>Ga0247741_1002140_pt1 | contig 11023 bp, 9 predicted proteins | sample UWRJL213509R2_FD_180945 | JGI IMG/M metagenome (GOLD analysis project Ga0247741, IMG submission 180945) | Plant litter microbial communities from Arlington Agricultural Research Station in Wisconsin, United States - UWRJ-L213-509R-2 | ecosystem: Environmental > Terrestrial > Plant litter >...
ATAATCAGCTAGGAAGGGTCTATGATGTTGGATAAAAAAATTTCCTATTTTGGTAATATATGGTACCAGTCCGGCCAGAGTCCGGTTTAGTCCGGCGGACTCTGGCGGACAGTCCGCCGGACTCCGCCGGACTCTGGCGGACTCTGGCCGGACTACGTGGGCCAGTGAAAATTATTGGTGAAACCTCTGGCGCCGGCGGCGGCAAAAATTCCATAGCAGGTGGTGGTAACACCACCGGTGATGGCGAAGTCTCTACCGCCGGCGATGGTAAAACCTCCACTGCTGGTGGCAGTGAAACCTGCATGACCGGTAGTGGTAAAACCTCTGGTGCTGGTGGCGGTGGTGAAACCTTGGGCGCTGGCAGTGGTGAAATCTTCATGGCAGGCGGTGGTAGCACCACCGGTGATGGTGAAGTCTCTACCACTGGCAATGGTAAAACCTCCGATGCTGGTGGCAGTGAAACCTGCATGACGGGTAGTGGTGAAATCTCCATACCAGGTGGTGTTGAAACCTCTGGCACTGGTGGTGGTGAAATCTCCATAGCAGGTGACGGTAGTACTGCCAGCAATGGCGAAGTCTCTGGCAATGGCAAAACCTCCACTGCTGATGGCGGTGAAACCTGCATGACCGGTAGTGATGAAATCTCTGTACCAGGTGGTGTTGAAACCTGAGATGGTGAAGCCTCTACTGCCGACGGTGGCAAAATCTCTACCACTGGAGACGGCGAAACCTCCGCTGCCGCCAGTGGTGAAATATTCGTACCAGCTAATGGCAAAACCTCACCAACTGGCACTGGTGAAACTTGCATTGTGGGTTGTGGTGGCAAAACCTGCAGAGGTGGAACACGTGTAATCGGCAATGGTGGGCCCTGGATAACTGGTGATGGTGAATTGTAATAGACTGGTGGTGGTGCAACCTCACTGGGTGGGGGCGGTGAAATATCCACAGCCATCAGCGGCACCTCGTCCATTGTCAACGGTGATGAAGCCTCCAGCGCTGGCGGTGGTGAAGATTCCACCATTGGCAGAGGCGACGACTCTGTCATTGGGGTCAGTGGCGATGATGGTTGGTGCATGACGTCAGCTTCATTCGGCCGCGTGGTTGGTAGAGAATCCATGTCCAGTCCTGTATTGGTGATTTCCTGTCGTAATGTGGCAGAATACGACATGGCGATGTCACCGGCCTGATTCTCTTGCTGATTCTCTGTAGGACCTGCAGGCATGGTAGTTTCACCACCACCAACCATTTGGGTTAGCGGCCTCTCGCAATCCGGTGGTGTTGGTGGCTGAACTTGATTGACCCGTTCTGTATTAGACGTTGAACGATACGCCAGCTCAGAAAAGGCTTCCATCAGCACGTCTTGTATGCCTGCTTCATCGACAGCGTTTCTGGGGCCAGGTGTCAAGATATTGCCTTCCTGAGAGGATTCTCTGATAGGGGAAAGAGTGCGAAATGCTGTCGTGGGATGCCCGCCACCTTCGTCAAATGTGGGAGTGTTGAACTGCTGATCCAGATCCATTGGTGCTGAGCCTTGGTCTTCAACAGTGTTGGGGTTGGAATATGAACCAGAATGGGAAACAAGACCATCAGGCGAAGTCCCATACGCTGGAAGAACGGGTAAATGATATGTTTTTTGAATGAAATGAGATACGTACCTGAATCATTGGTATAAAGGTTCAACATGCTGTTGTAGTGGGAATTTGATTGTCCTGCTAAGGAGCCCGCTGAAGAGCCAGCATGGACGTCAGGCAAAGGGTTGAACAATGATGAGCCTTAGGCATCACCAGCTGTAAAGATGGAGGAATTGCCGGAGAAAGTGGTTGGATTTATAGGAAGCTGAAAGGTCGAATATCCGGAGGGTGGTCCTGACAACGAGCGAGAATAGCTCCAGCTGTCACTGCTTTGGCTGCTGAGTGAGTTTTGCGATTGACGAGGGTCGATGCTGGAGGGCCTTGGAAGTTCGGGCAAGGAAAGAAAGGCGTCTCTAATGCCAGTTGAAATCATTCCTGGCAGCTGCTTGATAGCTTTGGTGAAACCTTCCTGAGCAGAAGAAACGAGCTGTTCACAGTAATCCCGGGTCGATTGGTCTCGGACCTCGATGATGCCCACACATCGTCGAATATCCTCTAATTGTTCTTGGATATCATCTGATGGAGGGCGAGAAGTACCGGCAACATCCTGCAAAGCCTCAAGTTTGGCGACTGGCAAATGGTGAGTTATATACTGAAATTGAGGCAAAGAGAATCACCTTTAGCTAGTGTACTCGTCGACTTCTTCTTCTTCTTCTTCTCCTTCTCAGCCTTCCTTTCACGTGCAACGTCCAGTGGTTTTTTACCCTTCAGTGCCTTCGGCTCATTAACAGTAGGTTCTGACTTTGCAAGCGCCGATTCCCGGACACGAGAGCACTTTTGACGAAGTCTAGAACATCGCCGACACATGAGTTTGCGCCGATATAGGAAGGTGTGGCAACGATTTTTTGACTTGAAACATTCTGCGCAGGGGTTGGTGTCGTTGGGCGTCGAAATATAGGGCGACTTGTGGAATTCATTCCCTGCGTACCGTGACTTCCCATCTGAGTCATAGTCATAGTAGGTGCTGTCGTCTCCTTCTACGCTACTGTTATCCCGGACCCTTGAACGGGATTTTCGAGGCTTTTTCTTTGGTGGAGGGTCCACATAGGAATCGCTTTCTTCATCGACCGCTTCATAGTCTGCATCGTCCTCTCCCCCTCTTGGCTCAACATCCATCTCCAGCTCGCTCGCTTTTCGTTTCTCTCCCTTGCGAGTTCCTTCAAATTCCTCGCCGTCACCACCATTGTAGGTGCCATCATTCCGCTTTTCCTGACTGCGCGTTGAGTTATTGATAGTGGCGGGCGATGATTGTCTTCCTGGAGGAAGGCGGACAAAGAGGCGTTCGGTGTTGGTTGGGCATTGATCGTTCAATTGGCGATTTGGGGGAATTGCATTTATGCCGGTGGTGGGAGCAGCTTCATGAGGGCGCGGCGGTGGAAAGGTACCACCTCGCTGTATCGTATTAGAATGGATCTGGCTCTCTTGCGTGTGAGCCGGGTCTGTAGTGAGGTGGTTGGTTGGACCAGCACCGGCACTTGGCAAATTGGCGGCGAATCCAGCGAGACCAGGAACACTGGCATTGAACCACCGATTAGTGAGTGATGGCAAATTTGATTGCACCCTAGCAGAGTTTCCACCTGAACGAGTCCCAGCAGTTCCGGTGAGAGAACCATCTCCGCCTCGGGTTCCTGCACTGGAGAAAGGACCAATGGCGGAATCACCACTGGAGGCGTTGCCACCGGTACCAGCGACGATTTCATCACCCCTACCACCGATGGTACCAGCACTAGGAGGATTGGAAGTGTTGGCGTCTCCGCCTGGGCTGGTGGTTGTGAGCTGGGGGTCTCTCGTATCTAAGCCTCCTGTGGAGGATGGGGCATGAGGGTTGTCGGTGTTGCGGGTGTTGCCAACCGGTCCGGCCCATCCACCCACATCGGTGAAATTGCCGTTGGTTGGTGGAGCTTCGTTGGTGGCGTTGGGACTCGAGCTGAGGCCAATCTGACCAAGAATTGGATCAGCGGTGTTTCCGCCTGCTCCATGGTTTCTATCGTCAGTGGCTTTTTCACCTCTGGTTATTTCTCCATCTGCGTCGGCAATTTCTCCAGTGCCGACTCCACCATTTCTGGTGCCACCTGAGGTGGTGGCATTATTGTTCTGGGTCACTTCGTCGACTGGAGGACAACTGGTATCCGAGTCTATTGATCGTTAGGTTTGTCGAGTACCGGAAGTGCCTCAGGACTCACCATTAGTCTTTTCACTATCGCGTCGCTGATCACGTGAAGCAAAGCCCTGTCCAATGGGGTTGGAGTTGTGTGATATTTTAGAATTCGTGATGCCTGTGGGTCCAAGGGGTGTAGGATCAACATCAGCGACATCAGCAGCACGTAAAGAATGGTCGAGGGGGAGATGAGGTCGTAGTTGCGCAAGGAGAGAATCATGGTCTGGTGTGGTCTGTCTAGTGGTATGGAGATATAAAACGAGGTGGTTGGTCAATCCCATCTGCTCGCCAGTGATGCCAACTGCTGCAAAGTTTTTGATGACATTGATCTTCGTTTAAATAGTAGCGTCAATTAGAGAAATATCAGGATAGCAAACTTGAAGGGAAAACATACTAAGATGTACGACACATTTGGCCATCCTTTCCTGAACGCTTCCGGATTCCCCAGAGTTCGAAGAAGAAAGTTATTAATCGCGTTGATCCGTTGCTCGATATCCGCTTTCGTGTAAACCTTGGCTGGAGTACTGGAAGCATTGTCGGACATAATAAACCAGGAGTTTTGGGTCAAGGAAAATTTAAAAAAAACCTGTGTCGAAGTTGGGGACGCGTCTTAATTTGAGAGGACCAATGTGCCCAAATTGTTAAGTGGTTCCAATTTGCAGGGACAAACAAATGATTTCACGCGGCCGTGATAGGATGGAATTTGCCACTTGGTTTGCCATTCGTTCACCACTCGAGCTCCACCTCTGATTACGAAGTTGTCACCGGTTCGGTAAACATTAACCATTGGTCAATATCACCAAGGGTATACGATTCAATGGTACATTTAGATTCATTGAATTGTTTAAAGCTACTGACAACACCGTCACGATTTCAGAATATCGATAAAAGCAACCTGACATCTTTAGAGTCTGCTCTTGATCGGCTGAAGATTCCGCCGCCAGTGAGATTGTCTCAGAAACGAAGCTTCTCAGTTTCAGAAGAGGCCAATCATGAGCTCATGCAAAGCCCTCGTAGAGGGAGCCGATCGCGAAAACAAAAGGCCCAGACGGCTCCTCCATTTGGCATAGAAGAGATGCGTCCACCAAGAAAACGTGCACGAACTCCTGCATATATTCCTGAGCCGTCAAATTATGTTATTCAAGGTCAAGGACCAGAGGCGGCGATCAGGACCATGTGGGATACCACTTGCACAAGACGGCTAGCTGACCTGAGGTATGACCGACATCGGCAACCGTTATGTTTAGCTAATGACCAAATTTCCAGTATGCCTCCGGACTCGCCGCCAGCTGATCAGGAAACCCTGCCTCTCGAAGCATTGGGAGCTGTTAACCCAGCGGATCTCTCAGAAGCTCTAGCCTCACTACCCGACAACTTTTTCACTAACAACCGACCGATCTCCCTGAAAATTCAAGCCCATTTGCCGACAATGGATCTTGGAGAAGCGCTGGCCTCGCTACCAGACATCTTCTTTGCTGGCAATCGACCTAGCTCCCCCTTCAATCGGGTACCATCTCCGACTAACTATGCCACTGAAGCACAGGCCTCACTCCCCAATATCTCTTCCACAAGTGATCGACCCATATCTCCACTTCTACATGTACCTTTGCCAGTGGATCTCGAATTGAAGGAGGCACTGGCTTTGCTCCCCGACACCTTCTTAACCGACAATCAATGCGAGACCACCTACGCTCAGGCGCCATCGGTTGCAGTGTCATCAGGCATGGATTATCGGCCCTTTCAAACCCAACCTATGGAACAACCAGTTGATGCAGAATCAGGGGGTAAAGCTTTCCAGGCCCTCAGCCAGACTTTGCCGTCACCGTCATCCGCATCCGATCATGCGGTTTTTGAACAATTCGATGGGTTCACCCCTCCACCGGACGAAAACATGGAAGCTTCTAGTGCCGACTCTCTTCAGAAGGCATTAGACAGCATCCATGATTTTATGTCGCCACAGGATGCAACTGATACAACATTGGCTAATGCTCGACCTTCACAATCGTCTCCGGATAAACGCGGCATTCCATTCAACGAAGGCATGGCGCCGGAATCATCACCAGGAGTCCCTTCCGCCAAACCACTCGAGACCTCTACTGTTGAATGGGGAACAGGTAGCGACCCCAATTCCAGTCGTTTCTCAGGAAAGGAGAGGTTGACGTCCAAAAATTATACAGAGAGAGCTGAGGGTGTGCCTCGAGGACCACCGTGCACTGGATTTAAGGCGGTAATGAGGAACCCAGTTCGAGCTCATGGCTTGATCCCTGGGGTTCACGACAAATACGATCCGACGTACTTTCTGTTTGAAGGTGTCGACCTCCAGACGATTATAGGCTTGGATACGGAGATCTTAGAGAATGAAGGCTGGTTGCGTGTACCAGAAGTCAGGCTTCCGATTGAGTTTGTGAGTCCCAAGGCACTTCTCATTCCTCCCGCAGCTGACTATCATAATACCTAATAGAAAATAAACAGACAGCAGCTTGTCGGTCTCCAGGAGGAGATTATATCCAGCTGGCCTAACTGCGAGACGCCGACAAACTATCAAAATTTACTGGACGACATTATCATCATCCGCAGCCGCCAGCTTGGCATGGAACTGGTGTATCTTCGCCAGATGCACCAGCTAGAGAACCGGCTAGAACAAGCAAGACAGTCCTTACAGGATCTTCTGCCGGATATGTGAATGCAACCTGCCATGGTGAGCTTCCATCCACGTGAGTTTCTACAGCTGGGCTCAACTAACACGAGATTTGATTATCTTTCAGCTGGCTACAACTTCGAAGTAAAATATATTTGTATTCCGCTGATCCAGCTGGACCCATGTAACTAGCCTTATATCGTATTCAGCTCCCCCATATATATTGGGCAATCCCAGCTCCCTTGTCTGATATTCCTCACGAGAATGCTTGGGTAACCTACGCCGAATGGTCGAAGAAGTATGGCGATGTTATACATGTCTCTGTTTTGGGTACCAGCACCGTTATCCTCAACTCAGCCAAGGCCGCCCTCAAACTCCTGGAAAAGTGTTCCGCCAACTACTCCGATCGCCCCAGGATGGTACTATTCCTGGTCTTCTCCGTTACAGTCATAAATAACATAATCTAGATCATGGCTAATGAATTGATGGGATGGGATTGGGATTTCGCTCATATGCACTACTCGGACCTCTGGCGGTAACCCCTTTATCTGCCTGTTCATCACATCCTAATTGATTCTGGTCAAGACGCCATAGACGGGTATTCCATCAGTATTTTCAATCCCAGAATATTGACAAGCAACAACCAGGAGAAACTAGGATGGCCGTAAAGCTGTTGGAAAATCTATTGCATTCGCCAGTTGATTTTTCCTCCCACATTCGACTGTATGTTCCAGCTCTTCAAAGAATTTTATCCTTAATAATGCGTTCTCAGATATGTCTCTGGTTCCGTCCTTCTGGCCGCGTATGGTTACAAGGTCAAGGCTCAGGATGATCACTATGTCAGATTAGTTCACAAAGCCATTCAACCTCTTCTTTGCGTCATCCACGCGGGATCCTATTTGGTAGAATTTATCCCATGGCTAAAACACATCCCAGGTGAGCCCTCTTGAACCACATGTCAGATCCTCCAAGAACCACCTCCTTGCAGCCTGGTTTCCTGGTGCAAAGTTTAAGAGGGACGCCGAAGTTTCTTACAAGGAAGTAGGAGAAATGTGCGATGTTCCTTTCGACACAGTTAAGAAATCAATGGTAATTTTTGAACTTGTTCGTTTTTGTGCATTTGCCTCATGTTATTTACAGGAGGAGGGGACAGCAGAGCCATCTTTTGTCTCAGATAACTTACAAAGACTTAAAGCACTGGGAAATACAGATCTTGCTGAGGAAGAGATTGTGAAGAATTGCGCAGCAATTGTATATATAGGTAAATAATCCACTTTTGTCTCATTTTTTTCACGCAGTTTAGAGCTCATGCACATCTACGAGCAGCTGGATCCAATACCGTAGGTCCGAGTGAACCAATACCTAATTACGATACTGATATGGCCCAGACAGCGTCGCTTCTCCGTTCCTTTATTCTGGCCATGGTTCATTTCCCAGATGTTCAAGCAAAAGCACAAGCTGAGATTGACGCATTGACACGTGGAACAAGGCTACCCGACTTCAATGATAGGCCTTCCCTTCCTTATATTGCTGCTATGCTTTCGGAGGCCTTGCGCTGGGGGACTCCCGCACCTTTATCTTTACCCCATCGCTCGTTGAAGGAGGATGAATATGAAGGATTTCGAATTCCAGCTGGTAGGTGCTTTGCCATCATTCTGATCCAAGACTGACTGCCTTCAACATATAGGTGCAACTGTAACATCAAATGCATGGTAAATTGATCATTAGGTTACCGCAAAGGAGAAGCTGACACCTTGAAGGGCAATCCTGCACGACGAAGAAGCATATCCCGAGCCATTCAAGTTCAAACCAGAACGATTCTTGTCAGGCGATGACAACAACGTCTGTCCAGATCCTATCACTACTGGCGCATTTGGTTTCGGCAGAAGGTATGCAGCATATTGAAATTTCATGAAAACATACTTACGGTGAACAGGGTATGTCCCGGACGGGCCCTCGCAATGAGCTCTGCCTGGATCGCCATGGCACATATACTCTCCACCTTCACAATTTCGAAATTTGTGGATGCTGATGGGACTATCGTCGAGCCCGCCATTGAATTTACGGATGGAGTTGTCAGGTCAGAGGCATCTATATTTCGACGGCTTTGCTCAATTATTCATCGCATTTGACCAGTCACCCGAAGCCATTTAAAGTGAAAATCGCGCTTCGAGATTCCCGATCTCGTGGTTTTATCGAGAACGCCAAGTTGGAATTAGATATATGACCAGGGCAGGCAGAAACTCGAGATTCTTCGCCTCCAAATTTCAAAAGGACAGTCATTCCTTGTTGACTACTTAGACTGTCTATAGTCTCAAATTTCTTCTGTCTTGGAATTCAGATTAGTAAGTACGAGCCCTCGTATCAGAAAGTCAAATTTCTTCTACGCCATCAGCAAAAGTGACAAAACATTACCTGAAAATATATCATTAGGAATTGCCTAGGAAGTCTTGCGATTACAACATTTTCGGTAGGTCAATATAAGGTCATATACTTAACCAAGAGTTGAAATGGTTTGGCGGAATTGTACTTACTGGCAGTCGTGTATCACCTTGTATTGGATTTTTTTGGGATGTAATCAAATATATGCCCTAGGTCTCATACATTTCAATGTCGTATGTGGTTCGGTATAAGTTAATATACTTCGATATATCTTCCTTCATGGTAGGCTGAGACCATTGGATTTGACGTCCAGGATCTATTTGAGATATCACTTGCACGGTAGACATAATGTTGGCAGACGATGTTGAATTAGATATCTACAATAATTGTAATGTACAAAGTAGAACTATAATAAAAATATGCTAGCGCACGTAGTGTTTAAGCCCGATACTCACTAGACTCCCTCGAGATGTGTTTGCTCGTTCGCAGGCCGGTGACCTTGATGTCATACTTACAGCTCAAGGAGGATCTCCTGTCATTAAATCAGAACTATTGAAGCCAAGAATGGAAATTTAAATATGCACTCACGCGTTGAAGCACTCAGCGCCCAGTCCCTCCTTGCCCAGTCACATCTGGAGACGGGTCTGTTCAGTGTGATCGTCAATTTGCTGATGTGCTTACCGGTTTTAGTGGATATATGCGCCCCAATTTGGCAACCGTAACAATATGGCCTGCAGGCGGTTGGGATCTACTATCAGCCCACCAGGGACATGATACCGAAGGATTAATACCAGTCTCACATGTTGACGGTGCTGTCATGACCAAAAGACGCGAAGGAGAGACGCACCAGAGAGAGCGTACAGCTGAGAGCGCGACGGAGTGAGAGTTGACATGATGGTGTGAGAGAGAGAGACGGGGGGAGGAAAGAACGAAGTCGAGGAATTGTCCTCGAATATTATAAGAGAAGTCGGACAATCTAAATATAGCTTTTCACGTGATTTCCCGCCCTAGTCAGCGTCCCCATTTGGACAACAAACATCGCTCAGGAGCGACGACGGATTCGGACGGAACGGTGCGCCGTGCAATGGTACATGAAATATGAACCGTTGCATGGCTGTCAGCCGCCACCATTACTTAGTCTCTATAATGCAGCTGTAAATATACCACTGCAGTGGTAATTTTGAACCTTTACAGGCCACAATACCGCTCAGGGCAAACTCAGTACGGCGCACACCTGGAACTCTGAGCTCTTTACACACATAAAATAATCACGATTTTTATATAGAGTCAATAAATAGTACGAATAGGAAGGATGACAACGGAAAATGTTGCCCGGAGGAATCTGCGGCCCGTGTTCTTGGGAATTTAGCAAAGCCAAGCTCCAGCGTTGTCGACTGGGACATCATTAACAAGGCGTTCACAGTGGCAGGCTTCAATGCATCAAGTGTGGAGACTGTGAGCGCAATTTTTTTTAGGGTAATTTAGTTTAGAATTACTTACCAATATCTTGGCCAATAGTAACTGCATTGTAATACAATGAGAACACAAAATCTCTACGTCATTTCAGCACTCCAAGAGCACTCCAAGAATATATACAGTAACTGAGACCTCATATAATTTGTCAAAAATAATTGGAACTCGCAGTGGAATGGCTCAGGAGAATTACTTTGACAGTAAATTGTGAATGCAAGGCTGTTCAGATAATACAAGATGCGTTGGCATGATTGCAACTCGTTACAAGACAGCTACAATTCCGGTATTCGGCTACAATCTTAAACCAGATCGGTCATCCAATTCAATCTTCGTAAAAATATTTCCCTGTATTCTTATATTGTGAAACCGTAATTATTTTTATGAAAAGGTCATATATGTGTATATACCCAACTGTTAGTTTTGCTGATGGCAATGTTGTCTTCAACCAGCTTTAACCTCCCAGAAACCTATCACGACATGCTCTAACTTCTCTTTAGCAAATGTTTTTGAAAGATGTCATCTCATCATCTTATCCAAGTCCAACCTTGATTTAATCATACCTGAAGATCTGGGACAGCAGATGGCCGCCAGGCGTTCGTGACGGGTACGCCAAAGCGGCCATCATGGGCCTGTAGTACATCGTTACCCTTTTGCACCGTCATAAATCTGTACGATATTATGGCCTACTGATATGTTACTCGCCGTGAATAATTATGTCTGTCCCAGATGCGGTAATTAGTT
>Ga0247741_1002141_pt1 | contig 11023 bp, 13 predicted proteins | sample UWRJL213509R2_FD_180945 | JGI IMG/M metagenome (GOLD analysis project Ga0247741, IMG submission 180945) | Plant litter microbial communities from Arlington Agricultural Research Station in Wisconsin, United States - UWRJ-L213-509R-2 | ecosystem: Environmental > Terrestrial > Plant litter >...
TTAGAGCTGCTGGCAGTCGCGTTAGGCCGCATGTAGGACGAACTTGAAGAGGAAACCTGATGCCTCTTGGCAGGTGGCCCTTCATCCTCAGAGTCCTCCCCCTCTGTCTGCGCAGCCGTGGAGTTGTCCGATTCCGGTCTTAGTCGCTTCTGACGTTCACGTCGTTCTCTTTCCATTTGAGCTCTTTCTGATAGGAAGGCAGATACTCCGGACCCATTGTCTTGTTGTGTGGTCAGAGTGCTACTAGAAGCCAGTGACGATGCCCGTGTCTGCGAAGGTAGAGCTGACTTTGAAGCCTCTAATGCTCTGCTAAGTTGTTCTTGAAATTGTATTTCCTCGATATCGTCATCATCATCGCTGTCGATAGTGATAACTGCCTGCTTCTTGGTCGTTTCCTGAAGACTCAGCGCAATAGCCCTATGACACTGTTCAATTAAGTGGTCGAGGGGCAACTCAAGAGAGATATACCTCGCTATGTCGGCATCTTCGTTGTCCATATCAAAGCCAATGACAGGCTGCGAGAAGAAGGTGGTGGCAGATTTCAAGAGTTTGATCACAATTGTTCGGACGCGATGACATTCGTGACAAATAATAATGACATCACGTGATAAGTCACGCCCTGTGACGAATGGTGTTCTTTACCATCTTATCTTATCAGGAAACCAACATCCTTACACCATCTCGCAAAGCTGATGTCTAAGAAAGTTGTAATTGTGGGCGGCCACGGAAATGTTGGCCCATTTTTTTCCAATGCACGCGTCACATCTAATTGGATGCATCTGGCACAGGTTTCATTGAAGCTCGCAAAGCTGCTCTCGTCCACACACTCAGTAACTTCTATAATCAGAAATGCAGCGCAAGGACAAGATATAACGAATGTCGGTGCTGCTCCAAGTGTCATCTCTCTCGAGGACGACTCTGCACAGGACTTCGCGCAGATTTTCAAAGACCATGATGTCGTTTACTTCTCAGCTGGTGCCGGTGGGCAAGGAGGGGCGGAACGGACAAAGGCCGTGGATTATCTGGGAGCATTGAAGGTCTTTGATGCTGTAGAGCTTGTCGATGGCCCGAAACCCAGAGTCATCCTAGTCTCTGCCATTGACGTTCGCGATGAAAGCAAAATTCCTGATCACTACGTAGGTTCCTCCTTATCCCTTGCGTATACCGAGGATAATAACTTGCGTTCAATCAATTGCTTAGAATGAAGAAGACAAGACGTCGTCAGAAAGAATGCGAAAAGCAATTCCAGAATACATGCACTGGAAATACGAAGCAGATAAAAACCTGGTCAAGCGCACCGCGTTCAAATGGGTGATTCTACGTCCAGGAGGTTTGACAAATGAACCTGGCACGGGAAATGCTCATATCGGGAGAGCACATTTAGGTAAGGGAATTTCGGTGAGTGACTCCGCCTCTCTGAGAATTTGGGTGATCAACTCGGTTATTAAGAGACAAGATGTAGCGAAAGCTCTCGCACTTCTCGTCGACAGAGACGACGCCGCAGGTTTAGCGATTGATCTGGTTGGAGGAGATAAATCAATCGACGTAGGTCTCGACGAGTTCATCAAGAAAGGAGAGACAGATTTCCTAGGATGAGGGAAAACTTTGGAAATAATTAACGAAATAACCAAATGATTTGCTTTATGTGGCTTATTCGAACTGACAACGCCACAAACTTCACTATTAACACGAAAACATAAATCAATAAGGACTGGTGTACATTGTCAATGTGTGACAACCGCGGTACTGCAACCCGGGATTGCTATCGCACAAACGAAATGATACAAACACACATATCTTAGTCTAATCCTCCGCTGCGAATGGGTTAGACGCCATGTCCAAGCTGCCCAAGTACCAACGTTTGCACAAACTTGAAGGCCTCAATTCTGTACGTGTCAGTAGTAATGTTGATGCCGGGCGATGCGTCGATGAATGTCAGTAGAGGAGGAGCCGTCGTCGACGTCGAATAGAGAGGCCAGGTAAAGCCCTTGAGCGCGCTGCTCGAACTGGATGGTGGGATTGGATTGAGGTATGCCGCGAAATAAACTATCATAGATATCGAATGAGGTATGATCCAACGATATGAAGAAAACTCCTCACTCAGCGAGTCAACGCCGAAATTATTGGTGTTACTGGCCGTGTTAAAGAAGAAGGGAATATCGGCAGCGTGATTGACACCCATGCTTCCAGACCCACCTTTCATGTAACCTATGAGGGTCCCAAACATAAGTGGGAATGCAAAAAAAAGAAATCCCAAACTTACGGAAACCCCACACATTCTGCGTTTTCGCCGCGTATTCAGAGAAGAACCGACGGGGATTTTGAAAAACATAATCTCCCAAAAACGCGGCGATTCGCTTATATTGCGGGCTACATGAGGTCTGGAGTGAATATAGGGTCTAAACTGGAGCTCAAATATGCATACGTCAAAGCGTTGTTCGTACCAGTGTTGAAGGGCGATCCTGCACGGGGATCATCTGGATAGACTTGCCCTAGGGTGGTGAGATTGGCATCACTGATGTCCGGGAAGTATCTAGAGTCAGGGCACAGGTCTGTGAATAAAGTATCGCTATCAGGTCTATTTTACTTACTTGGTTTTCATGAAGCTAAGGAATTGAGCGTTGGTGCTGACAGTGATAGTGTCGATCGGGTTAATCATGTAAAGTTGAGGTTAAAAACGATACGTACGTCACATTGGAATTGTCTTGAGCAAAGAGTCTATCGAGGGGTCAGGAATTTAATGCCCAACCGTTCTCACAGCGTTAGACTCACGTTCCCTCGTCTTCACAGTCCCCAGTGACTATTGGAACCTAAGAACCATGGTTTCATAACCCGTCAATTTAGGAAGACATTGAGACGTACTTTCACATACTTGCCCTGCTGCACCGAGACCCAAGGATCGCGAAGGAAGATTTCACCATCCGTAGTAGGGTGGAAAGCAAGGCTTAACTGAAGCGAGTTTCCGGCTTCAGCAGCAATGGCGGACTGAAGGGACGAAGCAGAGACGCCTCGCAAGCATTGTATTTTATCGGCAGCGCTCGCACAGTTAGTTTTCTTCACAACGTTGTCGAAGTGATTTTGGTGGAACTCGATCGTTGGAAGGAAGAGAGGTGAGCCCGATTCCTTAGCAGGTTAAATTCGATCAGGGCTCTACTCCGTTGTCAGGGGAAAAAACACACCATAAATGCTCCTCGGAAAAGTCCTTGAGGATCTCCATCGTTGAGTACGAGGTGAAGGGCAACGGACACCGCACCAGCACTTTCACCCCAGCTGTAAAGGGGTATTAGCCTTCAACAACTTATATAACTTCAAAAAACTTGATGTACATGATAACCTTTGTTGGATCTCCGCCAAAGTTCGCAATATATTTCTGCACCCATTCGAGGGCAAAAGTTTCTGCAGAATAGAGGTAAGTCTGAGGAGGATCGCTTGGTGGAGGATGTGATACTGACGATCACGTATGCCGGCATTGGTGATACCAGCGTTCTTGATCTCAGACCCTCCCATGAAGCCGAACCCTGTGGAGAAAGTTTATCGATGATTTTGAAAGGCGATATCTACCGATAGCACGAACCATTCAGGCGATAGTTGAAGGAGACAAAAACTATTGGCTCCCCAACGGCAACTGAGCGCTTAACAACTGTATCGCCAGGGTTCTGAGCACTGTCACCGATCTGGAAGGCACCTAAAAATTACACATGAGTGAACCCCATCAAATGAGCGAGAATGAATAACCTCCGTAGATCCACTGGGCTCCCGATGAGTGGCAAGATTTCAGTCAAAGTGGGTTTACTTACGACAAGCACGGGCAAGGTTTTTCCAGATGCTATGTTCTGAGGTTTTACCACGTTGATGAAGAGACCTAGTGATTGTTCAAGTTTATAGTTCGCCAAAGGCAGCCAACGAGCACACGCACAGTCTTCTGATGACTTTCCACCGCCACCAAATCCTCCGGGCAAAGGGAGGCAGCCAGCGCCATACGTTGTAGCCTGACGTGTTCCAGAGCTTTTGCTTGGAGCCTGAGGAGGGGCAAAGCGAAGGTTACCTGTGCTGTATTTCAAGCAGCTTCGTCAACAAGTGAATGAATGTGGTATGAGTGTAGGCGCACGGAGCAGCAGCATATGGCATCCCAAGAAACTGGACGACAGTGTCCGACGCTTTCCCTGAGAACGTGGCATAATCCAAGGTGACAGTTTGAGCCGAGGCGCATATTGCGAGAAAGGCAGCGAGAAAGCAGGCAGTCGACGGCGACCACATCTTGGGCGGTGGGTTAGCAACTCACGAGTATGAGCAGTGCGAATTTCACCTGGCTTATACGAGTTCCGCAGTCCCATACTCTCCAGGTGTAATAGAAATTGCCGATGCATTATGGACGACGACGATCTTCTTTTTCTAAGATTTGTCGCGTGGAATGGCGCTTCGGGCCAATGTCGACGAAACGCTAGAGTTCGAGAGTGAAGGTGAGGCAGCACCAAACGTGGTAAGTACAACACTTGTGAGCGCTTCGCACTACATACGGATGTTTTAATGGATCATGAGGACTGGTCAGTCATTGGAGAGTCACTGGAGAAGGTATACGTCGGAGGTATACGAGGAGAATTACCAGCGATTCCAGCGGACGCGCATTCCCACCCCTGCCTCCCCCCCAGAGAGTTCACAATGATAGTACATTAAATATGAAGGCTCAATGAAGATTCGCTGAGACTAGTGGTTAGAAATTAAACGCCAGCTGTCTTACTGGCTCTAGGTCCGATGCTTATAAGGTAATGTCTGAAGACAATGTCCGATGTGTACACATGAGAGTGCTGCTCAGTTCGACGATCTTGACCTCGAGAGAGGAACAACACCAGAGCCAGCAAAGATCACATTTTCCATTTTCCACCAAGGTCCTGAAATCACATCGTGTCAGAATATAATTTCTCATTGTTTCAAATTATTGTTATATACCCATGAAATAACCTCAGCCCGAAAGCCATAAAACCTCCGATTATACATAGTAGAGTAGATAGTTGAAAGAGACGCTGTGACGGTCGTGATAAGATGTACAGTCACAGCAGATCAAAGATTACGCACCATTACGCACCAGTAGAGATCGAGTAGTGTATGTCCAAGCAATTACCGTGACATTGACGAGTTGAACAGAGTATGACTCAAGAACCCCGTCCTGTCGAATGGTTTGAGCTGGACAATCAGACCTCGACCATTGAATTTGAGGAGCTCTTTTCGTGCCTCTGGTTCAAATTTATCGGTCCGCGGAGGAAGAATATAAACTTCCTTCAGATTCTTAGGAGCAGATGAATCTTCTATATTTTGCGTGGTGTTTGCCGGGTCTTCGGGATCTTGCCACCGTGCGCGAATGAGTCTGACGACGGTCTCCGCCTTGAAGTAGACCTTCCCCGAGAGACGAAGAATCTCCAGCTTGGGTATGAGAGTTGGATCGTCGTCCTCGGGATAGGACAGTAATGTAAGCATGAGATCGTTTGTGCCTCTGTGGATTTGGAGAGTCTTAACTGCAGGAGTGAACGATAGACATCGACGGAGAGTTGGTGCGCTGACGCTTATGCCAAATGTCAGATGTTCCAGTTGAGAGCCTGATGCAGCAAAGAGTGGTACGAGAAACCCGTCGGGATTGCTCACCAGCACGCGTTTGTCATAGTAAAGGAATAGCTTGCGCAAGTTTGGGAATGGGGGAAGTTGTTGTAGTTGAAGTGTCATATTCGCAAACAAGCCAGTGCTGATATAGAGATGGGTGAGATTATGAGTAGCATCGGCATTGATTTCGGGAATGCTTTGACCTATTGGCATTCTTACTGGCTGAAGAAAGCATTCTTCGAGTTTTGGTGCGTGCTCGAAGATCTTAGGAAATTCATGGAGCATCACAGGGCCGTCGAAGGTAAGGAGTTGCTTGAACGGTAAGACACGGAAATTTGCAGTAAATGGCGACGAAACGGATAAGTGGCGGAGGCGAGGAGCATTTGAGAAGAAAGTCAAATGGTTATGGTCGGGATCATCCAGCCATCGGATAGACTTGATCTCGAGAGTACGTAGTAGAAGCAAGCGGTTTTGAACAGGAGCAAGGCCCTGAAGCATGGTAAGGGGAGTGTCGAAGATGATGCGTTCCCAACGCTCCGATAATGGAAGGATGAAATCCAGAATCTCTTGGCTATGGCCGGAAGTGATACATATTGAGAGTGGACAAGCGCCTGACCGATCAAGGATGATTTTGGGCATGCAAAACCCATCCATGTCCCCCATTGCGGCAGAGTCAATGAAGATAGTCGTCCAAAGCTGGGGCGTTCCCAGTGCCACGTTCCTCCAATGTCTGTTGATCCTGGTCATCGCCAGGCTCCTACGAATCGAGTGTCGCTTGATATCCAAAGGTGCACGAGATGGTAGACATAGGACGAAGATGTATGAAAGAATCTCCGGCGGGAGCTCCCAAACGGGAGCCACCATTACCCTGTGTTTGTCGGTGTACTCTTGGATTATCTTCCTCTCTGCCGCGAGTTCCTTAAGAATGAGGTTGATGCGGGCTGAGGTTGCATCGATCTCGGAGACCCTCGTGCTTGCCTCGTCAATGATTTGGCGGATTTGTACCTCTTCTGCTGCAGAAGGCAAATGACGGCTCGTTTCGGAGAGTAGATGCTCAAGTGGTGACACCAACGGTCTTCGCAGCTGCGAGACACGGGCTGCACAGTCTGGACAGAGCGTATCCGAATGGGTGGAAGAAGGTGTAGTGGACGTCGTTTGGCAGTCCGAGGGTACTTCTTCGTCAGTTAAATGTCTGCGATATGGCATATTTCAGCTCAGTTAGCTTAATATGTCAAGCATGCATCATTTGTCCGGACTCACGGTTGGAGCATTTCACCCACCGTAAGTCATACTGTTGTTCGCAGGGGTTCGACGGTTGCGCAGGGTATATGGTAGTTGTGAAGTTGCTCTCAACAAGTGTAATTAGTTGGTGGCAAGAGTAACCCAGGACATTCCTGTGGGTCGCCGTGGGGTGTACATCAAGTACAAGTCATCTATAATTCGGCCAGAATGCCACGATAGTAAAATGCGGCGAAGTCACATGAGCCTACCCTAAAGCCATCCAACGCAAATTTTCAATCTTTTTCTCAGAGAAATTCTCTGTATCAAGTATCTCAGCTATGCGGGCCATTTCTACTCATGCGAGGTTTCAAGAACCATTCTATGCATCCCAACGCAGGTGGTTTCAATAGCCTTATTGTTTTTCAACGTCAAGATGAGACCTCGAAAATGCTGGGTCGCTCAGTTGTAAGTATTTTGTTGCTGAGTACTTTTATCAAGCACCAAGACGCGGAACATTAGGGAGGCCCCCGTTGTGAAATTGAATTGGTGAGTATTTCCTTCATATTTTCGGCCAATCCTCTGGCCTCTCTGAGCGATGAGATCGATACATTTTTCAGTTATCCCTGTCTTAATGTCCATGTCGAAATTTGAAAACCTGACATATTCTACTTCATTTCACTGTTTTCCTCCACTGATACTAATGCTATTCTCTTAGTTTGACCTAATGGTGGATTCTGCGTTGCTTTGGCCTAGTTTTGGATGTGAGTCGATTGAAGAAGTCCGTTACTCCCCAGGTCGGCAATCGGCGGGCAAATCACGCGTAGCAGAAAAGTACATAAACTACTCGTCTTATTTCGACCTTTCTCATCTTGTACACCATCTCGCCTAATCTCATTGGACTAGCAGGTTCATTCTAGCGCATCTGCGACTATGTGTTCCGTCTTTCCTCAAGACACAAATTTCATTGAGCTGTCCAAAGACTATGTCCCTCGCCCAATCCGCGGGATTGTCGTCGCCCTTTTCGCCTTGACATATGTACCTCAAAATTCTCATCTCAGTCTACACAGTCTTGATTACGTCCTCTTTATGATCATTCATGGTCTTATTTCTATCCTTGCTTTCTTCACCACCCACGGATATCTTGAGAACCTTCAGCTTGCCATAGCCCATCGCAGAAGGAATGCGCTTCATCTGTCCGCTGCCCAAAATCCATTTGGTATCCAAGGCGGGTTCATGAATGGTTCGTTCCTGTCTTCAATCCACTGGTTCGGTACGTGCAGCCAGAATCGCCACATCAAGTTCAACTATTGATCTCACGTTTGTCTCTTAGCCGTTCCTGCCAATATTATTTCGCTTGGGCGGGTCCATGCTTCTTACTCTATCTCTTCCTCGTGGGCTATTGTACGGCGATTCTACGCAAAGGTCTTGCAGATCACTGTGAAATTTGGCCAGGTCTACCTCGAGGCTTGGGAAATTGGGCAACGTCATGTCGTGTGCCTTCCCCTGGTTCTAGAGGCTTTCCACGATTTCCTTGTCGATCTGGTTGTCCTCATTGGCATCGAAATCCTATGTGAACTCTTGCGGAACGTGCGCGTAGTTGTATATTGGAAATCAGCTGTTGGGTTATTTTACTTCCGCCCTTTTCTGTATACTAACGATTATTACACTTCAAGGGTCGTCCTGGGACCTTGATTCCTGCTGAATTCATCGACGGTCGCAATGTAGGCGTCAAGGCTCCTCCCCTTAGAATTTCCTTGCCGTTGGTAATGAACCACTACACTACTCACTCCTACTTCCATCATTGATAAAGACTCCAACAGACAACCGCTATAAACACTCCTCCTATCGAGCCTGCCCACTCCAGGGGCGGTCCTCTTCGCGCGTCTCACCGTGCTCGCATTCATCGCAATGCTGGCCCTCGCCCTTTTGGTGCCCGTTCTCCTGTATTCCAACTTCCGTCTCCTCCTTCGTCTGTGCGTGCGTCTTGTGTTCCTCGGTCTTCCCTCGGCCAGATGTTCGCATGTCTCCCTCGCTCTGGATCCGATGTATTTGGAAACACTTCAGCCCATCCAGAAACACCTGTTCGTTCATGGGCAATTACATCGCATTCTGCTACTCGTGCATTCTCTGTTTTTCCAGCACCTACTGGGACTGGATTCTCTACTCCTGCGATCAGTCCTACCTCGGGTCCTATAACACCGAAATCTGACAGACCGCTTCCGTCATTTTTCCAGTACCCAACTCCCGTCAAAGTTGTAATCAGTGCACCACTAGGTCGTCGTCGTCGCCACCGGAGAGGTAAAGGGAAACGGGGAGTCAAAACGGCTGACCCAACAGAACTGGATGAGTGCTCGAAGGTCGACGCCACTCTTGATATTGTCAAGTCTTCTGAAGGCGTTATGAAACGCGATGACACTAGCGAAGTTGATTGTAGTATCAACTGAATGTCTACTATCTGTAATCTACTCTAGTGGGCTCTCTTGGAATTTTCAGACCTTTGGTCGTAATGTCTGGATATCCTTTAATTGGGACATACCGGTGACTTTACAGATTAGAAGACGATGGCTTAAGGTATCAAATTTGTAAGTGTCATGGCAGGCATTTTGCGAAGGTCTTCTTGCAGTGTGCGGAGAAGTTTATCACGACAAACTGAATGTCAACGAAGGTGGCTTGTCTCGTCGGCTTATATAAGCTAACTAGAGTAAGAATGGCTCTTCGTTCAAGTTAGACCATCAACCGCCATCTTACACTTGTAGCTTCCACCGAGGACCGCCGAAGAGCATCTCAGATATCAGGCGTTCAGAATTCAGGATTCATTTACTCGGTGTCGTATATAGATGATCGGTGGGTGGCGCATTTATATTGCAGATAGTGTTGAACTGGTGAGGCGATTCTTGTTGGATGTAGGCCGAAACTGCGATCATTTTTTACTCTATGCAGCCCATACTGGAACAGCAATCAGCATAATGAAAGAAGCCATAAGTTGTGCGGAGGTCCCAGAGTGAGGACCATGTGGCTGCTGAAGGCTCTCTTACAGTTTTCTTGCTTGGACGGTGGCTTTCGGAGTGTGCCCAGATACCTGAAGCGAACGTGCTTCGACTGTCCTGGATATGGACCTGATGATCTAAGCAAGTCAAAACAAATTGAGTTTCTTGGCCTTTGGCCAAGTCCCTTACGTTGACCATCCTGCTCTTGGCCCCAGGACAAACCCTCCCTTCTCTGTCTTCCCACTGTGCCTATTCCCAACAGTTGACGGTGCTTCTGTCGGAAACAAAAGGGACTTGCGCGAGCTTCTCGTATTGGCTGCCAAACCACTCACACGACACATCTGAGCGTTCAGATGTGTATCGACGACGTTTCCAACTGGCCCCCCTGGGCCTTTCACCCGCTTTGGCGAGCTAGGTGAACTTGGACGTCCTACGGACTCCTACCCTTTGCATATGGACAATTGCAATATGAAACGTTGAATAAGCCGGCCCAAGGCTTGTCAAACTCCAAGGATGGGCGTACGTCGTTTCTATTTGCATATCGGAGAGCCAAGAGATCAGGTCAAGAAAATCACCTTGGCATAACCAGATTGACAGTACTTCATGCACTCCTCACGAACGTGCACCTCCCAGGAGTATAGAAAGGATGTACGGGACTCTACTAGCACCCCGAGCCTTGTTCATCACCCATAGCCTTCTCCATCTCTACCACTCCCTTCTGAACATCTACGATGGGAAGAGTTAGCGAGATTTGGTCCTGTGAGTCTAGTCATTCTCGGGTCGAATTTATAGCTGATAAATATCCAGCCTTCAGCGCGGATGAGAAGCGAAATATGTGAGTTGTTATACTTCTATTCAATAATCTCTCTAAAAGCAACCAGTGGCTTCTACATCGCCGGGATCATGATGTACAAACTTGGTCTCGAGTTTTTCAATGGCTCGATTGCCACCCTTGCCACAGATCGCTTTAAGGCAGCAGCCACCTTCACAAAGCGTAAGGCAGTTTTTTTTGCAGCCAGATATATAGCAACTTATATATTTCCTCATAGTCGGTGCGGCCCAAGGCGTCAATCAAGCCGCGCAGTGCGTTGGTGCCATCCTCATCGCTCCTCTTATCAAGAGGTTCCCTACTCGCTCGGTCCTCTCTTTCGCGATCTTTGTGTTTGCCCTTATGACCGTCATTCTCCTCATTGTCGATGCTGCTACTGGTAAACTCTTCCTTT
>Ga0247741_1002142_pt1 | contig 11021 bp, 9 predicted proteins | sample UWRJL213509R2_FD_180945 | JGI IMG/M metagenome (GOLD analysis project Ga0247741, IMG submission 180945) | Plant litter microbial communities from Arlington Agricultural Research Station in Wisconsin, United States - UWRJ-L213-509R-2 | ecosystem: Environmental > Terrestrial > Plant litter >...
CACCCGCACGGAACGGCTCCCTTCCCTCGTCGTTTCAAGGCGACTGAGCGCGCGAGACGGAAACTTCGATGGCGTCGTCACTGCAATCGTCACGCTGCAGGAGCTCCAGGCCGCCTACTCGGCGATCGAACTCGGGGAGGGGAGTGCCCTGTTGCTGACGCTCGAGGACGGCACGCTCGTCGTACGGCAGCCCGAGGCCAAGAACGCCGAGAGCGGCCAGCGTTTTCCGGAGCTCGCGGCTTTCAAGTCAGCGCCGCTGGTCGACCGGTCGATCAGCCCCGTCGATGGGCGGGCGAAGCTGATTGCGGCGGTCGGCGTTGGCAAAAGCCCACTGACACTGACCATCACGCGTGATGAGGACGATGCGTTGCGGCCGTGGTACGACGAGCGACGCAGCGCCATCATCCGGACGCTGCTGCTCGCCGCGCTGGTCACGCTCACCACGATGGGACTGCTACGCCAGCTTCGGCGCCTCGAGGCCGGCGAAGCGGAGAAGGCGGCACTTCAGGCCCGGCTGCAGAAGGCTGAACGACTGGAGTCGCTCGGAACGTTGGCCGGCGGCATCGCACACGATTTCAACAATATTCTCGGAGCAATCCTGGGCTTCGGTGAAATGGCCCAGCAGCACGCCGCTCCGGGCAGCGATATCCGGCGGCATATCGACCGCGTGATGCAGGCCGGCGCGAGGGCGCGCGTTCTGGTCCGTCGAATACTGGACTTCAGCCGCAGCGGTGTCGCGGAGCGGGTTCTGGTCAACATCCAGTCCGTGGTCGAAGAAGCCGTCGTCATGCTGCGGCCGACGTTGCCGGAGACGATCCGCCTCGACGTGCGCCTTGAGGCAGGCGCGGCGGGCGTGCTCGGCGACAGCACCCAGCTGCATCAGGTCGTAATGAATCTGTGTACGAACGCCATACAGGCGATCGGGGAGTCCGGCACGGTGACCGTTGTCCTGGACCGGGTTCACTCGCAGCAGGCGACATCCCGGATGCACGGCGAGCTTCCTGCGGGGGACAGCGTGCGGCTGGTGGTGTCCGACACGGGCATCGGTATGTCGGATGCCGTGCTGCAGCGTGCCTTCGATCCCTTTTTCACGACCAAGCGGGTAGGCGAGGGCACCGGGCTCGGACTGTCCATGGTGCATGGCCTCGTGAGCGACCTGGGCGGCGCCATCGACATCGCATCCGAGGTCGGGCAGGGTACCTCGGTGACGATCTGGTTGCCGTTGTCCGGCGAATGCGAGGCCTTGCCAACGAAGGTCAACCCGGTCTGGCCGCGCGGCAACGGCCAGGTCGTGATGATCGTCGACGATGAGCGACCGCTGGTGGAGCTGGGCGAAGAACTGCTGGCAGAACTGGGCTACGAACCCGTCGGCTTCGAATCGAGCGAGCGTGCCATGGCGCTTTTTGTCGCGGACCCGCTCCGGTTCGACGCCGTCGTGACGGACGAGATGATGCCGAACCTTGCGGGCAGCGATCTGGCCGGCCGGATGAGAGCCATCCGTCCGGAGCTGCCTGTGATCCTTGTGAGTGGCCATGTCGATGCGGCACTCGAGAAGAGGGCCCAGGCCGCCGGCGTGACTGCTCTTCTGCGCAAGCCGCTCGGGCTCCAGGAACTAGCCGAATGCCTGGCCGAGAATCTGCATTGCAAGTGAAATCTCTTTAGGGCGCCCTGCAACGACGGTGCAATGCGAAGGCTCGACATTCGATGCTCCACAACCTGAAGGAGCCTCCATGAGCAGCATTACCACCACCGACGGCACCCTGATCTACTACAAGGACTGGGGCAGCGGGCAGCCGATCGTTTTCAGCCACGGCTGGCCCTTGTCGTCCGACGCCTTCGAAGACCAGATGTTTGCCCTGGCCTCGCAAGGGTTCCGATGCATCGCGCACGACCGGCGAGGTCACGGGCGCTCGGCCCAGCCGTGGCAGGGCAACGACATGGACACCTACGCGGACGACCTGGCAGAACTCGTCCGCAAGCTCGATCTGAAGAACGTCATCCATGTCGGCCATTCGACAGGCGGGGGCGAAGTTGCCCGCTACATCGGCCGTCACGGTACAGAGCGGGTTGCCAAGGCCGTCCTGATCGGTGCCGTACCGCCCCTCATGCTGAAGACGGCGGCAAACCCCGGTGGCACGCCGATCGAGGCCTTCAACGAGATTCGGGCGAACGTCCTGGCCGACAGATCCCAGTTCTGGAAGGATCTCAGCATGCCCTTCTATGGGTACAACCGCCCCGGTGCGAAGCCATCCGAGGGCGTCCGCGAGTCGTTCTGGCAGCAGGGGATGGCGGCAGGAATGCCGGCATCGTATTTCTGCGTCAAAGCCTTCTCGGAGACCGATCTGACGGAGGATCTCAAGAAGTTCGATGTGCCAACGCTGATCCTGCATGGCGATGATGACCAGATCGTCCCGATTGCAGATTCCGCCATTCTGTCAGCGAAGCTTGTGAAAGGCGCCAAGCTGACCATCTACAAGGGCGCACCGCACGGCATGTGCACCACGCGCAAGGACGAAGTCAGCGCGGATCTGGTCGCGTTTGCAAGGAGCTGATTGGTGACGGTCCGGGACGGCTTGCGAGTCGTTCCGGACCCGGGCCCGTACGGCTAGCCAGGTGCAGCTGGCCGCACGCGGATGGGCACGGACTTGTACGACGGTGTTCCACTTTGGGGATCACGGTGGGACAAAGGTACGAGCACATTGGCCTCGGGGTAGTACGCTCCGGCCGATCCCCTGGGGATCGCGTATGGCACCGCGGTGAGATTCCTGAGCACCGCATCCGGGTTCGGCAACTCGCCCTCGTACGCAGCTGCCTCGAGGTCCACGCGCTCCCCGGGCGCAATGCCAAGCTCGGTCATGTCGGCGGTATTCAGGAGAACCACGTCCCGGCGCCCGAAAATGCCGCGGTATCGGTCGTCGAATCCATAGATCGTCGTGTTGTACTGGTCATGACTGCGGAGCGTCGTGAGTGTCAGCACCTGCGCGTCCGCAATGCGGGGGTCTTCTTTCAGGCCAGGCATCACTATGAACTGTGCCTTGCCGGAAGGGGTATGCCAGATGCGTTCGGCCGGGCCAATCGGCAATCTGAAGCCACCGGGCTGCTTGATGCGCAGGTTGTAGTGTTCGAATCCTGCAAGGACGCCTTCGATGCCGTCGCGGATCAGGCCATAGTTGGCGATCATGCCTTCCCAGTCGATGCCGTACCTGTCTCCGAGAGCGGCCTTGGCAATCCCTGCAATGATGGCGGGCTCGGACTTCACATGTTCAGATGGGGGCGGCAGACGGCCAGTCGAGGCGTGAACCATGGACATGGAATCCTCCACCGTGATGGACTGCACGCCATCGGCCTGGAGATCCAGCTCAGTCCGCCCCAAGCAGGGCAGGAGAATGCTCTGCTTCCCCATGAGCAGATGCGAGCGATTGGGTTTGGTGGCAATGTGCACTGCGAACTCAAGGCTGCGCATGGCGGCAAAAGTCCGTGCAGGATCCGCCATGGCGACGGCGAGATTTCCACCGAGGCACATCAGGAATCTGGAGTGTCCGGCCTCGATGGCCTCGATCGCTTCCGCAGCGTCGTGTCCGCGCTTCTCTGGTGGTACGAAGCCGAACGTTCGTTCGATGCCCTCACGCAAGGCGACCGGAGCCTTCTCGTCGATGCCGACGGTCCGGTTGCCCTGAACATTGGAGTGACCCCTGACCGGGCAGATGCCGGCACCAGGACGTCCGTAGTTGCCCCGGAGCAGCAGCAGGTTCGAGATCTGCTGAACATTCTCCGTTCCCAGTCGGTGCTGCGTAATTCCCATGCCAAAAACGATGATCGCCGACCTGGCCTGGCAATACATCTGCGCCACGCCTTCCAGCGCCTGCCGCGTGAGTCCGGACGCCCGTTCGACATCCTGCCATTGCGTAGCGCGAAGATCGTCGACAAGGTCATCAAAGCCCTGCGTGTGTTCGGCAATGAACGCACGGTCCAGAACGCCAAGACCACCATCTTCAAGGCTCCGGTCGTCCAGTTCGAGAACACCCTTCATGATGCCCTTGAGCGCAGCTGCATCTCCTCCAACCTTTACCTGGAAGTAGTCGCTCGCGATATCCGTGGAGGAGAAGGTGGCCATCTCGACAGGATTCTGCGGAGCGGCAAAACGCTCCAGCGCGCGCTCCCGCAGCGGATTGAACACCACGATCGGAGTGCCACGCCTCGACGCCGCATGCAGGGTCGTCATCATTCTTGGATGATTGGTACCCGGGTTGTGCCCCATCGAGATGATGAGATCGGTCTCGTCAAAATCCTCCAGCGAGACGGTGCCCTTTCCGATGCCGATGGACCGGGGCAGTCCGACACTGGTCGCCTCATGACACATGTTGGAGCAATCGGGAAAGTTGTTGGTGCCGTACGCGCGTGCGAAGAGCTGGTACAGGAAGGCCGCTTCATTCGACGCGCGGCCGGACGTGTAGAACTCGGCCATGTCGGGCTCCGGGAGCGCGTTGAGGACCGATGCGATCCGCGCAAAGGCTTCTTCCCATGAGGTCTCGACGTAGCGGTCCGTCGGTGCGTCGTACGTCATCGGGTGCGTCAGCCTGCCGAGGTCCTCGATGTCATGGTCGTTCCACCCGAGCAACTCGGTGACCGTGTGGCGCTGGAAGACCTCGGGGGTTGCACGTTTGCGCGTTGCTTCCCACGTCACCGCCTTGGCGCCGTTCTCGCAGTACTCGAATGCGGAAGTGTGCTTCGGGTCGGGCCATGCACAGCCGGGGCAGTCGAAGCCGTCCGGCTGGTTGTTCCTGAGCATGATCTTCGTGCCGGAGATCGCCGTCATCTGGCCGTGGATGGCCTTGGCCACCGCGCCCAGGGCGTCCCATCCCCCTGCGGGATGTTCGTATTTTCTGATGCCTGGGATGTCGGTCATGCTGAGCTACGCAGGTGCGGATTCAGTTCCGGCAGCCGAATCGCAAGGCACGGGCTGCATCCAGCACGCGTGCGCTGTCATCAGACAGAAGCTGCAATGGCGTCGCAGCGCCAAGCCAGAGGTTGGGTTCGATGAACCAGTCCGCAAGCTCCCAGTCGTCCAGCGCCGGGGCCAGTTCCTCGATCAATTGCCGGACGGGCGCGCGCGTGACCAGATCCCGGTGTTCAAACTGGAACATCGGCAGCCAGATGTGACCGCCCCAGCTGAAACTGATGACCTGGCGCGAAGCAATGGCTCTTGCAATGTCTGAGAGGCCGGTAACGCTCCTGCGGGCAGCAATCTCGGAGCCGAGGGCAAGGCCGCCGGTGGCGCGATACGCGGACAACAATTCCAGAAAGTGAATATCGCGACCCGAGGCACCATGCGTCGGCTCGAGCGCACGATGAGGTTCGTCAGCCGGAAAGTGGAGCCGCGCCCGTGCTGCTTCACCGAGGCGGGGAGGGTGGCTTCTCAGTTCCATGGTGCGATCTCCTGACTTGTTGACGAATGAACAATCCGAGCCAGAAGTGGCGTTACCGCTTGCCCATCTCGGCACCCAGCTTTTTGGCTTCCAGTTCCGCGGCGCGGCCCTTCTGATCGACCCACTGGACACCCTTCTCGACGACCCGCTTCGTATCGTCGTAGGCACTCGTGGCCTCCGGCGCCGCAGCCTGGTAGGCCTTCTTCGCCTCCTGTTCGCCGTAACGGGAGGCTCGCTGCGCATCGCTGACCGTTGCCTTCACCACCTCTCGCGACGTGCTCTCCGTGCGCTCTACCAGAGTCTGGGTCGGTGCGGGGGCAGGCTGGGCGTTCGAGGCGGCAGCGAAAAACGCAATTGCGCAAATCAGGGCCGAGCGGGAAAGATGCTGGTTGCGGTACATGTGGACTCCAGGGGAAACGTTGTTGAAAAAAGTGCGATTCAATTCCGGTGAGCAGGCGCCCTGTGCGGTCGCTGTCGGGCTTCGCTTGAAGCAAATGGTGTCCGCCCGCTGTTGCGATCGCGTTTCAGATCCGGGCAAGGAAATTGCAATTGCAATGCGGGCAATTGAAGAGCGCGCATCGAAGCGGGCTGGCCGGTCGACTCCTCTTGCTGGAGCTGCAAGACGGCACGGACGCAATTCGGGCAGTTGAAAGCAGCGTTGGCTCAGCCGAGCGCCCCTCGCGCGAGCTGCGCAGCATCAGAATCGGGAAAGCCGGTCCAGGAGTGGCCCTGCACCTTCGACGAGATTGCGAAAGCTCACGAGCTGCAGCTGTGCAACACCGATGGTGTAGTCGAGCAGGTCCGGATTGTCGCGAAGCGTCAGTTCGTGAAGTTCCTGGGCTCGTTCCTGGCAGACTCCCAGCCCGATGTACCACCCGACCAGATCCCTGGGCAATTCGGCGGCAAGTAGCCCGATGTTCGGCCCCATCGAATGAAAGATGGTCGAGTAGTCACGCTCGCCATGGAAGTGGGTTCTGGGGTACCGTCTTTCCACTTCCATCACGTTGACTTCGTGCTCGAGCTTGCCAAGGTAGTCGTCCCGGATCCTACGACGCAGGGCGTCGATCTCGCCCGTCAGGGCGCATGCCACGTTGTGTGTTGTCCGGCGGCCCTGAAGGTAGCGCTGCAGGTTGTTCGCGACGAACCCCGAGAATCCTCCGACCAGACCCCCGACCAAGGCCCCGGTGAGCTGTGACCACACGACATCTATCGTCATTGCATCTTCTCTCTGGAGGCATGCTTCTTTTCGAGGGTCGCCAGCTCCGTTGGGGTCGCCTGGGGGTGCTTCTAAGATCTGAAGAAGGCCAACAGGTCGGCGTTGATCTGATCTGGTTTGGGGTTCTTCGCCGTCAGCAGGGCGGAGTCTGCGATGGGAACGATCTGGTCGTCATCACCATGCATCACGAAGGTCGGACCATGGATCTTCCTGAGATCACCGGTGTGTCCGTCTCCGAGCAAGCCTTGATGCCCTTGTAGTGCGCTTGGATCGAACCCATCATCCCCTGCTGCCACCAATGCTGGCCAATTCCCTCTGACATGTTTGCACCCGATGCGCTTGTATCCGTAAAACAGCAGTGTTCTGCTAGAACTGAAGCCGTGCTTCACGACGCCGGCACAGACGCCGTCGACACTTCCATCAGCAGGCGCCCGGATTGCCCGACGTCTTGAGCATGAGCGGCAAACCGAACTGATCAAAACTGCGTGATCCATGTCGTGCCCAGTGGGGTGTAGGTGGACTTGCGATGTCCGCGCCGATGGTGGGCGATGACGCGGTACCCCTGCTGAAGGAAGAACAGCATATGGCTATTCCAGTCATCCGTGCTCAACGAACAGCCGTGCAAGAAGACGATAGACGTGCCGGTGCCCCAGTCTTTGTCGAGAATCCTTGTCCCGTCCTTCGTTGTAACGATCGATGTTTGCTGGCCGAACCTTCCTGTGGGTCCGGACTCAGCGTTGCAGCGCTGGCGTCCAGCGGCGACGCAATCGCAGCTGGCAGCGCAGCACAGGTGATCGGCAGCTGTCTACCCGCGTTGATTCGCGGAGAGTGGTCAGTTTCGGGCTTCATAGCAGTCTCGATGGTCGAGTAGTGCGTGGTTCGCAGTCTGGACGACAGCCACTTCGCACCAGGCAAATCGGGGTGTGCCCCCTGCGGAACCGGTTGGCGAGTGGAACTTCGCGCTTCTCTGGAAGTGACACGTTGCTGCGCTGCCGCACCGGCCATGTCATTGCCGACGCTGTCGTCTTCATAAGTGTTGAGTTCATCACCGCATGTGCATTGACCTTGCCAGCTGGCCGCGGGTCCTTCTTTATCTCGGCCCGCAGCTGGGCTTTGCTATTCAGGATCGGGGACGGGGTAGACGATGCATCGCCGCTGGGCTGAGCCTGGGCAGTCGCGACCGCGAACGCCATGACCGCGAAGAATGAAAGTTTGTCCATGGATCCTCGGGATTGCAGTTTGAAGAGTGGATGGAGCGTGATGGCATGGTTCGCACACCACGGGACAATCTTCAATGCCTGTTCTTTCGGATCGATTGCAAAACAGGCATTCGCGAGTTACGTTTGCAATGGCAAGGCGGGCGCTGGACAGGTTCGCTGTCCCGGCAATGATGCCGTCAGCATTCGCTTGCTGTTTCTCCTTGGCGCCTTGCGACAGGTATTCGATCCGAATGCGATCCTGACTGGTACGAGTGAAACACGGACGCCTTTAACGTCTCCAAGCAGCAACTGGCGCAACCAGGTCGAACGGTGCGGAGGGACAGTATCAATCCTGGCGATCAGCCCACAAACAGTGACCCATTCCAGAGGTGAGTGAACAGCTTGTCCAGCCAGCGTTTTCTTTTTACATTCAATCAAACATCATGACTCCATTCTCGCAATCACTGCCGTACCCTTGCTTGGCGCCGTCGCTGCACAGGCAGAGAGCCCACCACGGCCTTGGATGATCCCTCGTACGCCAGCCGTGCGGCTGGCGTACAACAAATCGAAGACGACGGCTTGCAGATGCATATCGCTTTGCAGGTCACAGCTGTACAACGCTACGGAATCAGATATGCCTTGCCACTCGTCGCCTGCTGCAACGGTCAGGAAAGTTCCAGCAGCTGTTTTCTGCCTCCTATACACCATGGTGCCGATGTGCTTGCTCGTGAGTCCAGCTCAGGCCCGTGCACCGGTGGAGCACATGGCGACTGAACTGGCCATCCGCTGGGACCCCGCCAGTGGTGGCCCCAACTCGCTGGAGGACGCGGTGCACCTTTTGGATCTGGCACCAGGTCGCAAGGAAGCGTTCAGCGTCAGATACTTCACTGTGAAGCCGCCAACCGAAATTCCACCCGGTCTCCAGGTAATCGTGCGCGAGCGCCGCGGCGCCACTGGGACAGTCGCGACCTACAAGGTCCGTGGCCCAGAGCGGCTGCGCGAAACAGGCGCGTTCCAGAACTGGCGTTGTCCGTTCGCAAAACCCCGTCGGGAAAAAGCTGGACTGGATCTCACTTGGGTCTCCGATGGTGATTCGCGTGACAGCTATGCGATGAGTTGCGATGCGGATGGGCGTGTCGCGGATCTCCTGCCGACAGGCTTTTCAGCGGTGCCATCTACCTGTAGCGCCGAAGTACAGCGCTGGTTTTCTGGGCATGTCAGGATTGAACGGTGGACGCTGGTCGACCGAGTGATCCTCGATGTTGCACTGGATGCGACTGACAGTCCGATGGTCATCTCGGGCTTCAGGGATAGGGCTGTTAGGTCGCTGGTTGCGGCAGGAGCGCAACCACTCTCAAGCAGCAAGACCGACATGGGAAGCATTTGCTGACAGGTACCCGGTACCGCGCTGCAAGTGGTCGCAAGTTGTTCGAAAGCAGGGAGCCGTGCCAACCTGTAAGTCACCGCGCACGCAGGCCGCCCTACAACCTGAAAACGGAAAACCCCGCAGTTACGAAAGACTTAACATAATGCAAATTGTATTTCAAAATTGCTCCGGCTAAGTTGAAATGTCGCATTCGAGCAAAGTTCAAATGTCGCAAATTTGGCAGACCGGATTTCGGCGGATGCCTGCGGGGACCGTTGACGAATACGAGACGAGCCAAATCAACTGTTAGGCCGACGCGCAACAGGAAAGCTGTTTGGTTGCAGCGCGCCGTCCCGCTTCCTCAGATCACTGCCTCGATCAGATACGGACCTGATTCGCCAAGCCCGGCGCGCAGTTGCAGGATGAAGTCCTCGACGCGGTCGACACGCGCGCCTGGGACGCCCATCCCCCGCGCCATGGCTACCCAGTCCAGTTCAGGCTTGTCCAGATCGAGCATGCGCTGTGCGTTCCCGTTCGGAATCAGGCTGCCACCGACGTTGGCCATTTCGCCGTGAAGAATCGCGTAACTCCTGTTCGACAGGATGACAGTCAGGCAATTGAGGGATTCGCGTGCCTGCGTCCACAGCGCCTGAAGCGTATACATCGCGCTACCGTCTGCCTGAAGCGAAATGACCTTGCGACCGGGACAAGCGATCGCCGCGCCGACTGCCATCGGAAGGCCGATGCCGATCGCGCCTCCCGTCAGCTGGAGGTAGTCGTGGGGCGATGACGAAAGGCTTGCAGCCGGAAAATCCCGGCCTTGGGTCACGCCCTCGTCGCACACGATTGCATTCTCCGGCAGGAGCGAGGCAAGGATTCGGCAGACCGCGGAGCCGGTCAGGGGGCCGGTCACTGGCGCAGCGCCGGGGCGTGGAGACGCGCGTAACAGAGGGGACTGTTCCGAGATCCCGAGCTCCTGCGCGAGCAGTTGCAGGGTGGACAGCGCGTCTTGTTGTCGCGTTGCCAGGGAGATGCATCGGCATCCGGGGGCGGTGAGATCGCTGGGCTTGCCCGGGTAGGCAAAGAATGCGATAGGTCTGTGCGTCCCGATGAGAAGTAGCGTTCGGGCGTTGCCCAGGGCGATCACTGCCTGATCGACGGGATACGGAAGGCGTGATACTGGCGTACGGCAGTGGCCACGCTCGATGCGTTGGGATGATGTCTCCGACATGAGGCGGCAACCCGTGGTACGGGCGATCTGGCCGGCGATGTCCAGCGCTCTCCCTCGCAAGGCCGGGCCACCCAGCAGCAGAAGTGCCCCGGCGCCGTCTTCGCGGATGGCCGTCGCGGCTGCACGTACCGCATCAGAATCCGGTGGCTCGAGTGCCTCGGGCGGAACCGGCACGGCACAGCGATGCTGGGCGGGGAGTTCCGACCAGGCCGCATCGGCCGGAAGGATCAGTGTCGCGATCTTTCCGCCCGCCGAGCGGGCGACGCGGATGGCCTCGCTCGCATCCTCCACAACGGAGCCGGCGCCCTGAACGCGGTGCACCCAATGGGACATGGGCCGTGCAAGCGACTCGATGTCACTGGTCAGGGGCGCGTCGTAGGCCAGGTGGTAGCTTGCGTGGTCCCCAACGATGTTGACCATCGGAGTTCCGGCGCGTTTCGCGTTGTGCATGTTGGCAAGGCCATTGGCCAGGCCGGGACCCAAGTGAAGTAATGTTGCGGCCGGGCGCTGCGTCATGCGCGCGTAGCCGTCGGCAGCGCCAGTCACGACACCTTCGAAAAGGCCAAGGATGCACCGCATCTCG
>Ga0247741_1002143_pt1 | contig 11021 bp, 12 predicted proteins | sample UWRJL213509R2_FD_180945 | JGI IMG/M metagenome (GOLD analysis project Ga0247741, IMG submission 180945) | Plant litter microbial communities from Arlington Agricultural Research Station in Wisconsin, United States - UWRJ-L213-509R-2 | ecosystem: Environmental > Terrestrial > Plant litter >...
GTGCGCGGGTCGCCGTCTATTTTTCGTTACCGCGCGGCGAATCGGGGGCTGCGTCTTGCCCTGCCCAGCCGTGGGCCTCGACCAGCAGGCCGCTGAGACTGCGCACGTCCTGCAGATTGTGCGCGGCGACACGCACGAGATCGCCTGACGAACCGCCACGAAGATAGGTCAGCCACGCACGAGGCGCCTCCGAACCCGGCAGGTCGTCCTCGCGCACGATCCGCAGCAGGTGTCGTTCCGCCGTCTGCATCTTGCAGTTCTCCCACACCTGGCGATAGCGCCGACGCATGGGATGCAACAGGTCGACGTGCATCAACCCGGCGAGCGGGTTGTTCATGCGTGCGAGTCGATAGCGCGTCGCCAGTAATGGCGCGTCGTAGGATTTTCCGTTGTAGCTGACGAGCACGGTATCCGCGTCGACCCACCCGGCGAACGTTTTCAACATGTCGCTTTCGGCGGCCATGGTGGTGATATAGACCTGACGCACGCGCAGCCCACCGTCATGCCAATCCGCTGCGCCGATCATGAAAGCACGCGTGCCGGTCCCGCCGGCGAGGCCGGTCGTTTCCGTATCGAAATGCAGCAGGTGTTCGCGACGGGCGCTGGTCAGGCGTGCGAAGGTGAGGTCGAGTTCCGCCGGGGCGTCGGGCCAGGCGTAGCGTTGTTCGAGGTAGCGCAGGCCGGGCGCGATCTCTTCGCCGGGTACGTCACGGCTGAAAGTACGCGGCGGCAGGCGCGGCTGGCCGAGACGTTCGCGCACGCCGGCCATGCGGCGGAGCGCGGCGAGGTCGATCGCCAGTTTTTGTGGGAGCCGATTTATCGGCGATTCCTGCGGAGCGAGGCCAGCCCCTTTCGCCGATGAATCGGCTCCCACAAAGGCAGCCCCCTTCGCCGATGAATCGGCTCCTACAACAGCGGGTTTTCCGCCGGCCTGGCGGCGGAGGGCGGCCAGGCGTGAGGCGAGGTCACTCATGCGCCGGCACCGGGTGCGCCCGCACCGAGCAGGCGCAGGACACGGGCCGCGAGCGCACGAGGCGTGACGTCGCGATGCTCGTCGGCGGCGAGGACGGGACCGACGCAGGCGGGGCAGCCGGCCTTGCACTCGCAGCTTTCGACGGTGGCGAGTGCATGGGTGAGCAGTTCGGTGGCGCGCAGGAACAGCGGCTCGCTGAGACCGACGCCTCCGGGGAAGTTGTCGTAGAGGTAAACCGTCGGCAGGAAGCGGTCGAGTGCATCGGCCAACGCCAGACCGCCATCCGGTGCGCGAATCTGACCGCGCCCCGTGGCGTCCACCTGCGCCGACCAGCCGCCGTCGCCCGAGCCCACCGCCTTCTGCAGATCGCGCGGCTCGGCCATCACCGCGACGACGGCCGCCGTGTGCAGGGCATACGCCGCACCGAGGAATCCATCGAGCGCGTGCTGGCGCGAACGGAAGGCCTCGTCGAGCACACTCTGCGGCAACTGCCACCACACCGCGGTGGAATGCAGTTCCTGGTCGGGCAGGTTGACCGGCCCGTAGCCGATGTTCTCGTGCGTGTAATACCGGATCTTCTTGTAGCCGGACACACGGCGCACCACGTGTACCTCGCCGTGGCGGGCGCTGCCCTCGCCCGAGGTGCTGCCGTCGAAGCACTCCAGCTCCTTGAGCTTGGTGTAGTCGATGGCATCCGTGTAGTAGTCGACGCGGGTGCGCGTGCAATACGCCTTGCGCCCTTCCCAATCGAGTTTCTCGACCTGGTAGGGCACCGACTGGATCATGTGGATCGCGCCTTCGTACAGCGTCAACGCCGCGGCTGAGTAATCCACTTCGGCGATGATCGTCTGCCGTCCGTCGGTACGATCGACGACGACGAAGTTGCCATCGGCCACGGAGCGCAGGCTCACGGCATTGGCCGGGTAGCTGTCGGCGATCCACTCCCAACGGTTGCCTTCCTGATGCAGCACTTCGGCCTCGGCGAGGACCTGCAGATACGGGCCAGCGTCGTCGGGGCCGAAGGCATCCCCGGCGATGAAGGGCAGTTCGAAGGCCGCACAACGGATGTGGTCGAGCAGGATCAGGGGCTGGTCGGGCTGGATGCGGGCCTGCTCAGGCGTTGCCTCGGTAAGGAAGGCCGGGTGGCGCATCAGGTACTGGTCGAGCGGCGCGCTGGTGGCGACGAGCACGCCGAGCGAAGGCTGCTGCCGTCGCCCTGCCCGGCCGAAACGCTGCCAGGTGGCGGCGATCGATCCCGGGTAGCCATTGAGTACCACCGCGTCGAGGCTGCCGATGTCGACACCCAGTTCGAGCGCCGAGGTGGAGACGATGCCGTCGACGGCGCCGGCACGCATGGCGCGTTCCACCTCGCGCCGCTCGGTGGGCAGATAACCGCCACGGTATGCACGGATACGGGCAGGCAGCCGCGTATCGTGATCGAAAACATCCTTGAGGTACTTGGTCAGGACCTCGACCATCAGTCGCGACTGCGCGAAGACCAGCGTTTTCATCTTCGCCTTGATCGCCACGCGTGCGATCAGGTTGGTCTGCGAGCGTGCCGACGCGCGCAGCCCGAGATCCGGATTGATGACCGGTGGATTCCACAGCAGGATGTGCTTGTCGCCACTGGGCGCGCCACTGTGCGTGATGGTGACGACCTCATCCTCGATCAGCGCCTGCGCATGCTCGGTGGCATTGCCGATGGTGGCCGAGCAGAGGATGAACTGCGGGGTGACGCCGTAGAAGGCACAGATCCGCCTTAGCCTCCGCAGCACGTTGGCCAGGTGCGAGCCGAACACCCCGCGATACGTATGGATTTCGTCGATCACCACGTAACGCAGGTTCTCGAAGAACTGCGCCCACTTCGTGTGATGGGGAAGGATCGCCTGATGGAGCATGTCGGGATTGCTGACCACCACGTCGCCGTGTAGCCGGATGGCCTGACGGGCGTCGCCGGGCGTGTCGCCGTCGAAGGTGAAGGCTTTCACGCCGAGGTCGCCGGCCCGGTTGAGCTCGAGCAACTCGGCGACCTGATCCTGCGCCAGCGCCTTGGTCGGAAACAGGTACAGGGCCTTGGCCCCGGCTTCCAGCACCGATGCGATCACCGGCAAGGTGTAGCAGAGCGTCTTGCCCGAGGCCGTCGGTGTCGAGACCAGCACGTTCCGGCCCGAACGGGCGGCCTCCCAGGCTTCCTGCTGATGGCTGTAGAGGCGCTCGATGCCGTGCGCGGTCAGCGCTTTGGACAGGCCGGCAGGCAGGTCGTCGGGGAGCGGGACGAACTGGCCTTCCCGGCCGAAGACCGTAAATGCCGTCGCGACACGATCGCTGTACTTGACGCTGAGTCGCCGGGCCAGCGTGCTGCCGTCATGGCTGACCGCCAGGGCGGAATCCGCCTCATCGGTAAGGCGGGCTTTGAGGTAGGCAGCCATGGCGGCATCCGGGAGACAGGGGCGCCCGTTATCGCGCCCGGCGGTCTCACATCCTGCGACGCCTGCCGAAAAGGCCTAGAGCGTCGCGCTATCGGCCACGCGCCAGACGCCTGCCTCGTCTTCCACCTTGATCGCCGCTTCGTGCCCGGGCAGGTTCTGGATCGACGCCGTGAGCGCGAGCGCGTGGCGCACGGCCTCGTCGCGGGTAGGAAACTGACCGACCAGCTCGGCATTGCGGCGCAGGGTCCATTGACCGTGTGCCGACGCGTTGAAGGGAACGTAGAGGATCGTGCGCTGCAAGGATGACACTCCGCCGGAAGAAGACCGGCGGCCCTCATGCAGGCGAAGCTAGGTGGGAGGTCGTCGCGGAGGCGTTACGACGAGGTCGGCGCCCTGGTCACGTCAACCGGTATACGTTCGGCGCGCCACATCGAGCCAGTCGGCGTGGCTCATGCCTCGCTCCATCGCGGCGTCGACGGCCACGCGTTCGTCGTCGAATTCCTCGAGTAGCGTGATCATGACGAAATCACGGGGGCCCGCATGCAGGGCGGGCTCGACGATGTAGGCAGCCTTCCAGACGCCCGAGGGTGCCCGCAGCGTGCGTACTTCCACCGAATACTGGCCAACGGTTCGACGATGCACGATGCAGCTCCAACCTGGGCGGTGTGCCTCGATTCTTACGCCCTCGCGACCAGGAAGACAAGTCGCGTCACGCTTTGGGTGGTGCCTGCGCTGCCAGGCCGTCGCCGCTGGCGGGGATGGAGAAGGTTTTCGTCTCGCCCTGGCCTACGGTGGCATCGGCATCGAATCGTTCGCCGTTGCAAGCGCCATGCGTATAGACGCTCAGCTTGCGCGTGCCCGACGGGACGTGGAGCACCAGCTGTTGCCCAATTTCCATATCCGCGACCATCTTGTCGTCCAGATAGATGGCACTGGAGCAACCCGCGCCCCAGAGGCCCTGCTCACGCACCACATTGAGCGTGGCATCGCCGTCGGCCGCGTCCTGGTTGGAGAACGTGGTGCTCGAGAGCACGTCGTGGATGCCGACGTGACGCTGGTTCTGGGTGGCGCAGCCGGCGAGCAGCACGACACCGGCAAAGGCGAGATAACGCATGGGGATGGCTCCACGGGGAATGTGAAGAGCATTGGTTTCCGACTGTGCACGATCTGTGAAAGCACGGGCTCCGCCGCGTCCCCACGTCGCGTAGACATCCGCGCGCCAACAATCCCGCGCCCACCCCTTCAACCCTACCCAAGGAAGCGCCCATGGCCAGCCGCGACTGGATCGACATCGAATCGTTCGAGGCGATCGACGACACCGAGCAGTTCGACCGGCCGGACATCCCGCGCGTGGAAGCGGTACTCAGTGGCGCCCCCGAGCGCGACTGGCAGCAATTCTTCATCGTCCGCGCCCGCGGGCTCGAGCAGACCCACCCGGGCCTGAAAATGGAAATCCTGGCCGACCGGCTCGGCTTCCACACCCGCGCCAGCAACGTCGAGGAGACCTGCCGGCTCGTCCACGAGGCGGTCCAGGGCACCAACCAGGACTTCGCCGCGCAGCGGGCCGCTGAAGAGCAGCGTATCGCGGACCGCAACCAGGAAGTCCGCGAGCTGATGACCCGGGTCAAGACCATCAACGCCGAGTGGCCGCCGCAGGAGCCGGCCGGCTGACACGCCGACACCCCAAAGAAAGCCCGGGAGGGATAGACTCCCTCCCATGAACCCCAAGCCGTCATCCGCGCCCTCCGCCTTGGTCTTCGACCGGGCGAGCATGGTTGCCGAGACGGTGGCCATGGTGCTCGAAGACGCCGGCTACCAGACCCGGGCGACGGTGACCTACCGCGATGCCCGTAAGGCTTTCCAGGAGATGGACGAACTCGTCCTGATGGTGGTGCATGCCGACATCCCCGGCGAGCGGCGCGGCCGGGAACTGCTCAACGCCGCGCTTCGCGATCGCCCGGACACGGCCATCGTGATCGTATCCAGCCGCCTGCCGGAGGATCTCGAGCCGGCGCCGCGCTCGGCCGTGTTCCTGGTCAAGCCCTTCGATCGCGAACAGCTGCTCGATGCGGTCGAGCGGGCACGTCAGTCGCGACCGGTGTCCTGACCGGCGCGTACACGCCGTCGGCATGATCGCCGCCTTAGTCTCCCCATCATGTGCGGACGCTACGCAACCTACGGCCCGGTCAGTGTGTCTCGCGAAGCCCGCGAGGTGCTCGAACGCCTTGAGCTGGACCTCATCAGCGAGATCAACCAGCGCCACGATCACTTCAATATCGCGCCGACGCAACGCGCCCTCGTGGTGACGCATGAAGATGCCGCATTGCACGTGGGGGCGTATCGATGGGGTCTGATCCCTTCCTGGGCGAAAGACGCCGGCATCGGCGCGAAGCTGATCAACGCCCGCCGCGAGGGCATTGCTGCGAAACCCGCCTTCCGCGCCGCCATGCGTCGGCGCCGCTGCCTGGTTCCCGCGTCCGGATACTACGAATGGCAGGGCGAGAAAGGCCACAAGCAGCCGTACTTCGTGCGGCCACCCGACAGCAGCCTCATGGTCTTCGCGGGGTTGTGGGAAACATGGCGCGATGCGGACGACAAACCGCTGCGCACGTACACCATCATCACCGGCGAGCCCGGCAAGGTGGGCGGTGACATCCATGACCGTCAACCGGTCATCCTCGCACCGGCATCGTGGGAAGACTGGCTGTTCGCCGATGTCGACAAGGCCGTGGCCATGCTCGACGCGGCGAACGAGCCGGACCTCCTCTACTACCCGGTCACCAAGGCCGTCAGCTCGCCGAAAAACAACGGGCCCGAACTGGTCGAGCCCATCGAGCTCACTGACTGAGGTCAAGCGCCGGGCGATCAGCGGCCCGAGATCGCTTCGTCACGGGATGAGACGGAAAAACGCCATCTGTTCGGACAGGCCCTGCGCCAGCTCCAGCGACGTGCGACTCGCAGCGCTCGCCTCTTCCGCGAGCGCCGCGTTCCGCTGGGTGGCATCGTCCAGCGCGGAGACCGCTTGCACGACCTGATCGACACCGGAGGCCTGTTCGTTCGAGGCCGCGGCGATCTCGCCGATGATGGTCGCGACACGTGCGGTGCCCAGGTGAATGCCCTCCAGCGAACGCCCTGTGGAACGCACCAGGTCCACACCGGCTGTCACGCTTTCACCCGTCTCCGCGGCGAGCTTGCGAATGTCCCGCGAGGACGTTGCACTACGCTGCGCAAGGCGCCGGACCTCGGCCGCAACGACGGCGAAACCCAACCCGTGATCGCCTGCGCGTGCCGCTTCCACGGCGGCGTTCAAGGCAAGGAGATTGGTCTGGAAGGCGATCTCGTCGATCAATCCGGCGATATCCGAAATGCTGCCGGTCGCCGCCTGGATGCGTCGCATGCCCTCCTCCGCCGACCGCGCCACCTCGGCCGCGCGCCTGGCATCCGTATGAAGATCGCGGGTCATCGTCGACGCGACGCGAGCGCCTTCGGAATTCTGCCGGACCGACGCCGCCATCTGCTCCATGGACGCGGCGGTTTCCTCGAGTGAGGCCGCCTGCGACTGGGTGCGTTGCGATAGGTCGTCGACGCCCTGCGAGATCTCCGCGGCCGCCTGCGACACACTTCTCGCCCCCTGGCGGACCTGATCGACCACCGAGGCCAGCGTCCTGTCCATGGCGCCGAGGGAGCGCAACGTGTCGCTCAGCTCGTCGTCGCCGCTGACTTCCAGGCGATGATTCAACGCACCCTGGCTGATCTCGGAGGCGAGTCTGCTCGCCACCCGCAGCGGTGCCATGACCGAACGGAGCAGCAGCCAGCCGGCGATGCACAACACGATGAGTCCCGCCGCGGTGATCAGCAGGCTGGTCACGATGGCGCGGTCATGGCGGCCCTGGGCAGCGGCGAACTGGTCGCCTGCAGCCTTCTCATTGAGCGTCACGTTACGCAGGATGGCGGCGCTCTCGCGGTCGAACGCCGCGGCGAGGTCGTGCAGGGCAAGCTCGCTCGCTTCCTTGTGCTTGCCATCACGGAGCAAGCCGAGCGACTGGGTCATCAGCGGACTCACGGCGCGCCGCGCGTCCTCGAACTCGTGCGCCGCGCTTTCCTCATCGGCCGAACGCAGACTCTCGCCGCGATAGGACTGCCAGCGCGTGTCGATGTCGTGGTCGAGCGTGCCAATGAGGCGCGATGCGCCTTCAGCGGCATCCGTGGTCGCGAACAGCAGCGCACGACTGACGGCACCGCGCTGGGTCGCAATCGCCGCGCGAATATGCCCCACCTGCGCCACGGGCAGCAGGTTGCGGTGGAAGGTGGTGTCCAGATCCCCGAAGGTGGCGTTCAGGGCCATCAGGCCCACACCGCCCAGCGCCAATGCGATGACAAAGCCGACACTCATGGCGGCGAAAATCTTGCGTCCTACCGTAAATCGCATCGTGCGTTTCTTCCGAGAAAAGGTGATGGGCTATCGGCCCATCGCCTTCTTCGTTTAGCCATATCAGCTATGCACGTTTTGCAGGGCTACTACTTCGGACGAACCGTCTTGAACGACGTCCGGATCTCGGAAACGAACTCGTCCGGCTGCTCCCAGGCGGCGAAGTGGCCGCCCTTGGGCAAGGTGTTGAAGTGGATGAGCTTGGGGAACGCCTTCACCGCCCAGCTCTTTGGTGCCGCATAGATTTCATCCGGGAACACGCTCACCGCCACCGGAATGGTGACGTGCTTGGGTTCGAAGAACGCCAGCTTGTTCTCCCAATACAGCCGGGCCGAGGACACTGCCGTATGCGTCAGCCAGTACAGCGTGACGTTGTCGAGAATGTCGTCGCGCGACAGACCTTCGGGCGTGCCGTCGAACACGCGGGTGATCAAGGCATAGCTGCGCGCATCGTGATCGAGCATCCAGGCCGCCAGGCCGACCGGCGAGTCCTCGAGTCCATAAAGCGTTTGTGGCCGATTCGTCATCTCCTGGGCGTAACCCAGGCCATGCTTGTAGAACGTGTCGAGCATCTCGTACGCGTTCTTTTCGTCGGGTGCCAGGCCCGCGGGCGCGGGAGCGCCGGCCGCAAGATCCTTGGCGATATCGTCGGGCACGGTCGCGGGCATGTTGGTGTGGATCGCGAGCAGCTCCGGCGGTGCCTGCACGGCCATCTGTTCGGTCACCGCATCGCCCCAGTCGCCGCCCTGCGCCACGAAGTGCTTGTAGCCGAGACGCTTCATCAGGATGGTCCAGGCGCGTGCGATGTGCTGGGGATCCCAGCCCACGACGGTCGGTTTGCCCGAGAAGCCGTAGCCCGGCAGCGATGGCACAACCACGTCGAAGGCGTCCGACGCCTTGCCGCCGTGGGCGGTTGGGTTCGCCAGCGGATCGATGACCTTCATCTGCTCGATGATCGAGCCCGGCCAGCCGTGCGTGATGATGATCGGCAAGGCGCTCTTGTTCTTCGAGCGCACGTGGATGAAGTGGATGTCCACGCCATCGATCGTGGTCACGAATTGCGGCAACGCGTTAAGGCGATCCTCGACCTTTCGCCAGTCGTAACCGGACTGCCAGTAGTCGGCGAGTTTGCGCAACGTGGCGATCTGCACGCCTTGCGTCGCATCCGGCACCAGCTCCGGGCTCGGCCAGCTGGTAGCAGCGATACGCCGGCGCAGGTCCTGGAGCGCCTCGTCGGAGAAGTGGATCTTCGGAAAGGGGCGAATCGACGTATCGTCGGCCTGCGGTGCCGCCTGAACAGGTGACACACCGGCAGCGTGGCTGGGTGTCGGCAGGACGGTACACATGGCGCCGGCGATGACCGCGGCGGTCAGGAACTGCAAACGCGTGGAGCGCATGAATTGTGACGCCATGACCATACCCCTTCGTTGACGAACCCATTGGCCGTTGAAACGTTCAGGCAGCGTCCCCGATAGGCAAATCACCGTCTTGGAAGCGCCCCCGTCGGTTTGAACGTGACGATCTTGCGACGCCCACTCATACCTGCGGATGATTGTCGCGACGAAAAAAACGGCGGCTCGAGGAATTCGCCGCGCCTTATTACGTGTTCACGGATGCCGGCGTGTCGGTCACGGTCGCATCGCCCAAGGGCGGCCAGCCGCCCATCGATCCGAAGAGCGACGAGCCGGACAACCAGACGCCGGCGCAGACGCGCTTCAAGGCCGATCCCGCCGCACTCAAGGTGCTCGCCAACACGGTGACGCTGGACAGCGTCGCCGAGAAGGACTTCGATACCATCTTCTATTCGGGCGGCCACGGGCCGATGTGGGATCTCGCCGAAGACCCGGTATCCATCGCGCTGATCGAAGCCTTCTATGACGCGGACAAACCGGTCGCCACGGTATGTCACGCACCCGGTGTGTTGCACCACGTGAAGTACAAGGGCGAATCCATCGTCAAGGGAAAGCGGGTGACCGGCTTTACCAACGACGAGGAAGAGGCGGTGGGCCTGACCAAGGTCGTCCCCTTCCTGGTCGAAGACGAATTACAGCGGCTGGGTGGCAAGTTCGAGAAGGTCGCCAACTGGGAGCCCTTCACGATCACCGACGGCCACCTGATCACCGGGCAGAACCCGGCCTCGTCGACCGTGACCGCCAAGGCGCTGCTCGCCTTGATGGCCACGTCGCAGAAAGCCTGACTGCGCGAGGGTCAGGCCGTGAGGCTGACGGACGCTTCCGTCGTCAGCGACAGGAAGGTAAAGGTCTCCTGCAGGTACAGGCGGACTTCCTTCGCGTCGTGCGAGTCGTAGCCGATGGAAACGTCCTGGCCGAGGTGCAGCTCGAAGTCGCCACCGCGCGTCGTGGTCAGCACGCCACCCTCGATCGCAGGTGCCCAAACGATGCCGCCGTCGAGCATCGCGTGCAGCTCGCGGAAAACGGGGTAGCCTTCATCGGTGGCCCCGTTGAGGTCGGCGTACGCCTTGGCACCGATCGCCAGTCGGTAGGGGCCGTTCACGCCGGCGAGGCGCAGTGCATTGAGGGCCTGCGCGACCGCTACCGGATAGGCCGTCAGGTCGGCTGGCAGGGCAATCGACGCGTTGCTGGAGGTGTTGCGGATACCGGCGATGCCGGCGGCGGCATAGCCATCGAAGACAGCGCGATCTTCGGCGAAGGCCAGCTGCCTGGCGGCCTCCTTCAAGGGCTGAAGATCCGGATCGTTCGAGCCGCGTGCCACATCGTCCAGATCCTGGCGCGACAGTGCGAACGGCACACGCAGTTCGACCATCGCGGCGACCTGGCGCTGCCGCGCCTGAATGCCGTCGTGGGGCGTGTCGATCGTGCGCGTGTGACCCGTGCCGACGCCGGCATAGTCGTAGCCCCGGGGACCGACGACATCGACGATGCGTCGCGCCGCCATGTATTCCTTCAGCGTACGTGTCGCTTCGTCTTCGATCTGCTCCCAGGCGCCGCCGCTGATGGGTGCGAGTTCGCGAAAAAGATTATTCATGCGTGTTCTCCGTCTTTAGCGAACCGATACCAAGTGAACCATCCGATGCACGTGGCTTGTTGTCTTGTCCGTTCGCGTCGCCTCGTCCGGCGGCCTGCGCGACCGGTGCATCCGGGATACCGTCGAGGAAGGTCGCCGAGGGTACGAAGAACAGGCTGCCGGTGACTGCCGTGCTGAAGTCGAG
>Ga0247741_1002145_pt1 | contig 11015 bp, 9 predicted proteins | sample UWRJL213509R2_FD_180945 | JGI IMG/M metagenome (GOLD analysis project Ga0247741, IMG submission 180945) | Plant litter microbial communities from Arlington Agricultural Research Station in Wisconsin, United States - UWRJ-L213-509R-2 | ecosystem: Environmental > Terrestrial > Plant litter >...
GGACGAGATACTGAGTGCCCTTGGGCAACCAAGCAGAGGAAATCTACGGAAGTACGTGGGCGGCGTGTGGATGAATCAGACGGCTGCTGAACATGCGAGCACGGTGTTTCTGAAGGCAGTGTGGGGTGTAGATGCTGAAGGAGCCTCCCTTGCAGGAGAGGATCAAGCTGCTAGGCCCAGAGGGGTGTTGAAGGATGTTGAGAGCCCAGCGAGCGCGTTTAGAAAATCGCATGACTCGGATGCGGCCCCATCCAGCCTTGGTCTCGGTCTGGGGCCTGAATTGGCGCGGATCGGGCCACAGAAGTTTATCTTCACCCCTCCCCCAGACATCCTGACGCCCGAGGGTAAATCTTGGTACCCAACAATCATCCCCACCAACTCTATGTTCTTCAACTACCTCACACTTCTTGGTATAACCGGGCGTGCAAACGAAGTGGCGTTGACATTGGCTTGGATGCGGTCGTTGGGTGTGCAGCCCTCCCAGGCCACATTGGGTGTAGCGTTGGTGCTGTGGGCGGAAGTGAGCGTGGAGGCACCGTGGGTGGAGAAGTGGCATGGCCGGGAAGAAAATGAGGAATACACGAAGTTGGTAGATTGGTGCAGGGATTGGGTTGGAGAGAGTCGGTTGCCGCATTGGAAAACACTGGCAAAGTGGCAGGAAGTGATAAGGAAGATGAGGGTCACCACGGGCGATGAAGGCGGGGATGAGGAGGAGAAAAAGCCCAAGGCAAATTGTAACGTATCACACCTTTCAAAAAGACCTAGATAATTGCCTTCAGCTTTGACCGGTCTCGAATTCTGGAGAAATTGCTCGAACGCCACCGGCTTGCCAGATACGTAAACTTGCCAATGTGGCGCACCAGCGTGTGGTATCTTTACTTCCCAATTTTCCGACAGGTGGACTATTCTTGTCGGTGTCACGACGTCTCTTGGGCGCTTTTCTCCCCTGTTATCAGCCTGAATGACCCCTAATTATGGAGAGCAAGAATTCACAAGACGGTATTGCTCGTTGTCCCAAACTAGGACATGGTGCTGTAAGTGCCGAAGATCTGCACCGATAAGCTTTTCATGTAGAGGTCTAACGGATATAATTTGTATAAGTGTAGTGGCGGTGGCCCATGTGAGTAGTTACATGGGCGCTTAATGCATTGTCAATAGTCGGACAACTCGGAGTTGCTTCGGCTTGGATGCCGTTTTCTCCTTCTCCAAACCTTAACGACAAGCGCTCACTGCCATGCCTCTGAACCGTGATTCCGTAAGATCTCATAACTCCTTATATTTGGATTCTCCACCTTGAATACATTTTGGAGCTGTCGGCGGTCGCTCTATGGTGGCACTGAATGGTGGAGAATTACCGGTCCGGCACTGCCATCGGCATGCGGAGCTGCAGGTGCCGCACTTGCCCCCAACGTCGTTATCCCCTCTAGGTTCTAACAGGGACCAGGGCTGCACCAATTACTACTATGCAGGGATCATCGGACACCTCAACGTCAACCTTCATCCACGAACAAGGCGCCCCAGCTGGCAGTGCTTATGACCTTGACTTCAACGTTCCTGTAGACATTTGAACTCGAAATGTCCAGCAGCGCCCAACTTTCTATCATCCTAGACGACAAGCGAGAGGACGCTATCAAATTATCGGGCGCCGACACCTGGGCCGCAAGCAAAGACGTCCAGTGGTTCAATGGGACAACGCAGTCCCCTAATTATGCTCTCAAAGATAAAACCAAGCTTGGAACGCTTCAGATGAAGTTTGATGGTGAGTGCTCTGCGACTTCTCTTCCTGAAGCTAGATTTGAAGTGAAATGATTAGGAACGTCCGTTGCGCTCTTCGGCACCACGCCTCCTTCCAATAGCTCACAAAGCATGATGGTCTCCATCGACGGCCAGACACCTTATAATACCTCCTACTCTGACCCGAACCCATCATCATACAGACAATGGTATCAAACCCCTCAGCTGTCTGAAGGCAGTCACAATATCTCTTTGTCAAACATCGCTGGGACGTCGCTTGATTTTGCGGTCGTCAAAGTAGGAAAGAACACACCTCTGGCTGGACAAACAGTGATTGTGGATAATGATGATCCTGGTTTCCGTTACGACAACAAGTGGCAGAGAAATCAAGCGCAGTTCAATTCTGGACCATATCCAGACGGCCTTCCCTTCGGGAATACAACACATCAGACGACATACGTCGGAAGTAGCTTTACGTATCGATTCAGCGGTGAGTTGCTCTTGTCCTTTTTCAAGACAATCTCTCAAGTCTCGTATCTTCCAGGTAACACTGCTGCAATATATGGTATCTTCACCTGGTCAAACATCGGAGCTTTAACGCTTTCGTTCACACTCGACGATGCGACTGTATCTCAATCATATCGGGTCAGCGCAGACACGCCCCAATTCAAACAGGTGCTTGAACAACAGCAGAACTTCAAGTTCTATTCATACGACTTCCTTACAACAGGAGACCACACACTCGTGGTGAACGTGACAGAGTGTGTTAACCAGACGTTCGCTTTTGACTACATCACATACACGCCTTCGTTTGCGACCCTCGCGGATATGCCGAATCTTCCACTTCCGTCGAGTACACAAAAAATTGAAAGCCCCTCGTCGAAGAAGACGTCAAAAACTGCCATCATTGGTGGGATTGCGGGCGCGGTTATTATACTTCTGCTTCTCCTTGGGCTAGTCTTCATCTTCAGACGGAAACGCCGATCCAGCCCAACGAGCACGAAACAGAGTACCAAGTACACCCCGCGTGAGTCTATCAACCACACGAATATATTATATCCATTAACCAGCTAATAATCAGTAGATCCGTTTATTCACCGACCCCTAGGAGACACAGCGGCCATCCCCCTCACTCATCACACGAGTCCTCCACCCAGCGCCTCATCATACCACTCAAACGCCATGTCGCACATGCAGCTCCACGCTCAACTGCCTATCGATGGCAATGGTGTCTATACAACGACGCATCATGACCCGTTCACTGCTTATACGGGCATCGGTGCAGGCCCATCTAGTCCAACGGGGATGATTGACCAGCGGGATCCGAGATCAAGAGAGGCGAGATACACGGGTAAATTTTCGACGCATGCTGAGTATGGTGAGGTTGAACCACCGTCGTATGACGATGTTACCGGTGGGCAACAGCCCACTCACATCCGTTATGTCATCCCCAGATAGTGCGCGATCTTGAGACTATCTGTACGGTCCTGATGTTCCCTTTTGCAAAGACACTTTGACATCATTAGTGAAACCCCACATTACGACTTGCTACGACTCGGAGTATTTTGTTCTAGCTTTGCGATATCTTATATTTCTATCTATGGCTATATTACCTGACACTTGTAGGCTATTCTGCACTTACGTCCTTGAGCATGATGTTTCTCATCCACTGGACTAATTCCTCGCCCCATTGCTCCCCAGCCACGTTGCCAGTGCTAAGTGCTAAGATTGGACTAAGATGGTCGTGGCTCCCCAGTACCACCTCCTCGATCCCAATTCCCGTTTTATTCATAGCTTCGTTGTCCGTGGCCGCTTTCTTCTTCCATTCCTCTGTGAAATTTCGTATACCAGATGCAATTGCTTTGGGTTCACTCGCAGCGCACATATTCCTCAAAGGTGGAAGAGAGTTGATCAAGCTCGGAGGAGCCTTTTTAAGCAACGCCATCGGATGATTTATGGAGAGTAAGGAAGCCGACCCGTAGTACAGGAGAGCATTGTCATAGAAAACGCGCCGGGAAGGCGTCGGAGCAAATGGCACGCCTAGAAAGGCTATACCACGTACCTTCTCGAAGATATTGGAAGTTTTGGGAGAAGAAATGAGAGCAGGCGTCAGAAGAAGGCTGGATAGATGCACCCCTCCCGCGGAGTGAGCGAGGAGGAAAAGCGTTGCCGGATCTGCCTTTAGCTCTGGCCACTCGTCCTGAAGCCTTTCTATGGTCCAAGCAATGGCATCTCGGACGTCTTCTGATCCCTCTGGATATGTAATAGATTTTGAACTGATAGGCTCGTCCACCTGGGGAGGGTGGACGAGTCTATAGTCGGGTATCACGGTGACAAAGCCTCGTTTGGCAAAGAATGCACCGAGGTTGGTGTGTACCAAGTCACCTGGTGGACTATGGCCTGCGCGAGATCCTTTAGTGAGTCCACCACCGTAGATGAACATGAGAACTGGAGACTTTGTTCTCGAATTGTCGAAGGATTCAGACGTGGGCCCACGACTCGGATTGTGACCTCCACCATAGGAATGAACTTTTTCCTGAGGTAGATCTGCGGGACGATACACGTCAAGCTTGTGAGTATCATTGGTTCCATATGAGAACGTCCTCCGTTCAACGGATGTTATTACAGTTCGATTTGCTTCGAGCAGTGGGTATGCTGTGACGCAAGTCAATCGAGTACAAGATGACTACAAAAGAGACAGCATACACGGGTCGATTATATCCTTAGTTCTCAGAATGCCCGCTGATGACATGAAACTTAGACAAATGAGTTCGATGTTGACTCGATGGGCGCTTAATTTAAATTAGGTGAACGTGACCCATTTTATTTGGCTCTATTATGGTCTAGATTAGATCTGATGCTCCGGGACAGCTCTTTAAAAATCTATTCACTCGAGCCACTCACAAAGGCACTCTCGATTCCCCCCTCGTTCTGAAAAACTCGCTGCTGCCACCACCGATATGTCGACCCGTACAACAATTTCGCCAACTGAAAGTGAGCTAACTAGAGCACTCACGACCATCAAGGCAGCCAATCCACAAATGGGTATTGCTAAAGTCCATGTGCTCCTTCTATCAACGTATCCTGGGTGGCTGGTCAGCGAGAAGAGAACTAGAAAGGTACTACAAGGCTTAGGCCTGATCGTTGGGTCTGGTGCGGGTTCGAGCGCAGGCGCGGGACCGAATTCAGCCACTGCCTCAGGTGTGCACACGAGTGGCGACGGCGACGCGACTAACGCGAACCTGGATCCGCCTGAACCTCCAATATATCCCTCCTCACGCGTGATCGGGACTCTCGACACGTATTTGTGGACTCCGAAGGTTCGGGTGAGGTATTTTGACCAGAAGAAAGGCAAAGGGCTGATCGCCTCGCACGCCATTGCGGAAGGCGAAATCATTTGGAGGGAAGATCCATTCATTGTTGCGCCCGAGTGGTACGCATGTCATTTTTGTCCGTTTCGTCAGGCCAGCTTCTAACACCACTCTTTGTCTAGGGAAATATATGACCTCCAAGTTGCCTCGACGGCTTGCGGTTTCTGCACAACCCCACTCAACCTCACTTCCCCGTTGCTCATTTCATGTCCAAATTCCCCGTGTTCTATGCGCTTCTGCAACAGATTATGCTCAGCGCGATCATCCAAGACGCATCCACTCCTTTGCCCTTCATCTAACCCCGCGTCAATACCACTGCTCAAATTCACAAGGGACGCGCAGTGGATGGCATTGGCCGCTCTAATCCATGTTACAGCTCGGATAATGCTAGTTAACCAGCATGACGAAGAAGCAATGAGATTTGACTGGGACGTGGTGCAAGGATTGGCGGTCTTAGGAATGGAAGATAGGTTGAAGTGGGGTTTTTCTGGGTGAGGACACACATCACTTTGTACTTCTAATGTTGCAAGGAGGTTGCTGAAGCCTGATTGTGGGACTATAGAGGAGGCTCGTCCGAGCCGGACCGTGCTGCATGGAAGAAGGCGTACACGTTATTCTTGCAGGCCTTCAAGGAGCCGAAAACACCGCAGGAGTCGAAGAAACTGGCAAAGTTGCTGAAGAAACCTCTGCCAGAGGATATCGAACATGCTCTTCTTGACTACGAGGATGGGTTCTTGAGAGGGCTTGGGAGAATGAGCCTCAGTACGTCCCCTCTTTGCCGAAACTAGAAACTTTCCCGAGGCAACCTCCTTACTCGACCCGCAGACCTGGAAGCGCACGGTGGCCTTTACACCTTTCATTCGCATCTCAACCACAGTTGCGACCCAAACGTGTCGGTCAGGCATCTAGACCAACGAAATGCGCTCGCGAGGATAACAGTCATCGCCAAACAAGCAATCAACCCTGGGGAAGAGCTAGTAATAACTTACGTGAACCCCACGATGGGTGTGCGAAAGAGGCAGGACAAGCTGCGAGAATGGGGTTTCGGAAAATGCAAATGCAAGCGGTGTATACAGGAGGAGGTGATGATTGGGAAAGGCGGGTATGTAGGCGGTGGTGAGGAAGCTGGTGAATCGGTAGACGACCTGGCCAGGGAGTTGAAAGCTGGGTTGGGAGTCATGTAGAGCCTGTATGCATTAGTGTATAATGAGGTGTCCCTTGAATGTGATTGTGTGAGGATGATTGCGAATGTATTGAATCAATTTGTGTTGTGATAAATCTATAACACGCCAGACGCAGCGGGCACTGCAGCCTCCTCATCCCTCCCTGATTCAATAAATATTAGCTTTCCTGGTTGGAACGACAACACCATTTACACACCTTCGTAGAACTTCTGCAAGAATGTTTTGTTTGGCCTATCTTTCGGCAATAACAAGATCCCTTTGACATGTTCTGCCGTCTTCCAGCAATTCATCGTCTCCTGGTACTCCTGGCGATCTTTCAGGATGAGAACGTCGATGGCTCTCTGGTTCGTCACGTGTCGATTTGTTTCAAACTTTTGTCGAATGGTATACCGGACGAAGCCTGGAGAAACATCAAGTGCGTATAGGGAGCAAATTTCTGGGGCCTAGATGTAGTATTGCGCAACTTCCTTAGAAGACTAGCACCATGCCGAAATTTCAAGACTCACAGCGCGATACCAGTCTCTATACAGCGCAATAACTCTCCGACGGGTTTCGGAAGGGCTGTTTGACGTCCTTGTAGACAAAGCTAGTCGAGATGGTATTGTTGTCATCGCGTCCGATGTCCTGAGTGGTATATGCTCGCTGTGCTCGTCGGGGAACGGTGTGGTCGAGGAGAAACTCGGCGACGGCGGTTGGTTAAGGATTTAAGCTCCGACGGTACAAATATGGGAATATTTTCACAGGGGGCATCTGATCCCTGATGACGGCGGCTTTGTTCCTTTGAGTACTATCTCTCTCTTTCTGCGACTTCGTTGTAACCAGTGTTATATTGTAGATATGGTTCGTGGAACTGGTGAGTTGCATTTGCAACTACGAATGCCGATGATCTGATCCATGGATCATAGGCAAATTCAAGCAGAAGCGTGGAGGCGGTCGCAGCTTCAGGTACGCCTTGACAGCAGGATCCCCAATCGCATCTTCATGCAAAGTAGCTAAATCTTGGTTTCCGTCTCTTTTCTGATTAGCAAGGACCTTGGTACCGATGGTGGTGAACGATCAAAAGCAGCTCGCAAGTGAGTGTTACTCCCATTTCTTTACTTGGACGAAAGAATGGCACTGACGCTTGGTTGCTTCTTGTAGAGAAGATGGCATCGAAGAAGAGGACTCTGACGAAGAGTCTGAGGAGGAAGAGAGCTCAGAGGAAGAGTCGTCCGAAGAGGAGGCTGGTCCTGCAGCCCCTGCAGCTCCGGAGCTTACTCGTCAACAGCGTCGTGAGATGAAGAAGAAACAGGGCCCGAAAGTTAAGGATGCGAAGGCAAAACCAGGAGAGGAAGACGAGGATGAGGATGAGGACGACGAGGATTTGATTAATCCAAACCACGTCCAGAAGAAGATGAATATTTCAGATCTAGGGGAACCTAGAGAGTTAACAAGGCGCGAGCGGTACGTACCACCCCATCTAATTACCATTCTAAATTCTCGACGTTGACATATGCAATTTATAAACAGAGAGCAGAAGGATAAGCAAGATGCCAAAGATCGTTACTGGAAAGTAAGTCGCATTTATTGACCCTCGTACCCACAGGCCCCAACCAGATCATGCATCCCGATCACCATAAATGCTTCTTTTGGTCTATCGTCACAAACAGCCCATTGATCTGATCCTTATTCCTCCTCATACTTGTGCACTTCATTTGTTAATGCTGTTTCTATCCGCTCATAGTTGCACCTCCAAGGCAAGACGGACGAAGCCAAGAACGACCTTGAACGCCTGAAGCGTATTCGCGAGGAGCGAGAAGCTGCACAAGCCAAGAGGAAGGCTGAGGCTGAAGGCATTTGCCTCTAGCTATCTCCTATAAAATAATATCTAACTCTCCGCTTGTTCCCCAGCTAAAACCCAGGAGGCCGAAGCCAAGCGCCAAGCGCAACTTGCGAAACGGAAATGAACGCGTCCATGGGCGTTCTGACCCGGACAATGTCGATGCGGCCAAGAGGAAACCAAGTGCAAGTTGTGCATACTCCATGCCACATCAGGAATCTGGTGCTTTTCAGCATTCGACTTTGTATTTGTTCTTGTATGAACAGATTGGAGGGTGGCGACAAGCGAAGATGTGTAACGTGTCCAAAGGCATTACAGACTCTGAAATTTCTTGTAGACTGCTATGTATAGGTATATGTATATGTTCAAATGAGTATGCGCAATTTACCATGCAAAGACAGAAAGAAGATCTCAATGGGGCCGTCGGTCAATCAATCAGCAGTTGTGGGTTGCCCACCCCCCAAGAGATACCACTGTGTAAGGAAATTTAGACAATGCATTTGCATCAGGAATAGCCGAAACCCGAAGTCGTATTGTCAACGTCAACTTCAAGATCAGATCTTTGGATGTCGAATCGTGAATTACTCGATATGGCAGTTGTTTACTACCGTCGTACCCGAGACTTGCTCGATCAAGATGTATTGATGGCCGTCTGTAATACGCAAGCAGCATCTGAGTCAGCTACACGAACTTTCCGATATATACCAGGTACCCACCCTCGCGATTCCATCTCTTCATCGTACAATGCCGTTGATTCCCGTGAGCTTGCGCCAACAGCTCGCCGCGCTTCCTCCCCTTGTTCATGCAAACCTCGCCGAGAAGACGGTAGTGATCGTTGGGGCGAGCAATGGGATAGGATTGGAGGCGGCAAAGCATTTCGCGAGAATGAAACCCGGAAGGTTGATCCTAGCTTGTAGGAATCAAGCACGCGGGGAGGCCGCCCTTGCAGGTAAATACGTTCCACCGGCAGTGTTCGTTACGGTGTGAACCCACTGAACGCCGACTTTTGCAGAGATAAGAGAGCAAACCGAGTATACCTCCACCGAGTTGTGGAACATTGATCTATGTAGTTTTGCATCAGTCAAAAGCTTTGCAGATAGATATGAAAGAGAGGGTGGTAGGCTTGACATTCTGGTCGAAAATGCAGCGGTTATGCCTGGGCTAGGTCGAAGCCAGCCGACTGAAGATGGGTGGGATCCATGGTACGTTGAAATTGGAGGTTAAAACAATCTATTGACGCCACTCTTAGTCTTCAAACGAATTACATCGCCCCCTCCCTTCATTCTCTGCTCCTTCTTCCTCGAATGATAGAAACGGCTGAGAAATATGGCACCCATCCCCGACTGGTAATTGTCTCGAGTAGCGCAGCCTTCTCAGCCAAGCTGGACAAGTCAGTAATACACGAATCAAGTCCGTTGCGTCTCATTGGGAGCAAGAAGTGGCTTTCTAATCCTGAGTATGCAACAACGTCATGATCCGCAGAAATATGGTGAATAACCGAGTTGATTTAGAGACAATACACCTCACCATTATTATATTACAAAGCGTGAGTTGTTGCGCTTCACGAATTGCAGCGATCTAATTCACTGAGCAGTGCTGAATGTGTTGTTTGTGCGGGAATTAGCCTCCTGCCTCCGCGACACGCCTATCATTGTGATGGTGGCCAACCCTGGTTATTCTGCTACGGGTTTGCGCTCGTCGTTCACTGGCATGCGCTCAGTCTTTCACTCCGTCCTTGAAAATCTGATCGCACGTAGTGCTGAAGAGGGTTCCCGCTCGGTGGCATGGGCTGCTACGGGTGGCGATCTTCTCTCGGACGACAAAATGAGAGGCGCATTCGTATCTGCCATGGAAGTGATCGAACAGACTGGCTTTCTGGCTACTGAGGACGGCAGATTGGCAGGGGAACGGCTTTGGGTGAGGAACTTGCATCATTATTCGGAAAGAATGAACTGACAGCGTATAGGATGACCTTCTCGAGGAGTTGAGTGAGCTAGATCCCAGAATGAGGCCAATTATCAATAGGTATCTTAAAAAGTCCAACTTATAGCGACTTGTCGAACACTGCCTAATCAAATATGTCGAGTTTGTCAAATTCGTCCTCATTGTATTCCCAATCCTCGCGTTCTGAGTCTGTGGTCCAGTTGTCGTCGCTATCAACTTTCTCGATTTTGCACCACTTTCTATGAGAGTGCCAGTCCTGGACACAGTTGAATGGAATAAGAGCACGGATGGTAAGAACAGGATACGTACCGCTTTCTGACAAACTCGACCACAATAGAGTGGCTTTTTCTCGTCAATACAAAGACCTGCACACTTCCTCAGCTTCTCTCCTTTCCTCGGCTTCTTGTGGCACTTAGCGCAGATTGTGGGATTCATTTTTTGAATCCCGGTTTCCTCTCTGAATTGATCATATGCTTTCCATAGGTGTGGAAGTGTCGTTAATTTTTTTGGACCATGCTGCAGATCCCAACCTTCGCGTTCATGCAATTGCATCAGATGCAGGATGCACCAAGAGAAGGGTCCAAATCGACAGCTGATTTCGGCGAATCCAAGGCTTGTGCTGAGAACGTCTCCATCCTCCCATGCTTTGCGCTTGAGGCAGCTAATGGCCAAGTTGGCGGCGACGGCGCGCTTTTCTGGGGGGTGCTGAGAGTCGTAAACCATTTTCTTGAAGATAGCATACGCTTTGTCGTCGTCATATGGAGCTCTCGTACCAGTAGCCAATCTATGGTTGTATGGTCAATTAGAGCACATAGGAGCAATAATAGCCTTTCACTTACCGGAGTCCGTACTCGATCATGTCATCGGTCACCTCTCTGTCCGCTCCGATACGGAGAGACTCAGTGTCGCGTTTTTTTAGTCGCTCGGAGCACTCAATGAGTCCCCGACGGTGAAAGTAGGAGG
>Ga0247741_1002147_pt1 | contig 11011 bp, 14 predicted proteins | sample UWRJL213509R2_FD_180945 | JGI IMG/M metagenome (GOLD analysis project Ga0247741, IMG submission 180945) | Plant litter microbial communities from Arlington Agricultural Research Station in Wisconsin, United States - UWRJ-L213-509R-2 | ecosystem: Environmental > Terrestrial > Plant litter >...
TCCCTCCTCTGCCGCTTCACCACCGCGTGGGACTGCTGGACTGACAGACAGAGACCCGGACGCAGCCTAATGGTCCGCCGATGCGAGTCCACACACCCATTTCCTTTCCCGTTCGCAGGGAGGCTGCTGCATGGCAAATTCCCCCGGGTTCTCTATTGCTGGCGGTAAGTACGGACGCCGACCTACACCAGAAGAGTTTCGCCGGAAATGGCGCGGCTAGTACTCGACAAGAGAAAAGATTAAATTCCTTGGTGCTTGCCTCGAGATGAAAAGCTATAAGCATGATCAGTCATAGAAGGAATACTGTAATCCCAACAGACCAGCTGCCCGTCAACACGTGCGCCTTTGAGGCAAAGCATAGAGCTCGCCACATCACCAATGGGGGGGAAAGCTTTCCTTCATCTGTCATATATGTCTGTTAAACGTGCGCCCCGGTCTGCCTGGCCCTCAACACATGCTTCAGACCACTCGGGAGAATGCGAAAAATCAACATTCTGCGAGCTGAGCTCCGTTCCTTCGTCAATATCAATAGATAGATAATCAGGATGATCAATACAGACCATTCATTGTCTACGCAATCACTCGAGCTCAATGATTCCAGTCGTTGAAATCCCAGTTGGGCAACCAGACTTGAATGCAGAATTTGTTCCTCATTGGGTTTAACGGCTGGGGTCTCACTGGTCTTCAAGTGGAACCCGCATGCCCTGATAAGCGCGGTCTATTTTTGTGATTACGATGTGCTTGGCCTGTTGCAGGGACGGCGCGAGGCTTCGTATCTGCCGGCGGTATGTCACGTTCCCTATATATGACAGCATTGGATGGACTGGATTGTTATGGAAGAAATCATCTCATCGTACATGGACGTCCCAGATAAACCACCCATACATTCGCTGCCATTTGGATAGGCACTATCAGATAATGAATTCCAGTAAGTCAAGGAGTCCGATGGATCGTACAGAGAGTCCAGATCCGTCCGGGGACAAGAGGAGAGCAGGAGTAGACATGGCGCATCATCGCATAACCTAACAAGGCACGGGGAAAGGCGGCCTCAACAGTGTGTCGAAGCGGCGAGCACTCCTGACACGCCGAAGTTCAGATTCATTGTCTGACGATTCGATGACGAGTTTCACTTGGGCAGGTCGCCTCCGCCTTCAATCTGCCAGACCCCAGAGGACTGGATGCCCGTTTTGCATAACAAAAAATCACAGGCGAAAACCGAACCTTATTACCCGGAAGGTCCGTCGTCCAAGAGAAAGCCAACCGAGCAGAAATGTTCATAAGTGTCAACGTGGGCTGAGCTTAATCGGAGCACAATTACAAGCAAGGCGGAGTTGTACCAGTCCTTTAGCATCTAGGCTACGAATGCCAATGTGGAACGAGTCGCAGCAGGGCGTCATGACTGATGTGTGGGTGACTTGAGCAGCTTTGGACACCGAAAAATAGTGGGCGCCCGTTCCATAATATGACAGATGAAACTGTCGAACAAGAAACCCTAAAAGAATAACCTTCAGAGAAAACGAACCACTTTCAGCAAGTATTCAGTTGCGATAGAGCGACAGTTTAGAGTTTAGATGCGTTGCCTTGTCTTAATGCATAGGTCGTTCTCCACCTATAATTATTTAACGAGAGAAGCGCAGAATTTCCAGATTTCTTACCCGATGGTTTGGAATGGTAAAGATCATTCTGCGCATGGACTCGAGAACAAGTATGTTGATCCAATACAGTTCCAGCCACTCGGAAAGCCTCGACAACAGCCATGATTAGAGTGTCCCACACATGAATGCCGACCCCACTGGGGCGCATGCACCTAGATATAGGCACCCAGAAAGGCTCTCGAACGCCTATATGTGGTTTGTAGCTTGTAGCTTGCACTGCTGCAGTGCCACATCTGATGATCCCCAAATGACCCTGCTGCATAGTGACGCACACCATGCTGGGAATGGGCAAAAACGCCCAAGCAGCCATTGACTTAGTCTGCACCGGCGGCTGAAGCAACTACGATCGCCGGATTTAAGCACCATCAGCGGTGTGGTCCAGCCGCCACTGCCAGACTCCTCCGTAAGGCCAAAGTCCAGAACATAGATGCCGATGGTACAGCCGTCGAAGTCGAGATGTGCATCATGTATGCCCAGATAGCGAAAACTCGGAGAGCACAAAGACATTCTTATTGACGCCTATTGTCACCGGTGAAGTAAACCTTCAAATTCTGGTTGGTAATCGGATGATCAATGATCAGTGGAAGTACCAGGATATGGTACCCACATAGGGCGGTAACCCATGAGAGAGTTCATAGTCAGGACGGCGGAGTTTTTGGTCTGCAATGCTGGTCGGGCGTTTATGGGAAGTTTGTATTCCAGCTAGTTTCAGTCGGAAGCACATAGCAGATCCCAGAACAGGGAAGTTCGCTTTGGAAGGTTCATGGAATGATTCGCGACGAGCGTGGACGTGGCTGGGCATACAGAATGACTGTTCGTGTTGGTGGTTGACCAAGAAATCAGAAGTTATCATTTTTGGCGGCTCTGAGTTTAAATTTTGCCGAAATTCCTCCCACGATTTACCTGCCGTCCAGTCATATCCTTTGTTAGAATGCACACACTGGATGCACTTGGAAATGACAATGTGAACATGCATGAACACAATCGCCGATAGAGGAAGACGGGAATACGAGGAGCATGAATTCTAATAGAATTTGCTTCTGATAAAATTAAGCGCCCGTGGTATGCTTCGTGATCAAAATAGAACGGCAGAGGCAGAAAAGTAGGGGTTTTCAGCATACATTTGATTCTGTGCGACTTGGGAAATTTTCATTTTATGTACACATGGGAGAAGATTAATCACAACTGTCAAGTATTATTAAACAAAGTGATATGGATTGAAGCTATTTACCAGGAATCAAGGCGCGAAAGGTGCAAGATAATGGATACCAGGATTTAAGGGACATACTTTTGCCTCGGTCGAATAGTCAGCCTGAGCATGACATGGCTCTCGGACACCGTGCCTCCTAGTCGAGCTCTGCCAGTGTTGGTTTAGCACTGGCTGGAGAGGCTGCGTTAAGGCCTGAAGTCTGCGAGTTTTTCTTTTCTTTGGTTGGCTTAACAGATGGCGACGCGGCCTGGGCAGATTGGCTGGCAGCTCGCGTAATCGAAGTGTCCTCTAACAACCCCATCCACCCACATGCAAGCTGGTGATCCTTTGCATCCCTAGTCAAGGTGCTCAGTTTCACGCCAGGTATTATATGAATCAGAAACCACCCACTTGGTTTTACAGGTCTCGCTGCAGTGCTTCACTACTTTGCACATGCAGACGATAGTTCCAGCATTCGCGCAACCTCTCTTACCGCACAATGTCTTGTCTATGCATCTGTATTGCAGAGTCGCAAAAGCCTGCCAGGCACTGTGATCCCATAAAGTACTGTCTCGAGGTGCAACTATGCCAGGTATAGGTGCGGGAGGGGGTCCACTGGTTTGTTGCCGTTTCACGTCGTGCTTAATAAGAGTCCCGAGAATTTTCCATCTTGGAAATTGTTTACTGAAAAGGGAGAGAGTGGACGGTGCGCTTTCGGAGACAACTGTGTCAATGATGCTTGCAAGACGGCTCAATTGCACTGGAAGTGTATTAATTAATCAAATTATAGGGAAATGCGAGAAACGCACTAGTCATTCCTGGGATCGTAACCAAAATATCAATGGTTTCCTCCAGTCCGCCAAAGAGATTTTCGTTGGCCCAGATGCGTACAAGGGGTTCACATTCTCTGCGATGCTTGAATGATGCATCGTGCAAAATATTCGCCGAGGTGCCCACAATGCTCGAGATGATGCGTAGCCTATGTTTCTTCTCGATCTCTGGATCCTGCGGTGCAGGCCCCTGGTCATCCGCAGGCGTAGGCTTCGCCGATTTTTTGAGTAATCTGAACATGGCATTCCATAATGGCGTCGCCTTAAGAACTGCCTTTGCAAGCTCGGGCTCTGATGCATCGGAGATGATAGCCATAAGAAACTCGAGCGTGTCTTCAGCGTTGCGTCCTGTTAGGCGAACCAGGTGTTCCGCGAATATCGCCAAAAGTGCCTTCGACTGTTGTTGTTTCGAAGACAGTGTTGTAGGCCCAACGCCGAAAAGAATCTTCGATACGATATTAGATGTCGTTGATTTTAACCCACTGCTGCGTAAGTACGCAATCTGCCGAGGGTGCTTGGGTTCGACCAGCAGGTAGAGTGCGGACATGGTAAATGTAGCATCTGCAAGTGTCTGAGCATATTTCCAGTGCCGCGCGATGATCTGGATCGTCAAATCCGAGGGTTCGTATAAAATGCTAAGTTGATCAGATGTTGATCACGATTATAGGACAAGAACCTACGATATGAAGGTTGGGTCTGTTATAATGATCCTTAGGAGCAGTTGGGCTACGACCATACGTTCCACTATGTGCGTCGCTTCCGGCCTTAGGGTGTTCTCAGGTTCGTTCCAGATCTATGGGGCAAGTGGGTTTAAAGGAGATAACTTTATGCAGTGGGACGTATATACACACCCGTTCCATCATCTCTGACCAGTTCTTTCGCAATGCAGCAATAACTTTCTTGTTCGTTTTCGTCGGTGGGTATTGAAAACCAATAGATGCGTTACAGAGAACCTCGAGTGGCGCGTAATATGGCGATGTCATCTATTACATTCGTCAAATTACGATCCAGCAAACGATCATAGCCAACCCACCTTATTCTTCACATCCTGCAGAAGCTCTTGTGGCATGCCAGGTATAGTTTGAAAGGCCACCACCATCTCGCACACATTCTTGCACAACGCGTCTGCCATTCCAGCGTCCACAAGGTTGACCCATGCTGCGGTCTCACCAGATCGCTCGCGCACTGAAATCTCCTTCACGGCCTCAAGCGCCGGATAAATATCCCCTTGGTTATCGCCCTCTCGTGTGGTTTGCCCTGGCCGAAGCACAAGTGTGCGAGCAACGCGACCGGGGTTCGAAATCGCGAAATCCCTCCAGTAAGCCGTTTGCTCAGGGGTGTGGGTCATTATTTGCGCGGACATATTGGGCTCGAGATTGCTTCTAAAAATTTGGTTTATCGAATTCTGAGAGTTTGATGTGGGTGAGGGTGTTTCTCCGTTCGGGATGTGATTCGTTCCGGTTTGAAGAGAAAACTTTCGAAATAGTAAGAAAGTTTGGCGACAAAGGGCTGCTTTGATCAAGCGGCATTTGCCATTCCTATGTCTTGGCGCAAAGTTCTAGCTCACTCCAGTGAAGCGCCCGATCTCAAAACGGTAACTACAGTACAAGGAAGGAGCAATTATTCAGCTTCACGGCAAACAGAAAATTGGTCATGGTGCTTGGTAGAATCTGACTTCAAAAGAAACGCCAGAGGACTGTGACGTCTGTTTTTGGATTCCGTGACCAAAGATATGAGCGCGTGATGGTCTGAGAGAAGTTTGTAGCACTTTCTAGAACGATGGCTGGATATCCTGTTATAAGTCGAGTCGTTCACCATTCGATTCAAATTTCACCATCCAGGAGAAGATCTATACAATGTCAGAAGTAAGATTTCTCTTTATTATACAGAGTTTCAATACTAATACAATCTTCAGGCGAACGTACTGAAAGACCAGGGCAACAAGGCTTTCTCAGCCAAAGATTATGATAGAGCCATCGATTTATTCAGCCAGGCTATTGCCATAGATCCCCAAAACCACGTCCTTTGGTCTAATCGAAGTGCTGCCAAGGCTGGCAAGAAAGACTGGGATGGTGCTTTGGAAGACGCCGAAAAGGTGCGGATTCTAATGTCGAAGCACATACAGAAGAACTGAATCTGACGGTTTAGTGTGTCATTGTAAACCCAACTTGGTCAAAAGGCTATGCACGCAAAGGTGCTGCTTTACACGGCGCCAGAAAATACGACGAAGCTATTATCGCTTACGAGGCTGGAATCAAGCTAGAGGACAGCCCCGCCCTAAGGAAGGGTTTACAGGAGGTCCGAGACGCGAAGGGTACGTCCATTCGTATCCAAAATGCGCGGAATTGATGGCTAATATCTTGATTAGAACACTCAGTTGCTGATGAGCCTATGGGTCTTGGAAAGATGTTCTCGGACCCCAATATTTTGGGCAAGTTGGCGACAAACCCAAGGACATCGAAGCACCTCGCCGATCCTTCATTCGTCCAAAAGGTTCGGACTTACCTCTACTTGCTTGCGTTGTAGCTAGTGGACTAACCGAATACACAGATCCAAATGATTCAGAAAAATCCGCGACTTGCTGATGCGTGAGTCTTGAACTTGACTTGAATATCTGCAAATGACTGACAAATATCCAAGTGCCTTGCAGGATCCTCGAATGATTGACGTCCTCGGTGCTCTTATGGGCATTGATATCCAAGCAGGAACGCGTCCCGAAGGGTCAGAAGATATTCCTGAAGGAGTCGAGGTCCCTCCATCAGCCTCCTCTCCTCCCCCACACACCGCCCCACGAAAGTCTGAGCCCACCCCTGCACCCGCCGAGGAGGATGTAGAGATGGAAGACGATGAGGAGACACAGGCAAAGAAGGCTGCTGAGGCTGCTAAGGAAGTTGGCGGTGCTGCTTACAAAAAAAAAGATTTCGAGGAGGCTATCAAAAACTTTGAGCTTGCTTGGGATACCTGGCCTAAAAACATTGCGTTCTTGACTAATCTTGGAGGTTGGTGGTTTATCATTTCACCATATGGCTTGCTTACTGACGAGATCGGCCACAGCTGCCTACTTTGAGAAGGGAGATTACGACAAAGCCATCGAAGTCTGTGAGAAGGCAGTCGAGGAGGGACGCTCGGTGCGTTTTGCCATCCAATTCTTTGAAATCTTTACTTACGTAGTTTTGTGCTTAGCTGCGCGCCGACTACAAACTGGTCGCTAAGGCTCTTGGTCGTGTCGGTTTCTCCTATCAGAAAAAGGGAGACCTCCAGTCCGCCATCAAGTACTATCAAAAATCCCTTACGGAACACCGCACACCTGACGTTCTCAACAAATTGCGCGATCTTGAACGCCTGAAGGCCGAGGAGGACCGCAAGGCATACGTCGATCCCGAAAAGAGCGCTGTTGCTCGGGAAGACGGTAACGTCAAGTTCAAGGCGGGTGACTTCGCAGGAGCAGTCAAGGACTACAGTGAGAGTATCAAGCGGGACCCTACTGATGCACGAGGTTACAACAACCGTGCAGCAGCGTACATGAAATTGGTGGCGTTCCCTGAGGCATTGAAAGACGCGAATGAAGCTATCAAGGTGGATCCTAAATTCGGTTGGTGTTTTTATTCTCCGAAGAAAATGCGTTTGATACTGACACTTCATTTGATAATCCCCAATAGTTAAAGCTTACATTCGCAAATCAAACATCCTTTTCGCCATGCGCGAGTACGCCAAGTCTCTCGAAGCTCTCCAGGATGCGACGGAACAAGACACGGAGCATCAACACACGAAGGAGATCTCTCAACAAGAATTGAAGATCCAACAAGCTATGTTCAGCCAACGAGGCGAGGAATCTCAGGAAGAAACATTGCAAAGAGCCATGCGAGATCCCGAAGTTGCGGTATGTTTTAGCTCCTGCAGATTGTATTCTTCACGAATTAGAGTTCTGACTTGTCCTTTTAGGCGATTATGAACGATCCCGTCATGCAACAAATCTTGCAGCAAGCCCAGTCAGATCCCAAAGCCCTGCAGGATCACATGAAGAACCCTATCGTTCAGAAGAAGATCCAAAAACTTGTCAACGCCGGTATCATCAGGACGAGATAATTGCCTGGTTTGTTAGATGCTTGCTGAGATCTATTTTCCCATCCCACTCTAAATCCCTGCACGATCGTAATTCACTCCCATCATGTAACATATAACACCCATTACCACTGACATCTTTTCGTCCTCATTTCCATGCCCTAAGATTAGGGTTTCTACCACCTCCATTCTATGTTTCCAACGGAACGACCTCTCACACCTTTGTAGGGTTTGTAGTTCTCACCAGTGATTTTGAGTTGCTCCACCTTCAGCGAGGAGAATGTGTGCGTCTGGATCTCAAATTGTACTTGTAAGGCGTGTGATGGGCGAGGTGGAACGTTCCTGTTCAGATGACCCTGGTTAGTATATGCAGATTTATCCGGGACGGTCCCAGGTCATATCCAAGACATGGGTACTCACGGCGTAGAATACGATCCCCGAATATTCCAGCTACTCGAGGGGGCTGCATTGTTTATCTCCCATCTCAACAACTAAATTTTAGTTCCGGTTAGAGTCGATCGTGATATAATGACACGACCTATCCACGAAGGAACATACCTTTTTTCTTGAATCGAATGCCCAGGAGGCGCCGCCACTTCCTCCCATATCCATGCCAACACCACCTCGGCCCAGTCCACCTGTTCCGCGAGCGGCAACACACTTGATTCCCGAGGCACCTTCACCGAGGTTCATTTCAACGACCAAATTTTCAAGTGGTCTAGTTGTGAGCCGTGATGTCAATGTGATGTCAAAGGATGCTACTCGGAGAATTAATTTGCGTTCGGCCTTATACTTCACATGAAAGATCCGCATACCACTGTAATCCTGCAGGTCAAAGTTGGTTTTTATCACGAAAGGTATGGAAACATGATCTCGGCCAATGCTTGTTATTGGTGGCGCGGAAGATGCTGAAGGACCAATAGCTGACGAGCTTGAGGCGTTTGGAGCGTATCGGTACTCGACAAGCACGAACTTCCCATCTGGAGGTATGAAAGAGAAGGTTTTGTTCTGCGCCCACCGTTGTAACCTAAACGATAATTGAGAACCACGTTAAACATAGCCGTCAACTCAAAACGAACCGAACACATGGATGAAACGCGCAATCGGCCAGGATATTGGGATTTGTGAAGGTCAAAATGCAATCGGGAGTCCCTGGTAGGTAGACCTTTGTCAGATCGGGTAGGCAGTTACATATCTGAGAGACTCTACCTGAAAGTTTTGCATTTGTTTCGATCTTTCCGATAACGCTGCTCGAAAGAGGAACGGAGTTCCTGGAAAGCCATTGCGTCACTTTTGTGATACATATCGGAAATGGGAGACACGCACTTGTTGACGATGGCTCTGAGTTCCTCCACGATGTCAAAGTACAACTCATTGCTCGTATATTTTAGTCCAGCCTTTCGCCAAGGTATAGGTGATGAAAAGGGACCACCAGAAGCTCCCATACCAGATCCGGAGTTGACAGTTGTATTGATGTTGGCGCCAGCGACGCTGAGGAGTTTGTTGAGAAGTGATGGGGGCAGAACTATGTCGCGTAGGGCATTCGGAGAGGTCGTCAAAGGATGGCCACCGGAATCCAATGTCTCTTCTAGTAGCTGGTGAAAGGTAATGTAGGACCTTGATCTCTGATATGTTCTGTCATACCTGATAGACTACATCGAAGTTCTCTCTCAAAGTTGCTGCGGAGAGCGTCCCAAAGTATTCCTGAAGTATATCAACGAATGTCTGGATGAAGGCAAATCCGAACAGAGGATCCACTTGCGTTTCAATGCATATGAAGCTGTAAAGAAAAGAAAAGTCGGACATACCATTTCCACTGATAGGACAGAGTATCCTCACATCGGCATACAGTTTATGACAACAAGCACTGGGTGCGTCTCCAATGTTGTAGACAGGGACGTAGATGACTGGGTCGACATCTCCTGGACGAGCAGCTTTCCCAATTGCATCGTTTACTGCGTCAATATGAAGCAGCGAGTATGTGGGGGATGTAGAACGAAAGCCCGACTGTATGATCGGTCGACTGCAGCTTCAATGAGCAAAGTTTGCTTCATATGGTGACTGGCGCCTTACCCAGCATTGTCCAACAAAATCAAGCCGTCTATTCCCATCCTGCAGCCGTAGTAAAGGAGATAATCAGGATTGTGGACAGAAGGGACTCGACGATGTGTAATGCCAGTGAGGGTTGACGTTGAGAGTTGAGTTTGGTAAAGATTTCCCTTTCCGTGTCAATGACGCAACCAAAATGTTAGTTCTACGAGCGTCAACTTTCAAGATTTCATTTGCCAACATCCCAGCAAGACTTGGTATTTGTTTAATTTGATTACCGAAACTACAAAAAGAACTAGGGCGTTCAAGGGGACGCCCAGGACCAATCCAAGTACCCAGCATCTCTGAAAATACTAATGACTCTCTCTTCCCCCGCCTCCCTTATATTCGTGTCAGTACCTTCCTGGATGGCTCTCCAGGTTCGAACAGCTTCATGCACTTCTCTTGGGCTGCTAAACCCAATTACCAAAGGTAAGGGCAAATCCAAAGAGCTCGTCTGGCGGATGGAGTAGCCAACAGCGAGACTTGGAAAGTCACCATCCCATTTCTTCCTGGCATCGTCGACGGCCTGTCGTAATTCTAGAGGAGCAGGGTGCCAATCAGGCGCGTTCGGTGTTAGGAGACCCATGCTCAGCGGTGAGGCCGCCAAGAGCTGTCCAACTTTGGCGCGTTCGTAGAAATGAGGTACGAACTCCAGGAATGTAGAGTTTTGCAAACATAGATGCGAGTACGAGAGCAGGACATCCGCCGGTTCGTAAGGAGGATTGTGAAGTATCAATGTTGCGAGGCGCAGCAGAGTTGGCAATGGAAATCCTTCAAACATATGAAATAAGGCGATTGGAATCAATTGAATTAGAACATACCGGTCATGCCGATTTTCCTTATGATTCCTTCCTTCTTCAACGCTTGTAATTCACGAAATGCATTCAGAATTTTCTGATCGCCTTCGCCTCTGATCTTGGCCTCGTCCCCTCTACCAAGGCCGTATGTTTCTGTATCATCTTTTAGGGCGGTTGCATGGTTTCCCGTGGCTTTGGGCAGAACCGGAGTGGCTAAGAACTCGACGTCGTGAAGATACACTGCGTCCAGGTAATCCGTTTTCAGCCTTTCCAAGCTTCGTTTGACACTAGCGCGGATAGTCGCAGGAGAATAATCAAATGATGATAGGCCATATCTGCCGCACTTTGTCATCTGAAACTCGAAGGTCAGCTCCAAGGTGTTACAAT
>Ga0247741_1002148_pt1 | contig 11005 bp, 11 predicted proteins | sample UWRJL213509R2_FD_180945 | JGI IMG/M metagenome (GOLD analysis project Ga0247741, IMG submission 180945) | Plant litter microbial communities from Arlington Agricultural Research Station in Wisconsin, United States - UWRJ-L213-509R-2 | ecosystem: Environmental > Terrestrial > Plant litter >...
TTAGAGCTGCTGGCAGTCGCGTTAGGCCGCATGTAGGACGAACTTGAAGAGGAAACCTGATGCCTCTTGGCAGGTGGCCCTTCATCCTCAGAGTCCTCCCCCTCTGTCTGCGCAGCCGTGGAGTTGTTCGATTCCGGTCTTAGTCGCTTCTGACGTTCACGTCGTTCTCTCTCCATTTGAGCTCTTTCTGATAGGAAGGCAGATACTCCAGACCCATTGTCTTGTTGTGTGGTCAGAGTGCTACTAGAAGCCAGTGACGATGCCCGTGTCTGGGAAGGTAGAGCTGACTTTGAAGCCTCTAATGCTCTGGTAAGTTGTTCTTGAAATTGTATTTCCTCGATATCGTCGTCATCATCACTATCGATAGTGATAACTGCCCGCTTCTTCGTCGTTTCCTGAAGACTCAGCGCAATTGCTCTATGACACTGTTCAATTAAGTGGTCGACGGGCAACTCAAGAGAGATATACCTCGCTATGTCGGCATCTTCATTGTCCATATCAAAGCCAATGGCAGGCTGCGAGAAGAAGGTGGTGGCAGATTTCAAGAGTTTGATCACAATTGTTCGGACGCGATGTCATTCGTGACAAATAATAATGACATCACGTGATAAGTCACGCCCTGTGACGAATGGTGTTCTTTACCATCTTATCTTATCAGGAAACCGACATCCTTACACCATCTCGCAAAGCTGATGTCTAAGAAAGTTGTAATTGTGGGCGGCCACGGAAATGTTGGTCCATTTTTTTTTGGCAATGCACGCGTCACATCTAATTGGACGCATCTGGCATAGGTTTCATTGAAGCTCGCAAAGTTGCTCTCGTCCACACACTCAGTCACTTCTATAATCAGAAATGCAGCGCAAGGACAAGATATAACGAATGTCGGTGCTGCTCCAAGTGTCATCTCTCTCGAGGACGACTCCGCACAGGACTTCGCGCAGATTTTCAAAGACCATGATGTTGTTTACTTCTCAGCTGGTGCCGGTGGGAAAGGAGGGGCGGAACGGACAAAGGCAGTGGATTATCTGGGAGCATTGAAGGTCTTTGATGCTGTAGAGCTTGTCGATGGCCCGAAACCCAGAGTCATCCTAGTCTCTGCCATTGACGTTCGCGATGAAAGCAAAATTCCTGATCACTACGTGGGTTCCTCCTTATCCCTTGCGTATACCGAGGATAGTAACTTGCGTTCAATCGATTGCTTAGAATGAAGAAGATAAGGCGTCGTCAGAAAGAATGCGAAAAGCAATTCCAGAATACATGCACTGGAAATACGAAGCAGATAAAAACCTGGTCAAGCGCACCGCGTTCAAATGGGTGATTCTACGTCCTGGAGGTTTGACAAATGAACCCGGCACGGGAAATGCTCATATCGGGAGAGCACATTTAGGTAAGGGAATTTCGGTGAGTGACTCCGCCTCTCTGAGAATTCGGGTATTAACCAACTCGGTTATTAAGAGACAAGATGTAGCGAAAGCTCTCGCACTTCTCGTCGACAGAGACGACGCCGCAGGTTTAGCGATTGATCTGGTTGGAGGAGACAAACCAATCGACATAGGTCTCGACGAGTTCATTAAGAAAGGAGAGACAGATTTCCTAGGATGAGGGAAACGTCGGAAATAATTAACGAAATAACCAAATGATTTGCTTTATGTGGCTTATTCGAACTGACAACGCCACAAACTTTACTATTGACACGAAAACATAAATCAATAAGGACTAGTGTATATTGTCAATGTGTGACAACCGCGGCACTGCAACCCGGGATTGCTATCGCACAAACGAAATGGTACAAACACACATATCTTAGTCTAATCCTCCACTGCAGAATGGGTTAGACGCCATGTCCAAGCTGCCCAAGTACCAACGTTTGCACAAACTTGAAGGCCTCAATTCTGTACGTGTCAGTAGTAATGTTGATGCCAGGCGATGTGTCGATGAATGTCAGCAGAGGAGGAGCCGTCGTCGACGTCGAATAGAGAGGCCAGGTAAAGCCCTTGAGCGCGCTACTCGAACTGGAAGGTGGGATTGGATTGAGGTATGCCGCGAAATAAACTATCATAGATATCGAATGAGGTATGATCCAACGATATGAAGAAAACTCCTCACTCAGTGAGTCAACGCCGAAATTATTGGTGTTGCTGGCCGTGTTAAAGAAGAAGGGAATATCGGCAGCGTGATTGACACCCATGCTTCCAGACCCGCCTTTCATGTAACCTATGAGGGTCCCAAACATAAGTGGGAATGCAACAAAAGAAATCCCAGACTTACGGAAACCCCACACATTCTGCGTTTTCGCCGCGTATTCGGAGAAGAACCGACGTGGATTTTGGAAAACATAATCTCCCAAAAACGCGGCGATTCGCTTATATTGAGGGCTACATGAGGTCTGGAGTGAATATAGGGTCTAAACTGGAGTTCAAATATACATACGTCAAAGCGTTGTTCGTGCCAGTGTTGAAGGGCGATCCTGCACGGGGATCATCTGGATAGACTTGCCCTAGGGTGGTGAGATTGGCATCGCTGATGTCCGGGAAGTATCTGAATTCAGGACACAGGTCTGTGAATAAAGTATCGCTATCAGCAGGACTATTTTGCTTACTTGGATTTCATGAAGCTAAGGAATTGAGCGTTGGTGCTGACAGTGACAATATTGGTCGGGTTAATAAATTTAAGGTTAAGAGCGATACCTACGTCACATTGGAATTGTCTTGAGCAAAGAGTCTATCGAGGGGTCAGGATTTAATGCACAACTGTTCTCACAGCGTTAGACTCACGTTCCCTCGTCTTCACAGTCCCCAGTGACTATTGGAACCTAAGAACCATGGTTTCATAACCCGTCGATTTAGGAAGACATTAAGACGTACTTTCGCATACTTGCCCTGCTGCAACGAGACCCAAGGATCGCGAAGGAAGATTTCACCATCCGTAGTGGGGTGGAAAGCAAGACTTAACTGAAGCGAGTTTCCGGCTTCAGCAGCAATGGCGGACTGAAGGGACGAAGCAGAGACGCCTCGCAAGCATTGTATTTTATCAGCGGCGCTCGCACAGTTAGTTTTCTTCACAACATTGTCGAAGTGATTTTGGTGGAACTCGATCGTTGGAAGGAAGAGAGGTGAGCCCGATTCCTTAGCAGGTCAAATTCGATCAGGGCTCTACTCCGTTGTCAGGGACAAAACACACCATAAATGCTCCTCGGAAAAGTCCTTGAGGATCTCCATCGTTGAGTACGAGGTGAAGGGCAACCGACACCGCACCAGCACTTTCACCCCAGCTGTAAAGGGGTATTAGCCTTCGACAACTTATATAACTTCAAAAAACTTGATGTACATGATAACCTTTGTTGGATCTCCGCCAAAGTTCGCAATATATTTCTGCACCCATTCGAGGGCAAAATTTTCTGCAGAATAGAGGTAAGTCTGAGGAGGATCGCTTGGAGGAAGATGTGATACTGACGATCACGTATGCCGGCATTGGAGATACCAGCGTTCTTGATCTCAGACCCTCCCATGAAGCCGAACCCTGTGGAGAAAGTTTATCGATGATTTTGATATCTTCCGATGGCACGAACCATTCAGGCGATAGTTGAAGGAGACAAAAACTATTGGCTCCCCAACGGCAACTGAGCGCTTAACAACTGTATCGCCAGGGTTCTGAGCACTGTCACCGATCTGGAAGGCACCTAGAAATTACACATGAGTAAACCCCATCAAATGAGCGAGAATGAATAACCTCCGTAGATCCACTGGGCTCCCGGTGAGTGGCAAGATTTTAGTCAAAGTAGGTTTACTTACGACAAGCACGGGCAGGGTTTTTCCAGATGCTATGTTCTGAGGTTTTACCACGTTGATGAAGAGACCTAGTGATTGTTCAAGTTTATAGTTCGTCAAAGACAGTCAACGAGCACACGCACAGTCTTCTGATGACTTTCCACCACCACCAAATCCTCCGGGTAAAGGGAGGCAGCCAGCGCCATAGGTTGTAGCCTGACGTGTTCCAGAGATTTTGCTTGGAGCCTGAGGAGGGGCAAAGCGAAGGTTACCTGTGCTGTATTTCAAGCAGCTTCGTAAACGAGTGAATGAAAGTGGTATGAGTGTAAGCGCACGGAGCAGCAGCATATGGCATCCCAAGAAACTGGACGACAGTGTCCGACGCTTTCCCTGAGAACGTGGCATAATCCAAAGTGACAGTTTGAGCCGAGGCGCATATTGCGAGAAAGGCAGCGAGAAAGCAGGCAGTCGACGGCGACCACATCTTGGGCGGTGAGTTAGCAACTCACGAGTATGAGCAGTGCGAATTTCACCTGGCTTACACGAGTTCCGCAGTCCCATACTCTCCAGGTGTAATAGAAATTGCCGATGCATCATGGATGGCGACGATCTTCTTTTTCTAAGATTTGTCGCGTGGAATGGCGCTTCGGGCCAATGTCGACGAAACACTAGAGTTCGAGAGTGAAGGTGAGGCAGCACCAAACGTGGTAAGTACAACGCTACTGAGCGCTTCGCACTACATACGGATGTTTAATTGATCATGAGGACTGGTCAGTTATTGGAGAGTCACTGGAGAAGGTATACGTCGGAGGTATACGAGGAGAATTACCAGCGATTCCAGCGGACGCGCATTCCCACCCCTGCCTTCCCCCCAGAGAGTTCACAATGATAGTATATTAAATATGAAGGCTCAATGAAGATTCGCTGAGACTATTGGTTAGAAATTAAACGCCAGCTGTCTTACTGGCTCTAGGTCCGATGCTTTTAGGGTAATGTCTGAAGACAATGTCCGATGTGTACACATGAAAGTGCTGCTCAGTTCGACGATCTTGACCTCGAGAGAGGTACGACGCTGGAGCCAGCAAAGATCACATTTTCCATTTTCCACCAAGGTCCTGAAATCACATCGCGTCAGAATATAGTTTCTCATTGTCTCAAATATGGTTATTATTTACCCATGAAATAACCTCAGCCCGAAAAGCCGTAAAACCTCCGATTATACATAGTAGAGTAGATTGTTGAACGAGACGCTGTGATGGTCGTGATAAGATGTAGTCACAGCAGATCAAAGATTACGCACCACCACTAAAGTTCGAGTAGTGTATGTCCAAGCAATTACCGTGACATTGACGAGTTGAACAGAGTATGACTCAAGAACCCCGTCCTGTCGAATGGTTTGAGCTGGACAATAAGACCTCGACCATTGAATTTGAGGAGCTCTTTGCGTGCCTCTGGTTCAAATTTATCGGTACGCGGAGGAAGAATATAAACTTCCTTCAGATTCTTAGGAGTAGATGAATCTTCCATATTTTGCGTGGTGTTTGCCGGGTCTTCGGGATCTTGCCACCGTGCGCGAATGAGTCTGACGACGGTCTCCGCCTTGAAGTAGACCTTCCCCGAGAGGCGAAGAATCTCTAGCTTGGGTATGAGGGCTGGATCGTCGTCCTCGGGATAGGATAGCAATGTAAGCATGAGATCGTTGGTGCCTCTGTGGATTTGGAGAGTCCTAACTGCAGGAGTGAACGATAGACATCGACGGAGAGTTGGTGCGCTGACGCTTATGCCAAATGTCAGATGCTCCAGTTGGGAGCCTGATGCAGCAAAGAGTGGTATGAGAAACCCGTCGGGATTGCTCACCAGCACGCGTTTGTCATAGTAAAGGAATAGCTTGCGCAAGTTTGGGAATGGGGGAAGTTGTTGTAGTTGAAGTGTCATGTTCGCAAACAAGCCAGTGCTGATATAGAGATGGGTGAGATTATGAGTAGCATCGGCATTGACTTCGGGAATGCTTTGACCTATTGGCATTCTTACTGGCTGAAGAAAGCATTCTTCGAGTTTTGGTGCGTGCTCGAAGATCTTAGGAAATTCATGGAGCATCACAGGGCCGTCGAAGGTAAGGAGTTGCTTCCATGGTAAGACACGGAAATTTTCAGTAAATGGCGACGAAACGGATAAGTGGCGGAGGCGAGGAGCATTTGAGAAGAAAGTCAAATGGTTATGGTCGGGATCATCCAGCCATCGGATAGACTTGATCTCGAGAGTGCGTAGTAGAAGCAAGCGGTTTTGAACAGGAGCGAGGCCCTGAAGCATGGTAAGGGGAGTGTCGAAGATGATGCGTTCCCAACGCTCCGATAACGGAAGGATGAAATTCAGAATCTCTTGGCTATGGCCGGAAGTGATACAGATTGAGAGTGGACAGGCGCCTGACCGATCAAGGATAATTTTGGGCATGCAAAACCCATCCATGTCCCCCATTGCGGCGGAGTCAATGAAGATAGTCGTCCAAAGCTGGGGCGTTCCCAGTGCCACGTTCCTCCAATGTCTGTTGATCCTGGTCATTGACAGGCTCCTGCGAATCGAGTGTCGCTTGATATCCAAAGGTGCACGAGATGGTAGACATAGGACGAAGATATATGAAAGAATCTCCGGCGGGAGCTCCCAAACGGGAGCCACCATTACCCTGTGTTTGTCGGCGTACTCTTGGATTATCTTCCTTTCTGCCGCGAGTTCTTTAAGAATGAGGTTGATGCGGGCTGAGGTTGCATCGATCTCGGAGACCCTCGTGCTTGCCTCATCAATGATGTGGCGGATTTGTATCTCTTCTGCTGCAGAAGGCAAATGACGGCTCGTTTCGGAGAGCAGATGCTCAAGTGGTGACACCAACGGTCTTCGCAGCTGCGAGACACGGGCCGCACAGTCTGGACAGAGCGCATCCGAATGGGTGGAAGAAGGTGTAGTGGACGTCGTTTGGCAGTCCGAGGGTACTTCTTCGTCAGTTAAGTGTCTGCGATATGGCATATTTCAGCTTAGTTAGCTTGATATGTCAAGCATGCATCATTTGTCCAGACTCACGGTTGGAGCATCTCACCCACCGTAAGTCATACTGTTGTTCGCAGGGGTTCGATGGTAGTGCAGGGTATATGGTAGTTGTGAAGTTGCTCTCAACAAGTGTAATTAGTTGGTGGCAAGAGTAACCCAGGACATTCCTGTGGGTCGCCGTGGGGTGTACATCAAGTGCAACTACACTATTCGGCCAGAATGCCACGGTGGTGAAATGCGGCCAAAGTCACACGAGCCTACCCTAAAGTCATCCGACGCGCCCCATACTAATAGCAAATTTTCAAACTCTCGCTGTATCAAGGATCTCAGCTATGCGGACCATTTCTATCTATGCAAGATTTTAGAAACTATTATACGCATTCTAACGCATGTGCTTTCAAAAGCCTAATTGTCTTTCAACGTCAAGACGAGACCTCGAAAACACTGGATCGCTCAGTTGTAAGTACTCCGTTGCCGAGTACTTTTATCAAGGACCAAGGCGCGGAACATTAGCTATCGAAGGGAGGCCCCCGTTGTGACATTAAATTGGTGAGTGTTCTCTTCATATTTTTGGCCAATCCTCTGGCCTCTCTGAGCGATGAGATCGATACATTTTTCAGTTATCCCTGTCTTAATGTCCATGTCGAAATTTGAAAACCTGACATATTCTGCCTCATTTCACTGTTTTCCTCCACTGATACTAATGCTATTCTCTTAGTTTGACCTAATGGTGGATTCCGCGTTGCTCTGGCCCTTGGTTTTAGATGTGAATCGATTGAAGACTCCTAGTCCGTTACTCCCAAGGTCGGCAATCGGCGGGCAAATCACGCGTAGCAGAAAAGTACATAAACTACTCGTCTTATTTCGACCTTTCTCATCTTGTACACCATCTCGCCTAATCTCATTGGACATTCTAGCGCATCTGCGACTATGTGTTCCCTCTTTCCTCAAGACACAAATTTCATTGAGCTGTCCAAGGACAATGTCCCTCGCCCAATCCGCGGGATTGTCCTCGCCCTCTTCGCCTTGACATATGTACCTCAAAATTCTCATCTCAGTCTACACAGTCTTGATTACGTCCTATTTATGATCATTCATGGTCTTACTTCTATCCTTGCTTTCTTCACCACCCACGGATATCTTGAGAACCTTCAGCGTGCCATAGCTCTCAATCTCGCCCAGCGCAGAAGGAATGCGCTTCATCTGTCCACTGCCCGAAATCCATTTGGTATCCAAGGCGGGTTCATGAATGGTTCGTCCCTGTCTTCAATCCACTGGTTCGGTATGTGCAGTCAGAATCGCCACATCAAGTTCAATTATTGATCTCACGTTTGTCTCTTAGCGGTTCCTGCCAATATCATTTCGCTTGGGCGGGTCTATGCTTCTTACTCTATCTCTTCCTCGTGGGCTATTGTACGGCGAATCTACGCAAAGGTCTTGCAGATCACTGTGAAATTTGGCCAGGTCTACCTCGAGGCTTGGGAAATTGGGCAACGTCATGTCGTGTGCCTTCCCCTGGTTCTAGAGGCGTTCCACGATTTCCTTGTCGATCTGGTTGTCCTCATTGGCATCGAAATCCTATGTGAACTCTTGCGGAACGTGCGCGTAGTTGTATATTGGAAATCGGCTGTTGGGTTATTTTACTTCCGCCCTTTTCTGTATATTAACAATTATTACACTTCAAGGGTCGTCCTGGGACCTTGATTCCTGCTGAATTCATCGACGGTCGTAATGTAGGCGTCAATGCTCTTCCCCTTAGATTTTCCTTGCCGTTGGTAATGAACCAACACTAGTCACTCCTACTTCTATCATTGATAAAGACTCCAACAGACAACCGCTACAAACACTCCTCCTATCGAGCCTGCCCACTCCAGGGGCAATCCTCTTCGCGCGTCTCACCGTGCTCGCATTCATCGCAATGCTGGCCCTCGCCCTTTTGGTACTCGTTCTCCTGTATTCCAACTTCCGTCTCCTCCTTCGTCTGTGCGTCCGTCTTGTGTTCCTCGGTCTTCCCTCGGCCAGATGTTCGCATGTCTCCCTCGCTCTGGATCTGATGTGTTTGGAACTACTTCAGCTCATCCAGAAACACCTGTTCGTCCATGGGCGATTACATCGCCTTGTGCTACTCGTGCATTCTCTGTTTCTCCAACACCTACTGGGACTGGATTCTCTACTCCTGCGATCAGTCCTAGCTCGGGTCCTATGACACCAAAATCTGACAGACCGCTTCCGTCATTTTTCCAGTACCCAACTCCCGTCAAAGTTGTAATCAGTGCACCACTAGGTCGTCGTCGTCGCCACCGGAGAGGTAAAGGGAAACGGGGAGTCAAAACGGTTGACCCAACGGAACTGGATGAGAGCTTGAAGGTCGACGCCACTCTTGATACTATCAAGTCTTCTGAAGGCGTTATGAAACGTGATAAAACTAGCGGAGTTGACTGTGGTATCTAACTGAATGTCTACTATCTGTAGTAGGTTCTCTTGGAATTTTCAGACCTTTGATCGTAATATCTGGTTGTCCTTTAATTGGGTGGACATACCGGTGACTTTGCAGATTAAAAGACGACGGCTTAAGGTGTCAATTTTGTACCTTAAGTCAACCAAGTGTCATGGTACGCATTTTGCGAAGGTCTTCCTGCACTGTGCGGGGAAGTTTATCACGACAAACTGTGGCCTCGTCGGCTTATATAAGCTAACTAGAGTAAGAATGGCCCTTCGTTCAAGTTAGACCACCAACCACCATGTTACACTCGTAGCTTCGACCGAGGACCGCCGAAGAGCATCTCAGATATCAAGCCTTCAGAATTCAGAATTCATTTACTCGGCGTTGTGTATAGATGATCGGTGGGTGGCGCATTTATATTGCAGATAGTATTGAACTGGTGAGGCGATTCTTTTTGGATGTGGCCCGAAACTGCGATCATTTTTTACTCTATGCAGCCCATACTGGAACAGCAATCAGCATAATGAAAGAAGCCATAAGGTGTGCGGAGGTCCCAGAGTGAGGACCATGTGGCTGCTGAAGGCTCTCTTACAGTTTTCTTGCTTGGACGGTGGCTTTCGGAGTGTGCCCAGATACCTGAAGCGAACGTGCTTCGACTGTCCTGGATTGGACCTGATGATCCAAGCAAGTCAAAACAGGATTGAGTTTCTTGGCCTATGGCCAAGTCCCTTACGTTGACCATCCTGCTCTTGGCCCCAGGACAAACCCTCCCTTCTCTGTCTTCCCACTGTGCCTATTCCCAACAGTTGACGGTGCTTCTGTCGGAAACAAAAGGGACTTTCGCGAGCTTCTCGTATTGGCTGCCAAACCACTCACACGACACATCTGAGCGTTCAGATGTGTATCGACGACGTTTCCAACTGGCCCCCCTGGACCCTTCACCCGCTTTGGCGAGCTGGGTGAACTTAGACGTCCTACCCTTTGCATATGGACAATTACAATATGAAACGTTGAATAAGCCGGCCCAAGGCTTGTCAAACTCCAAGGATGGGCGTACGTCGTTTCTATTTGCATGTCGGAGAGCCAAGAGATCAGGTCAAGAAAATCACCTTGGCATAACCAGATTGACAGTACTTCATGCACTCCTCACGAACGTGCACCTCCCAGGAGTATAGAAAGGATGTACGGGACTCTACTGGCACCCCGAGCCTTGTTCATCACCCATAGCCTTCTCTATCTCTACCACTCCCTTCTGAACATCTACGATGGGAAGAGTTAGCGAGATTTGGTCCTGTGAGTCTAGTCATTCTCGGGTCGAATTTATAGCTGATAAATCTCCAGCCTTCAGCGCGGATGAGAAGCGAAATATGTGAGTTGTCATACTTCTACTCAATAATCTGTCTGAAAGCAACCAGTGGCTTCTACATCGCCGGGATCATGATGTACAAACTTGGTCTCGAGTTTTTCAATGGCTCGATTGCCACTCTTGCCACAGATCGCTTTAAGGCAGCAGCCACCTTCACAAAGCGTAGGGCAGTTTTTTTGCAGCTAGATATATAGCAACTTATATATTTCCTCATAGTCGGTGCGGCCCAAGGCGTCAATCAAGCTGCACAGTGCGTTGGTGCTATCCTCATCGCTCCTCTTATCAAGAGGTTCCCTACTCGCTCGGTCCTCTCTTTCGCGATCTTTGTGTTTGCCCTTATGACCGTCATTCTCCTCATTGTCGATGCTGCTACTGGTAAACTCTTCCTTT
>Ga0247741_1002149_pt1 | contig 11005 bp, 16 predicted proteins | sample UWRJL213509R2_FD_180945 | JGI IMG/M metagenome (GOLD analysis project Ga0247741, IMG submission 180945) | Plant litter microbial communities from Arlington Agricultural Research Station in Wisconsin, United States - UWRJ-L213-509R-2 | ecosystem: Environmental > Terrestrial > Plant litter >...
TGGAGCGGCTTTGACAACGGCTTCAATATCAGAGCCGTTGTCAAAGCCGCTCCATAGCGTGGGAAATATACGCTCAATCCCTTAGAGTTGGCAGAAGACCCACCGGCTTTTTAGCTATTCTAGCTCCACTAATATTTTCATAATTTTACCTAATTTATTGAGAGCACAGCGGCCAGATAATTGACTTTCAATGGCTCGAGCCGTGGCAACACTAATCCCTAGTGTACCCTTGGACAACAGCAGTTGCGTATACAGGCTTCTCTCCCTTCAAAAACTCAGCCCTGCTGCCGACAAACGCCCCAGGATTCACCATTGCAAACTGACAGAGGTGAGTTACATGATATCATTCGTGAGATCTGTGCTCACTATCTTTCCAGACTCAGTCGATCCTATGCACGATGGGTTGGAAGTAGGCGCGGGATGGGAGTGAGGCGAACTGTTATGGCTTTGGGAGCATTTCCAAGGTATAAACCGTGGCTTATAACCGTAAGGCGCTAACCCGACGCTCAACCCATTGCAGGTTCTGCCGATCGACTTATCATGCGTGGATCGACACTAATTCACGGTGTCTTCGGCGAAATAATATTTTGCAATGTCCAATATCTGGCCCAGATCCAGCATGGCCGCCTGCACCTCTGGCTCATCCGGTGCGATCCTGAGTTCACAGACAGTCTTCCTTGGAGCAGAGCAGGGTTCACTCTAGTGGCCTGTCGCATACGAGGTACGAACATATTGGTGTTTTCTTCTTCCGGTGTATCATTCTGATGAAATACCCAGTTACCAGCGGGTTGGTTTCCCTCAGAACCGTGGGCCGATAAAATGTACCAGGTTCAGAGGATCTTCAATCATTCTGGTGCCAAAGTCCCCATAATATTCAACTATGCAACTGCCGAAAAATACCCCACCCCCCACTCCAGTCATCGAAGGAGGCAGTCCCTCTCGTTCACGAGAAGGCCCTCCGCCCGATACCATACCAGAGCGCGATCACTTGCCAGGTGAGTTTCATTGCCCTTGCGCTACCAACTACTTAGCTAATGCCTCTCCAGCTGCATTACTTCCCCCAGTTGTCTTACGTGCGGATGCCAGGCAGCGCAGGACCATCTTCTCGATGATCTCGCCGCTGACCGACGCTCCTACTCGTGCTGGCGGTGGTCCTGATGCCATGTATATGGACGGCAGGGATGCTTCCAGCATTCCTGCCGTTGTCGATGGATACGATCCACCGGCACCCAGCGGTATGTGTCATGGTATCTCCCGGTCTGAACGTTACTTATACCACACGCAGTCACTTCTGCCCCTCGTCAGCGAGTACGGATCCACAGGGGTGTGTCATTTTATTTCTCAATATCAACTCGAATTAATCTTTATTTTCAGTCTACCCAGTGAGAGATCTGGAGGTGAATACGTCGATGCTAGTCCCTCCAGTCCCAGGTACTCTCCGTGAACCGATGCCTCGACTTGGAATGACGGCTGAATATATCGTCCGGCTGGTCGGGCCAGTTGTAGGAATTCAAACTCGCTGGTAAGCCAATTGATTATCGACTTGATGCCGAACGGGTACTAACTCTTGCTCAGGGTGCCTCTATCCGCTCCATCCGCTCCTGATGACGCGGCTACCTTTTCGAGTTGGACGATGGCCGCCCGTTACTATCGGATACACTACTCAGGAAATACTGTGCGTGTCGTGAACAGGACACCAGCTCCAATTCAAACACCTGCTACGCCTCCTACAGGCAGCAGCCGCAACCCAATCGAAGTTAGCTCCGCATCCCCCAAAAAGAAACGTAACCGAATCGAAGTTGGCTCCGTATCTCCCAAGAAGAAACGCGACCGAATTAAAGCTAGGCCCGCATCTCCCAAAAAGAAACCTGCCGATGAAAAAATCTCTGCCCGGACTAGAATCAACAAATCCCTGAAACGACCAAGCCCTATAGCCTCAACACCCTCTGCAAGTCCCCCCAGGCAACGTCGCCGACATCACTCGCCCCAGCAATCTGGGTTTCCTTCTGCCACATACGAAATGCCTGCTAGCAACGCGGCGATAGCCCCTGCTGTCAATTCGGAACCCATTGAGATCTCGTCAGACTCCAATTCGTCCGACTCCAATTCGTCCAACGGCGAGGTCCTTGCACCCGTTTGTGGACGGCGTGGGGCACCAAGCATCCTTACTGCCTACCCAAGGTTTGACGCCTCATCAGAATCAGAGGACGAGTTACCCGCACCAGCATTCATGTTTCGTACCCTTGCTGGGGCGTCTCCGGATGACATGTACGACTCAGATTCGCCTTCAGAGGCAACTCCCTTGATTGCCGTGACCCTTGCACCCGCTCTCCAGCGCTCGCCCTATGTACCCGCTTCTGGATCCATTCCTCGCACCCTAGCTGGAGCGTCCCCGGATGACATGTACGACTTGGATTCACCTTCAGAGGCAACTCCAATTGCCGCGACCCTTGCACCCGCTGCTCAGCACTCGTCCAGATCCATCGATGCCCCAGACGAGGCCCGGGATACACTCGTTCATTTCGACCCTACGCCTCTGTCTTCTCAAGGCATGCAGGCTATGACACCTCCCAATCGAGCCATTGACAGACACCTTACCCCTGCACGTTTTCCATTGACTCAATCCATCACCCACCGTCGATTCCTCACTCCAACCTTGCTTCAAAGCCCGCTAGGTTACACCACACCGCGCGCTGTTGGTAGTGCCATCAACTCCCCAAACTATTCTCCATTTGCTCACCTCTCCCAAGCTGAGCTGGATAGTCTCCTTGAAGACCAGCTTGACTCCCTCAAATAGATCTGACATGTCAATATGCCGCTATATTCACCGTACTTTTATCTACTGCTATGATACATGCCTATGATACATGCCTATGCCTTCATGCCAATATATCCCCTATCTATGTATTCAAACTACTGTTTGTGGTGTAATTCAGAAAATAGCAAAGCAAACAATTTTACGGCCCACAAGAATCTGGAGATATTTTGCCACCCTTCAAAGTGAAATTTGCACCAAAGATCCTCTGGACCCTTTGGGATGCAATCAGACGGTGTTTGTACTTCCAATATCCTTCGCATTCTTCCTCCAGGCGTAACTACCCTAATTTAATGCCATGATTGCCTGATACTCCACTTCATCTTCCAGTTCATTAGCGGCATGAGCCTTTTTTGCCTTTATGTTTCGACTGGGTGCCGGTGTCCCAGTGATTAGACGCATTGGGCTCATAGCTTGTTAATAACTCACCGGTTCTGCCATGATTGCACATTCAGAACCTTTCGGTTTGCCTGTCGGTACCGCGCTTGTGCCTGGCGATGCTGTTCTTTGCGCAGTTGCTCAGTTTCAGGCGAAACCTCAATTTCTCTGAGTCTCCAGAGACTGTGTCAGCATGAATCGTGCGTTTGATGTGTAGAGTTGTTACCTATGAGCTCGCTCCCGTGCCTTGCTACGCTCGGATTCAAGATTCCTGAGTGATGTTGCTCAGCTACTGAAGTTTTGTAAGAAATGTGGAAAACACCTGGGCTCACCTTGCATAGGACTCGCATCTTTTCTCAAGCCGTCTATCGGCTGGAAGAGTTTTTGCAGACATGTGGTAGAGGTAGCCAGTGCAGGTCGTGGTGGTTGCTCAGATCGCCAGCCCAGGTTGCAAGGGTTAGATACGAGAAACATCCATAGATGGCAATTAGACAGCTTAAATCAGCCACCTGCAAGTGCAGCTAAAAATAGATAGCCCGAAATCACCTCTTGCACATTTCGAAGTCTGAGATATGGTTTGTTAGCAGTTCCGCATGGATTAGTAGAGTCAGATACTTGAATAGAGTTTGCTAAACTCTCCAAACATATACACCGTCCCTATTGTTCGATGATGGCAGCAAACTATTCGAGTGCCATATTATCTGTTCGACTCAATCCTCGAAATAGCATACTCATGGCACACTCTGGATGTACGGTGCCCTTAACTCTCTTTCTTGCCTTATGATTTATGTAGTATCTATAGCTCAGTTTCTTATCATCGTAATATGGGCATCAGATCCGCACTTGTGAGTGAAGTATGAACGAATACATCAGGATTTGCGTACAATGCACATATGACGATCACCTCTCAAGTGGCAGTGCTAACAATGTTCCAGTCGCGGACGAAAATCTTGTCTCATCATTAGTCTCTTGACTCTTCTCATATTTCCGTATTCGATAGAAGGGGGGATATCTCAGCTTCTTCATTGCAAGTACAGACATGTTTACTCTTTAAATACAGGTAGTAGTGATAACCCCATCTCCCAACGCGACAACTCCCTCTCCTGTACCACTAAAGCTTCCTCCTCCGAAAGACCTGCAAGAAAGTCCACAGACCGGCGGAAGTTATTCTCGACCCAACAAAATAAGGCACCGGCGCTGTAGTGTGCAACAGAATAGCGCGTCTCATCCTTACCTACCGGTACATTGGAGTGGGCTACAATTCCTGAGGCGATCAAGATAGTTGAACCGGGGGGAAACTCGATCACGAGTTTGCATTGCCACAAAACCAGGTGTCCACCCTTCGATGGGTCGTAAGAACCGAGGGCAGTGATAGAACATAGTCCAAAAGGGAGATTCGCGAAGTCGGTATGTTTGAAGCAAGCAGTACGGGGCCCGAGGTTGTAGCTGGTTGCCGAAAAGATACTGTTGGGAAAGACACGGGTGAGGTTGGGGTCTTGCGCATACAACTGACCAAGCTTCTCAGCGTAATACTGGTACAATTTAGGAGCCCAGGTTGCCATGACACCTGCGAATTTGTTAGATGTATCGTCAGGGCACTCTCGAAAACATACCGGTAGCAAAGCCAGCTATGCGTTTAAAGAACGGATGTGAGTTGAGCTCCTCTAGCACGCGTGCATCAGCAGGCGTGTTTTCGAGGTTTTGGGGCCGAGGCTGGCCACCGCCGTGTGATACCCCACAGCGCAGTGCAATGAAGGCGCCGCGACGATGGACTCGCTGTTTTCCCTTACGCGGTGTACAGGAGGAGCGATGCCTGCTCAGTAGTTCACAGGCTTGAAGATGAAGTAGAGGCCATTTGGCGTCCTCCACTCGTCCGGCTAAGATGCCGATGGTGATGCCGTGCTTGTCAACGATAGGCATTGGGGCGCTGGAGTTGCAGTGAGAAGTAGAGGAGAGAGGTGGAGCAAGAGGCGTAAACATACCGACCATCCCAGCGATGCAGCCTGAAGCGAAGTCTCGAACCCTCTCCAACCAGTTGCTCCAGTGTATACAGAGTTTTCGAGCAGGAACCATCGTTAAGGCCAACAAAGCCTGTGCTCGCCACGTTCTCCACCTCCATAGCTTCAAGGTCACAGGCGATCCGATGGGTCCCAGAGACATGTCGCGCCAAAAGACGCGAGTTTGGTTGGTAGGAACCGTAAGCAGCTTTCGCGTCAGAGCGCTTCTTAGCACGCTGTCTATGGCTAGAGGCCTTCTTCTCGATGGCTCTTCTTTTAGCGGGCGGCTGGTCCGAGTCCGAGTGATCGTGCTGGGACGACGATTGGAGGGGTCGAATAGGTTGGATGGGATCCAGGCTGGGGTAGGCACTGTGGCTCAGTGAGGCATTCTCGTCGGCCGTGGTCGAAGGCGAAGGGGGTGGAGTTGGATCTGGCGAGGTGAGGGGCGATAGGCTGAAAAGACCGGTAGAATCAGTGGCCGCGTATGACGCGTCTTGACGCTCGATGGTTCTCTTCAGGCTGGCTGCGAGGTCGAAGCTCGGATCGGCGGGAACTTTTAGCCCGGACCAGTGATGGTCTGCGGATGAAAGAGTTAGCCGGCAATTGGGAGACGTTCGAACTTGGGGAAGCGGTGGGTATGAAAAAAAAAGGTCCTGTGAGCGGGCCACACACAAGGGTCCCTAACCAGCGTAGTCCCAGGCAATGAGTCTGTCTGGTAGTTTCCCTTGGTGGGTTTTGCTGGAGCCCCGACGAATGGGAGTAAGGCATAGAGTTAAAAAGAATCGACGTACTATGGAAATTGGTCAAGGCACCAGCCAAAGGAGACGGAGTCATGCGAGTGAGGATGAATAGGTTCAGAGGTACCTGAGGACGAATACGAATCTTTGTTGATCTGAGTTTTTGGGAAGGTATTTCCCACGACCTCTGTCAGCAACGAACGCGCGCGGTCTGGGAAAATGGATGGCAGGCCTGCCAAACGTGCTCGAACAAACAAGCAGAGCACCTACCAAGACTCAGTTCCCCTCAACAACGAATACGATATTGTCTACGCTAGGGAGGAATCAACATCGCTCCGTTCTGAACCCCCAGCGCCCATCCCGCAAACAGACACTGACTCATGGGCGACCACCCTCTCCTGGTCCCCACCTGACGATCCCTCCTTTGCTCTTGATCCCAGCGGCGAGTTGTACGATGAGGTGGTTGAATCCAATGCAATGGATGATGCCCCGCCCAAGGCGTTGACTGCGAAGAAAAAGAATGCTCGGAGCACAGTTTCAGTGAGTAACGATTTTATCTCCAAGATGGAATGATCTTGACTAACACACGTTTGAAGAAACGTCCACATGTTACGTGGATGAACGTACATCGGCAGTCATATCTAGACGAAATGACGCGCTGGTGCGGCCGTGGAGATTTTAGGACGGCTCAACAATGTGCAGACTGCATTGCCCGAGGTATCACAGTACCATCTTCTGCGGAATATCGGTGCCGCGAGTGTTTCCAGCCGGACCTAACATGCCGTTCATGTTGTCTTAAGAGGCATAGGGTTCACCCATTTCATCGACTGGAGGTTCGTGTATCCTTTGAGCTACGATACACCCTGTCTAATACACATTGTTAGCAATGGACCGATGGCGTGTTCGTGAAGGTTTCCTTGAAGACACTTGGGCTGAAGGTGCAGCTCAATCATGGCAGTATGTTCTGCTCTAACCCTGTCCCCTGCCACGCCAATATGCTGGTCTTGCACACGAATGGCATCCACGAAGTCGCAATCCAGTATTGCGGCTGTACTCACCAGATTCCACACCATCTCCAGCTACTTCGCCGGCGCTTTTACCCAGCTTCTCAAGTCGTTATGAAGACGTGCGCAACCTTTGAACTCCTCCGTACGCTACACATACTCGCGCTTACCACCAAGGCATCCACCTACGACTTCTACCGCGCATTGGAGAAGCTTACCATCAATACTGGAATCGACGTCCCTAAATCTCGCTATCGAGCGCTGATGCGGATGGTGCTTCAATGGCGACATCTCAAGATGTTGAAATGGGCAGGGAGGTCGACTGTTCACGACGGTGTTCGTCTAACACAGCCAGGAGATCTTGCAATCCGTTGCCCCTCCTGCCCTCGCCCTGGGGTCAATCTTCCCGTCGATTGGGAGAAGGCACCCGCTCACCTAAGGTATGCAAACTCGAGTTTATCTCCGGCCTCGTGAAGGCTAACCTGTGCCTTAGATACCTCTATATGACCATCGTTTGTATGGATGCCAATTTTCGGCTGAAGAACAACCTGGTGTCCAATTATTCACAAGACCCAGGCCTCGGAACTGGATGGGCGTATATGGTGGCAAGGGCTGGTTATGAGAAGTATGTGCTCAGCCATGCTAGTGATGACGATGTGCGTCGGCATTCCTCCTATTCCTCCGTTTTGCACTAAGTAACCCCTTTGCATAGATCAGAACGTGTGTCAGTTTTCAGGCCCTGGCCCTGGCGAATACAAAGAATACCGTCGGGATGCGTTTTACTGGCACGGCGATGGGATCCTGTGGTCGTTCGGAGATGATAATGCCACTTGGAGTGGGAAATCTTCAGAAGGGCAAGAGGTGATTAAGGTTTTAAACGATATCCTAGAATTCATCTGACTGCCTGTCATTGTCAGATATGCTAACATGGACTACGTGTTCGCCTCTGTGCTGCAAGGAATTGCAGTATCGCTCGTGATCATCAGCTACGACATCGCTTGCCAATGGTTCATCAACCTTCGCAAGCGTATCGACGTTGACTGGCCAGCATCTCTCCGACCATCTCCTTCAACAGTCCTCATCCCAGCAATCCCCAAACTTCACGAACCAATGCACCAGCGCACGAAACATCAAGGCTATTCTTTCAATTACATCCCCGGTGCTGGACTAACTGACGGCGAATGCCCGGAACAAATTTGGGCGCCGCACAACGCTCTCGCAAACTCAACAAAAACCCAGGGTCCCGGCTCGCGTCAGGATGTTCTGGATGACCATTTTGGTTTCTGGAACTGGCTCAAGTACATTGGCCAAGGGAAGACTCTGGTACGGCGTTACAAAGCTGCCGTGGCGGATCGAAACCAGCAGACTGAGGCGCATCGTAGTTTGACCGAGTGTTTGAAGAAGACCTTGGTGGTTAAGTGGGAGAAGCTGTGCTGCGAATGGGATGATGAGATTTATCCCAAGACAAAAGCAAGCCCATATGAGTCCGAGACGATAGGTATGAATGTCTCTCGCCCTTCTCATATGAATTGTGTTCTAACGGCATCCACCAGCAATCTCTGAAGCACAGGTGAAGAAAGACCTTGCAGCCGACGAGGAGACGCGCCTGTTATCCGGAGGAACTTCTCTACACGCAACAACAGCCGCGGCCTTTCTAGTCTTAGGGCTTGAGCTCGAGGAGGCACAGTAAGTTCTAACAAGGCTTTTAATGGCTTCAAATCTGACACAGTTCGCAAAGGCGTCGTCTACTTCGTGTGGCCAAAAAAACCACGGAGAGTGCTACTACTCGACAGGAAGGCACACTCATAGAACAACGAAACCTCCTCCATTCGCGTATTCGCTCATGGGAACTACTGGCTTCTGTGTACATGCCGGGTCTCCTGCAATACCAAGTGGATCTAGCGCGTCGCCAGCCACCAGCTCCTGTATCTGGGCATCCGGAAGATGCAGAACTGTGGCTTCCCTCACGAGTGGCCACAGATGCTCGGGCCGTTGTGTGTCAGGAGGGACTGAGTGAGATGGAGGATAAGCTACGGACGGCTCAATGTGAGGATGCACTCAAAGCCGTTCGACACATCCTGAAGATCAAGACGCGTATGATTGCCTTCAAGAATCGTAACATCCGCGGGCAAAGGCAAGGGACATGGTCTTGGGCTGTTATTGATCGTGTTCACGAACGAGCCCGTATGGCTGCTGGAAAATATTGAGCAGCTCGGATTGCAAAGCTAGGGCTCGTTGGACCTGGTGACTGGGAAAGGGCGCTACAAGTGCTGCACGACTCCGACATTACTGGTTTTCAGGACGCGAACCGTCTTCGCCCACGTCAACCACGCCGGGGCGTCTTGGAAGATGAGTTTGTTGAACAAGCAGCTGAGACGCATACGGAGATCGAGGTTGAGGGACCAGACACCCTTCTGTTCCCTGACATTCGCACACGCCGAGATGGTACAGGGGAGACTCGACGTGTGCTGTCGTGGATATGGTCTGCAAAGCGCGTTGGAGAAGGGGAGGACGACGACGACGACATTCTCCGCGTCGAGTGGTCAAAGAGTCATGCTCGTGTCAATCGTGCTAGCGAAGAGGTTCTGCACCTCAAGGAGGAAATGAGGCGAGTGTTGGAGACATTGCACACAGAGGAGGCGGATTGGATCAGTCGAAAGACTCTTCGGTCAGGCATCACCAAAGACCTTGCCGAAGGAGTCAGAGCACTCTGCATCGACCAGGCATCAATCAAGCTCACCCTTGCCACACACTTTCGGGAGCTCTGGAAGACACCTCTTGCCGATGAAGAGTCGGAGTCAGATGATCCAGGAGCTATTCAGGAGCCAGTGGATGCGGACGACGATGACGAAGACGAAGAAGACAGCGAGGATGGGATTGGAGGAGGGCCAGACATCACTGGCATAGACCAAGATGAAGAGGAGGATACAGGCGATATTAACGCGTAAAGGTTTCGCATCTCGTGCCTATTCAACGGCGGGGAAGTGTATTCAAGCATCAACACGCCGCCCATCGTGCATCTGCCCTCAGCTCCAACACCTTAGCAACCACTTGGCTTCCATGGCCCACTCAGTAGCGCCAATCCGGGACTGAGGCGGTGAGAGGGAACCAGCAGAAATAACGCTCTCATCTCTTACTGTGCATGTGTGTTGGGTCTTAAGATACATCCATAGATCAGTAATTGGGTTATACGTGGACTCTTAGAATTAGGTGGCCATGGATAGACATTCGTAGTTTGTTCATGTAGATCAATAGGAGGATTTTGGTGCCTAATGCCCTTTGACCTAGCATAGGTCACGTCAGTTCGATTTTCAAAGTCCCAATTAGGCAATTATTAAAATTCGAGCGGCTAAGGCTACACATTTGCCATTATGTGTAGATTTACCGTGTTAAATGGGGTTCTATAATAGCTATACAAGCCATAGTGCAAATAATTGGGGAGGAGGGCACGCACGGTCCAGGAAACCCCAACGCGCGACGCAAGGACACTGGGCGCTCAATGACATCATGGGCGCTCAGGGGGGTTTTGGGGTCCCGGAGTCCTGCCACTACCGGATTTTCCGAATGCACCCTATCCCGCTCCCCCTGGCATGCAGAAAACATCCCAGATGGGACTATCCATACCCTAGGAGTGGGATGTACGGTCACCACCCTCCCCGAACAGTGCCCGAGGAGGCGCAACGGTGAGCACAAGCTCCCAACATTGGCCAGCACCCAATTTGGCAATGATGACAGCTGCCATCAATGCCGCCCGTCACAACCATCATCCGGAGCACCCGGCAATTGCAGTATTCTCCCTCACAGGTGGGTGGTGGGAAACTGCCCGGCTGGATGTATGGCATGAAATGGGCAACTGCCCAATTTGATGGATGAATGTAGCAGCTATGGTTGTACGAAGCACGACGAACTACGAAGTTAAACCAAGTTCTTACGACGAGAACTCAACAAACGAACGCACGATCTGACGCCCTGACGCCGACACCTCCCTGACGCCTTTTTTCCCTTTTCGAACGCATCCGCACCCCGTTTCGACAACGATCGGACGCTCCTAGCCATTCACTTCCTCACCCCGTT
>Ga0247741_1002150_pt1 | contig 11003 bp, 9 predicted proteins | sample UWRJL213509R2_FD_180945 | JGI IMG/M metagenome (GOLD analysis project Ga0247741, IMG submission 180945) | Plant litter microbial communities from Arlington Agricultural Research Station in Wisconsin, United States - UWRJ-L213-509R-2 | ecosystem: Environmental > Terrestrial > Plant litter >...
CTGCGGAGCATTACCGGTCGTCGAAGCTCAATGTTCTGGGAGTTTGACAATTTCGTCACACAGGAGTCACGTCAAATTTAGCGGTGCGTTGACAGTGAGTGACAGCAAACAAAGCCTTGGGCGGCGCGCATGAGAGTCGCATTTGTCACGGTTTTGAGTGCATAATCCGTATTTGTTAACTCATGAAAAAACCACACAAACTACAGTTTCAAAAATTTTCATACCAGCTACTAGACTATATTGGAGTACCCTAGCAAATTTTTATGGGAGTTCGTTTGCTAGATTTGGCTGGATCTCATTCAAAAGTCACTTACACCAACCATTTTGATGGGGTCAAAACCACCTTTTAAAATTCTACGCTCGCAAAACAGCCTTCTTCCCCTGAAAAAGTAGATATTAATGTTTATATAATGTCTTAGAGTATTTTAAAAAAATCCTGACCACGAGAGTCTAAAAATGAGGGAGGAATCCGCTATTATCAAACTCCCCGAACATGTCAAACTCCCCGACAACGATAGTATTATTCCCTCTTCCGAAAATGGATTTGTAAGCAAGCAAGGTATCCGCCTCCGAAGGAGGCACTCCTCTAGTGATGTTCTCTCCGCTTATTACCACCTCTATCCACTCAGACCTTGCTGGCCCTATCATCAACAATGCCAGTTCTACCAGTAGTCTTCAAGCAGTATACCTGTACTAAAGTGTATGGCTTAATATTAGGCTCGGAAAAGCACGTTTGAAGCCTTAGACGCTCAAACTTCTGAGAATTTCCTTTTTGGGAACTTGTCGTTGAGAATAGGTGAAGATTTTGGTATATAGCTCTATTATCACTGTAGACGGGATGCCTCACAGCAAAGAATATGTAGTCTTAACGATGCTAGAAATTTTGAACTGGTGCGACCTATGCTAGGCCAAAGGTATGATGTTATATATATATTGTTGAATTGTACTATGTATAGCTACACTCTCTCGGTGTACGAACTACTATACCACTGTCTAACTACTGTCTAAAAACTCTTATCAAGTCTGCATTGAGATTGAGAGATGTGGACGATAGGTGGATGTAGCTAGCACAGCACACCTATCAAATGCGATATGCGAAACAGGCAGGCACACCCCCAATCAAACGCGATATGCGAACGAGAGGGGGCAGCGACTGGCACACCCTCTGATACATTCTCATCGAACACGAGACACGAACAAGAGAGTATGGGTGGATGTAGCAGGCCCACCCTCATAGAACATGAAACACGAACAAGAGAGTGTGGTGGCTGGCCCTCTCACATCGAACGCAAAATGCGACTAAGAGGATGTGCAGGCGGCAGGCCCACCCTCGCTGCCAAACACTCATCGAATGCGAGATGCGAACGAGAGCGTGTGGAGATGGCTGCCGAACCCTCATAGAACACAAAACGCAAACGAGAGTGTGTGGTAGCTGGTCCATCTCATCGAACGCGAAACACGAAAGAGAAAAGAATGAGAGGGTGTGGCCCCCCCATCAACCGTGAGACGAGAACGAGAGGCGTGGAGAGGGCAGGCCCAACCCTCATCAACAGCGAGACGAGGATGAGAGTGTGTGGAGAGGGCAGGCCAACCCTCATCAAACGCGAGCTGCGAACGAGAGGGTGTGGAGGGGCAGCCCACCCCCATCGAACGCAAGATGCGAATGATGGGTGGACATGGTGACTGGCACACCTCATCGAACATGAGATGCAAACGATGGGAGCTGGTGGCTGGTGCAGCACACCCCCATCAGACGAACGCAAGACACGAACGAGAGGGTGTTGAAGAGGTAGGCCCGCTCCCATCGAACGCGAGATGCAAATGACAGGAGGAGCTGGTGGCTGGCGCAGCACACCCCTATCGATCAGCAGACGCAAACGATGGGTGGACGTAGTAGCTGGTGCAGCACCACCCTATCGAACGCGAGACACGAACGATAGATAAGCCTCCGTCCCCACCTCCCCCAGCCTGCAATGGCGTCAACACCACCACTAACCACCACTCCTTGCCCGTGCCTCGTGCCAGCACCCATCTCCCTCCTACAAGCGCTCTGGGTCAGTATCTCAGTCGTGTTTCCTTCGTCTTGCTGGGTGCCTATCCAGGACTTGAAGCAAGACTGAGGAAAGAAGGGAGATAAACCACCTGCTGACTTGTGCAGGTGGTGGTGCCACTCTCACATCCCAACGAGAGGGGAGGAGACCAGTGGCGGCTTGTCTTCGCGATTCGACATGTCGCATCGATGAAAACCACCCCAAACCTTAGCTAGAGGTGGGGCGGCTGGTGGCTCAGTCGGCCTGGGACCTAGAACCACACTTCATTGTTAGTAGTATATATAATAAATTGAACAATTGAATACTCACCTTTATGGGGCCTTAGAACGAAGCGGATGGAGACAAGAGTGTTGGTGGTGGACAAGAACAGCGATCAACAAGTTGACAATGGTTGATCGCTGTTGTTTGGCTGCGTCGGAACTGGCAGTCCGGCTCTGCTGACACATCTGGACACCATTCTGAACGACATTGGGGGACAAACTCAATGATCCATCAGAAAAACTATCTAGCTATTTACTCGAACATAACAGAATGGTACTTAGTCGGTAGATCTCAGTTAATAAGCAGTTGAGTGTGTCGATTGGGCAGGCTCGGTCGAATGAAGGGGTCTCGACATCACCACGCATGAACAGGTAGTACTGCATAAGCTTACTCAGAGGGTAAAAAAATAGGAAATTTCAGGAATTGAGTATTATATTCGATCTAATAAATTTTAGATACTCAAATACACTATCTAACGGCTCAATACTACTGTTGAAGATGTTCCAGATGTTGTTGGGCGATAGTGGGTTCTTCGGGCCGGTTGTGGAAACAGCAATCAACAGTGCTTTGTCACTGTTGTCTACCACCACCATTCCAGAATCCAACACCATCTCACAGATTCTCACTACTTAACCTCCCGGTTCCCTAACACATCAAAAAGGTCAGTAATTAGTTCGTTTATTTCATTTCCAGTCCTACTAATGTGATCTATTAAGTGTAGGTAACCTGCTCGGGGAATGACGAGCATGTCAGCACACTGGCATCCCAACTCACCAACATGGTTTCCCCTGTGAGATCAGCGCCACCACCTGCTCAAACGAGCAGGTGGTTTCCTCCCCATCTCTGCGCTGTTGTCGTGTCAAGGCCCCCCCATTGTTGCCCGTCAAGACGAATGCAAGGCAAATAAACGCACCCCAGCCCCACCATCGCATTAAGACCGCCCACCACCAGGATCATTACCTATCAAGATGGACACCACCCGATTTGACACATTCCAGCCTGCCATCGCGTCCAGACCACCCACAACCACTGTCAGCAGCAGTAAGACGACTTCGACACGACGTGATTGGTCACCAAAGCTCCGAGTGCTTATAGAAAGAGGGTGGATTTTGACGTGAGGGAGCGCATGAGGTGGGGCAGGGCCAATAGGCATGGTGAGGACACCCGTCTAGTGTGGTGTAAGTCGTGAGGCTCACCCCCTTTTTGTAGTTCGCGATTGATGAGCGACCAAGAGGCTTGGCCTCTTCTGTTGGCATCTCACGTTTTGGGGAAGGTGCACCAGTGCCATTAGCACCTTTCATTTGCATCTCACGTTCGAGGTGTGCTGGTCCTGCTGCTGCCTCACTTTCGTGTCTTGCATTTGACAAGCGTGTACTGGCTTGCACAAAGTTTTCTGTTCCACAGATAGACCCCATGTCACGACCCGTTCCGGACCATCCGATCAGCCCCGTACTTAGCCGATCCGATCCGGACCCTGCAACACGTGTCTCCATTGTTCCCATTATATACCACTGTCCTATTATATCCGTAGCTTACATTATCTCTTTGTCTCGCTTTGTTCTATTGACACCGTACGTCCGCATTATCTATATCTGGACATTATTCCCACATTCTATTTATACCTACCTGTATCTGTCGTAGCACCTCAGTCTGAATATCAAACTCGATTCCTCATCTCCTCCTACCTCGACCCACATCTCCGATCCGACTATCCGACTTATCCGACCCAACCCGACTTCCTCAAATTAGGACTCGACGACCAGCGAGGGCGCAACGCAAGACGTTGAAGCCAAAGTCCCACCCGACCACCATACCACCTACCCTCCGATCCGATCCGATCCGATCCGACCCCACTCCGGCACGAGTCGTAACAGTATATTCAGACTTATACTCGCACCGTCATGAACCTCTTTAATAACCAGGGAAGCACAACTGGTGGCCGCAATACCCAGAACTCCAGGCAAGCAGGTATCCAGGATACACTCCTATCATTTACCCAACATCGCAGACCCCAGTTTAGTGCATCCCCGCACAATCCATTTACACACCATTTCGGAGCGGCTACACCAGCCGACTCCCGTTCCGCTACCCAATTTGTGGCCTCACCGGCCCGCTATCCGAGCACGTTCGACCCATGGACAACAACCCCACTCAGCCCCCTTCCGAATTTCAATTTCAACGAAGTGGCTGGGGAATCCAGCTCACGCCGACCTGATTTTTCGCTCAACTCACCCCAACCTTTCCCAGGCGCTATCCGCCAACCGACCATCTCCCCCAGTGGAGTAACGGGCCAGGTCTTGGACCAGATGGACCAATCCCACGACAACAGGAATGAGGAAGAGGAAGAAGGCTCGCAATCCGAGGCATCTCATCACTCTTCCCCCTCACGGGTCTCGACAAGCGCCCGCTTCCTGGAGATACAGGACCGCTTGGCTGATGCCCTTGCGGCTCTTGCTAGGAACACGGTGTCTGCACCCGCTCCCGTTGTTACCCGTTCCGACCCGGCCCCGAAAGTCAAAGCGCGTGCACCTGACACATTCGACGGTTCCGACCCGAGCAAACTCGACACCTTTGTCACGCAATGCATGATGTACATCGCGTTACGGGCTGCCGAATTTCCCTCAGAGGACACTCAAGTCACATTCATGCTTTCCTACCTCAAAGGCGCTGCATTCGACTGGTTCCAGACTGAGCTGATGCACTATATGCAGAATTTCAGCACAGTCGCACCACCCATTTGGCTCTCATCCTCACAAACATTTCTGTCCGAACTCACCCGCATCTTCGGCCCTCGTGACCCGATTGGAGACGCTATTTCTCAACTCGAAAACCTTAGGTATCGAGATTCAGGGAGAGCCATCCGTTATACCACCGACTTCAACCGCCATGCCCGACGCACAGGATGGAATGAAGCCGCCCTCTACCGAAGATACTATACGGGCCTTCCGGACCGCCTCAAAGATGACCTTGCACGCATCGGAAAAAACCCATCTCTCGTCGGTCTCCAGGAACAGATCCAAATACTGGACCAACGTTACTGGGAACGGCAAAATGAGATCAGCCGTGACAAGAAGATAAAAGATTCATCAGGCTCGTCCAAGCAAAACACCTCTGACCCGACAAAAGGCAGCACACAAAAAGCTGTTCCTTCCGTTTCCGGTTCCGTTCCCAGCTCCAACTCCGGATCCCGTTCTGACAAGCAAAATAAGGACAAGGGAAAGGGCAAGCAAAACGCCCAATCCTCCACTTCCGACAAACCCAACCCCATTGCCGACAAATTAGGATCAGACGGCAAACTCAAGGAGGAAGAGCGCAAGCGTCGTATCGAAAACGACCTATGCCTGTTCTGCGGACACAAGGGACACTCCGTTCGTGACTGCAGAAAGGCCGCTGCCTCCAAGAACACGAAAGGCCGTGCCTCCAACACACAGCCTGCCACTCCCGCCGCTGCCGCTCCCGCTGGAAAGGACAAGAAGTCCGAGCCGGTAAAAGAGTAAGCAGCCCTCTAACCTCTGCACCGCCGGAGGGCTGCGGAAACTCTAGCGGTGCGCTTCCAGAGGTCCGCCTCAATGCCGCAGCACTTTCCAATCCCGATTCACTCACTCTCCCTGTATCATTTCCTTCGTACTCGTCGCTGTCTGCCACTGGCTTGGTAGATTCCGGCTCCACACATTGTTTCATAGACGCTAAATTTGCCAATTCAAACTCCTTTTCCACTTATGACATCTCTCCTCTCGCACTCCGTCTCCTTGACGGCTCTATTAACACCTGGATCACCCAAGCATCCGACATCCCAATCCGATTCCCTACAGGCGACGTTTTCACCTCGACATTTTTTGTCACAACCCTGGACTCCTCCTGCGCAATTGTTCTAGGATACAATTGGCTGCACAAATACAATCCGTTGATTGACTGGTCAGCAAGCCAAATCCTTTCCTTCCGACAACAACTGCTACCTGCTGATGCTCCGGCATCCCCCCAGGGCCGTTCGGCTACAACCGTTCCGTCCGCTACTCCGTCCAACTCCGTTCCGATCCGGTTTGCCTACCCTACACCACCATCCTCTGTTCCACCTCCTCCCGAACCTACTCCATCCCCTGCACCAACTGAAGCTTTACCATCCGTCTCCATCATCAACGCAGCCGCATATGCGCGTGCCTGCAAACTTCCGGGCTCTGTTTCCTTCCAAATATCCCTTTCAGAAGCTGGCTCACTGGCAGCTCGATCCGCTGCTCCCGAACCGGTTGACCTCTCATCTGTTCCCGAAGACTATCATGAGTTTCACGATGTCTTCAGCCAGGCAAAAGCCGACTCACTTCCTCCGCACCGACCTTATGACCTCAAGATCGACATTGAGGAAGGTGCAGAACCACCACTTGGACGAATGTACTCACTCTCCCAGACCGAAACCAAGGCTCTCCGCGAATTTGTGGATGAGCACCTTCGGATCAACTTCATCCGTCCCTCATCATCCGCTCACGGGGCACCCATCCTCTTTGTCAAGAAAAAGGACGGCTCGCTTCGACTTTGTGTCGATTACCGTGGGTTAAACCGGATCTCCAAGAAAGACCGGTACCCGCTTCCGCTCATCTCCGACCTGCTGGACGCACCAGGCAACGCAAAGATTTATACCAAGATCGATTTACGCCACGCCTACCACTTGGTCCGAATCGCAGAAGGTGACGAATGGAAAACCACCTTCCGTACCCGCTACGGCTCGTTTGAATGGCTCGTCATGCCATTTGGACTCTCAAATGCACCAGCCGCTTTCCAGCGATTCATGAACGACATATTCTCGGACCTCGTCGATGAATGTGTCATCGTCTACCTCGACGACATCCTCATCTATTCCTCCGACCCATCCGCACACAAAAAACACGTCAAAGAAGTCCTCCGTAGGCTCCGACAACATGGCCTCTATGCACGACCCGACAAATGTGAATGGCATGTAGACCGGGTGGAATACCTGGGCTACATCCTCTCCCCAGACGGTCTCACCATGGCATCCGACAAAATCAAAACCATTCAAGACTGGCCCGAACCACGGAAAGTGAAGGATGTCCAATCCTTCCTAGGTTTTGCCAACTTCTATCGACGCTTCATCTATAACTACTCCGACATTGTCGTTCCGCTCACCCGACTCACCCGTAAGGGTACCATCTTTGCTTTCACCGACTTGGCTCGGGAAGCGTTCGTCCGTCTCAAGGAAGCATTCGTTTCCGCTCCGGTCCTGACCCATTGGATCCCGGATCGACCTATCATTGTCGAAACCGATGCTTCGGACTATGCATTAGCCGCCATCCTTTCCATTGAGCTGGAAAATGGCGAGATCCATCCTGTCGCTTTCCACTCCCGTACTTTCAACTCCACCGAGCTTAACTACGACGTCCATGATAAAGAACTTTTCGCCATCTTTGAAGGGTTCCGCATCTGGCGCCATTACCTGGAAGGAGCCGGCGATCCGATCGATGTTGTCACCGACCACAAGAACCTGGAATACTTTGCCACCACCAAGCTCCTCAACCGCCGACAGGCTCGTTGGTCAGAATACCTCAGTCAGTTCAATCTCATCGTCCGCTTCCGTCCCGGAAAGCTCGGGACCAAACCAGACGCATTAACTAGACGATGGGACGTCTACCCTAAAGAGGGAGGTAGCGACTACGCCAGAGTTAACCCCCACAACTTCCGACCAGTATTCACACAGGAACAACTGGCTACGTCCCTACGAGCAAGTACACTCATCAATATGGTACTCCGTGGAGCAATCACCATGGACATTGACAAGCTCCATAATGACATCCGATCCGCCTATGCATCCGACCCGATCACATCTGCTCAACTTCCTACCCCTTCCGACCCGAAATGGTCACTCTCTGCCGAAGGTTTCCTACTCCTCAACAATCGAATCTATGTTCCCGATCACGGCAACCTTTGACTCCAAATCCTCCAATACAAACACGATCACCCACTGGCCGGACACTTCGGCCAGAACAAGACTCAAGAACTTATCCGTCGTGAATATGCCTGGCCCGGCCTACGGGACTTTGTCAAAGACTACGTCAACTCTTGCGTCTCTTGCAACAAGTCCAAATCCCGTCGTCACAAGCCGTACGGCCTCCTCAAACCTCTCCCAGTCCCGGAATCTCCATGGAACTCCATATCCATGGATCTCATCGAACAACTCCCATCCTCCTCCGGCTTCACGGCCATCCTGGTCGTCATCGACCGACTCACAAAACAAGGCATCTTTATTCCTACCTACGACACCCTCACGGCTGTTCAGCTAGCCGAACTCTTTGTCCTTCACGTATTTTCCAAGCATGGTGTCCCATCCCATGTCACCTCCGATCGCGGATCCGAATTCGTATCCCACTTCTTCCGTGGCCTCGGCAAGGCCCTGGACATGAACCTTCATTTCACGTCCGGATACCACCCAGAAGGTGACGGACAGACGGAACGCGCCAACCAAACGCTGGAACAATACATCCGATCCTATTGCAACTACCAACAGGACAATTGGTCGACTCTCCTCCCACTCGCTGAATTTGCTTACAACAACGCGCCAAGCGATACAACCGGGGTATCACCCTTCTTTGCCAACAAAGGCTACCATCCAAAACTATCCGTTCACCCTGAGCGCGATATCGCATCCACCCGAGCCCAAGAATTCGCCGTTGACCTAGGAGAACTCCATGAGTTCCTAAAAGACAACATCCGAACGGCTCAGAAGCGGTATCAGAAGTCAGCCGATCGGAACCGACTACCCGCTCCGGATTTCCACATTGGACAAAAAGTATTCGTCAAAGCTCAATTCTTCCGCACCACCCGTCCATCCAAAAAACTTGCCGAAAAATACCTTGGTCCTTACGAGATCATTGCACAAGTAGGCTCCCACTCCTTTACCCTCCGTTTACCACCCGATATGCGGAAAGTCCACCCAGTGTTTCACGTCTCTATGCTCGAGCCGTATCAACCATCCGACATTCCTGGCCGAGCCGTCGAACCGCCACCACCAATTGAGATCGAAGGCGACCTCCATCATGAAATATCCGAAATCGTGGATTCCAAAATAGACCGCCGTCGACGCTGCAAGCTCCTCTACTTAGTCAAGTGGCTTGGTTACGAAGACACGGACGAAGAACAGTCATGGCTCCCTGCCGATGAACTTGGCAATGCTCCTGACCTCCTCCAAGACTTCCACCGTGCATACCCGACCAAGCCGGGACCCCTTCCGCTCTAAACCGCTCCATTCCGTCTCATTCCGTTCCGGCCCCTATTTATATCTCATCACCACTTTTCCGCCCTCAAAACCAAGACCAAGAAATCAATTTGCATTATACCAACAAACCAAAAAAAAATCGACTACGCTCATTCGACAATAAGAGAACGGCGTCCGAAGCGAGCCGAGCCAACCAACCACCCCCCTCATGTCTCCGCATCAGCATCCACTTCCATTCCTTTCCCTCCCGAATCATCTTCCGAATCATCTTCGTCATCGGACGATCCCTCTTCCGTGCCCTCACCGCTCGCCACAGCCTCGTCTTCCTCTCCCTCGTCCTCCTCTTCCAGTTCCCTGCCACCTAGTCCCGGCGAGTAATCCGGGTCCTGAGTCGACTCCGGCCATTCCATCGAAGTCGGATCGAACGGACCGGCACGGAGGTAGGACACGATCTGCATGGTCGCGTACGTCTGTTCGCGGATACCCAGCTCGATCTTCTCGAGCGAGGAGAGCAACGCCTTCTCGAAAGGCATGTAGACCGGCTGGGTCAAGAAGTGCCTCTGCGGCGCCTTCTTGGGCGAACCCGCCTTTACCTTCTTTTTCCGTGGCGTCTCGTCCACATCCCCATCCGACTCCTCCGCCTTCCTCTTTCCCGACCCCTCCGATACGTCCCGATCCGCTCCGGTAAATTGACATTTCGACTTAGCTTTCCTGCAAGCTGCGCACGCTGTCCCACCGACGGCCCGTGAGCCTGTTCCGCTCCGAGCCTTGGCCCTGCCCACAGCCTCCAAGTCAACCTCGCAATCCTTCCCCATTTTTCGGCACCTCTCACAAGCCTGGAATGCCTGCAACAGCGTCCACTCGATGTCTTTCTCCTTCATCTTCACATCCTCCTCCGAATCATCCAACGAGAGAACACTCGCTGCCTTTGAACCAGAAGGTTTCGAAACGGGACGGCTCGGACCGGCAACTACGGATGTCAGCCTGACTTCTATCCAGAAGGGGAACACATACCGGGCACCTGCTTCCGCCGTTGCTCATCCGCATGCTTTCGAGCCGCACTTTCCACCTCCATCCGCTCCCGCTCCTTCCGTTCCCGCTCCTTCCGTTCTCCCTCTTTCCTCAACCTCTCTTCAGCCTCGCGTTCTTTCTTCAACTCCTCCTCCAACCGTGCCTCCTCCTCCGCGTCCTCCCGATCCCGCTCCTGCCGCTCCTCCTCTTCCCGCCTTCTTCTCGCCTCCTTTTCCACCCGCAATCTCTCCAGGCGGGCTTTGGCAGTTTCAGTGGTCGACATGGTAGATGATGATCAAGAGGCCTCGAGGGCTCGGCCTTAAGAGGGAGGTACTGTCACGACCCGTTCCGGACCATCCGATCAGCCCCGTACTTAGCCGATCCGATCCGGACCCTGCAACACGTGTCTCCATTGTTCCCATTATATACCACTGTCCTATTATATCCGTAGCTTACATTAT
>Ga0247741_1002151_pt1 | contig 11002 bp, 9 predicted proteins | sample UWRJL213509R2_FD_180945 | JGI IMG/M metagenome (GOLD analysis project Ga0247741, IMG submission 180945) | Plant litter microbial communities from Arlington Agricultural Research Station in Wisconsin, United States - UWRJ-L213-509R-2 | ecosystem: Environmental > Terrestrial > Plant litter >...
GATGAGTAGAGCTTTCTCTCATGGCGAAAGCAGCCGATACAAGCCGGACGCTGTTTGGTCCAGGCACCGGGTCACGTGTCAAAATTCGAAAGCGTTCGATTTTCACGAACTTATGCAAAGCACTGTAGTAGTTGATTGATATTCACTAGAAAATCATTGTAAGCCTTTAAATTCGCACGCCGGGCGCCATTGAACATACCATATGAGTTTATTTTCCCCTCTAAGGATGAAGTGGCGCGATGCCTAGGTGGCTATATCTGTAGGCTTGCTGACACCGCAACTACGGTCGCTCGGGAATGACTATATTATTCAATGCCTTAACTGGTCACATAATGCGATTGTTTAGGGATCACACATGACATGCGCCTTAGAGAGAAATTTGGTAGCGCGCCACTGAGACAAGACACGCAGGTGGCCCAGTGGCAATCGACTGCATCTGCTGTCCGTTGACTTGAAGGAGAATGCATAGGTGATTTTCGAGGCAAAGCGGGCATTCAAGTTGACCGACATATCCGCAAATCAGAATAGTACTGGCCCGGACACGACTTTGCGCCTCGTCACCGCACCGCTACTTTAGGCTCGTGCAATAGATAACTAATGGAGAAATTGGAGGTTACCTGAGCATATGTGGCTCCACGCACATCGGTTTCCGCCGACAAATATCTCCATAAGTACCTCCATTGTAGACAAAGTTCTGCCACAGATGTCCGGCATAGAAGGCTACTTAGATTTTGATTATCATTTCGTTTACGACATGTCTCGTCGCTGCCGACTTATGGATAGAAATCGAAAACATGAAAGCTCAAAAATTGCTTCTCTCCCTCCCTCTCTCCGTTGAAATTCAGCCCAAGCAGTACAGTTGGTCGACATCAACGTCCAAGGAACACCCCAGATGTAAGCCTTGCAAGTAACTAGCGCTACGTGGGCGCTAAAGTGCCGATTGGCTGACGAATATGTTAAGACTAATTCAGGCCTCTCGACTCCATGTCGGATTCAGCTTCGTATAATTCCATACTCTCTCAGGGTGTTCAAGACGTTGCTGCCCTCCTTCCGCTCCTCGGAACAGTGCAATGCGAGAGGCATGTGTCACTATCACTCCAGCATGGATACCTCTATGCCGCTTTTGCACCCCTCTCGATCTTTGGGAGCTTGGGCACCGCCCTAGCTGGTCTTTGGATTGGGTTGGCAAGCACCGTTTGGGGAGTCCGGTGGTTGAAGGATGCGGGATTTGAACCTTCCAGCAACGTTGCGAAGATCATTACTTTGGACAACAGGCGGTACTTGGCCGAATCCAACTTGATTGCCGCCATGAAGGGGCTTCAAGCGCAAGGCCTTCAGGACCGAGGAGGGCACATGCAAATCAAGTTTAAAGACCAGGTCTCCCCATGGAACTTCTACCTCGTGAGCGCCAGCTTGATAGCTGCAGCAGCCAGTCTGTTCCCGTACCTCCACTTTATCATCGTTCACGACACCTCTAGTGCTTCACGAGCTTGGATTTTCCCAGCCATGCGGGCTATGGGCGGATTCTTCTGCATAGTTGGCGGGCAGCAGCTGCTTCAAAAACGCATCGTAACAATCGTTCAGCAACGATTGAATTTCATGGATATCAGCCAGTTTCTGGAGAAAGAAAAAATCGATGTTACGACTATGTCGATACCTTCGCCTCGTGCTATTTGGACTTTTTGGAATAGGCGGGCGCCTCTCGAGAAGGTACTGATTCGATGGGATCACAACAAAACGTCCGAAGCTTGTCTTCAGGATCTATACCGTTATCTGGAGCTCTTCGAATGGACCGCTGACGAAGATCGCGATTTGAAGATGAAGAAGTTGCTACACCATATTTCTGGCTTACCCGACAAGCCCATAGGTGAACGCTTCCACAAGAAGTATTCGGAGCTTTCTGGAGAGGATTCCGATTCAAAAAACACTGTCATTACGGCCGAGCTCTTCTCCAAGATATACCGAGGCTTTTATCGAATCCTAATATTTATTGGGGTTATGGCATCTGTGGCGGGATATATCGGATGCTTCAGCCTTGTCCAGGACAAGAAGGCCAGCCCTAGGGGTAGATACCTCTGGATTGGACTGGAGGCCTTTCTCGCACTCGTGCGGATGATGATTTGGGCATCGAATCCCTCGTTTGACGATTTGCATGGACTTCAAGTATGCCTTGAGCTTTCCGACAGCTCTCCACACGATTTGATCATGGCACCAGACGAAACGGATTCAAAAGTGACTCATCCTACGCTTGCGGATCCCATAGTGACCTTCCCCACAACGGCTCCCGTTATTGATCGAGAAACATTTTATGATGCGTTCATCAAACACAGCGGCTTCCTTCCATCTCTCAGAGCCAAGTCCATTGTCCCATACTACACGATTTTCGAGAATCAGCTCTGCATCGCATTCGAGTCCCTCAAACTCGACGAAACGGTGGAGAGTGTCTTCTTCCTGGACTTTCAACCCAATGACACGACACCATTCACCCTTTATCACGCGGCAACAACGGCAGCGGCAGCGGCGACGATGGGAACAGGAGCGACGGAGACAGAGACGCCACCAGCAGAGGCAGCAGCAGAGGCAGAAATACTGGAGGTAGCAACGGAGACAGCAATGGAGACAGCAGCAACGACAGAGGCAGCAGCAAGTACATCGACGGAGGCAGCAGTGGAGGCAACAGCTGCATCGACACCGACACCGACGCAGACGCAGACGGTGACAGTCAAAGACAGACTTTTCCTCGTCGCAAAGGTAAAACCGGACGATCCATTTCACACAAAGAACTTGGCTCCACTCCAAGAGCTCGTCATGCAGCATCACTTCATCAATAGCGTGCTCAAGAACAAACCATCAGACCTTAAAAGTGGCCACTCATTCGACGTGGGCTGGCTAGTGAATGTCAAGTGTGTCCACCTTACGCATCTTGGGATAGCCGAACTCAACGATTTGCAGACATTTCCTATCACGCTCCAAGGATCCAAACGAAGCCTGGAAACCTGTCAGAGAGTGCGCAGAGAAGCTTATGAGAAAACCGCAAGATATGTCGAAACTCATTTACTCGGGAAATCAAGCACTGTACTTTTATCATGAGAAGCTGAGATGCTACTATGGAGACGAAACTCCAGACGGAGTTCTGGCTTTTCGTGAGTTATCGAACAGATATCTACTCTCCAGTCGCTCCGCTGACCCAAACTGAAGACTATTTTAACCAGGTGAATTTCTTCTTTTCGGACTACGTCAAACGCGTACAACAAGTGCGTGTGTTTCGTTTCTATGTAGTATATCAGTGTACTCAAATACTTTAAGGATATTACACGCCGACCACTACTCACGATCAATCGCTATCAGAAGGAAAGCGAAAAATACATGAAAGGAGTAGATCGTGTTGATAAACTCCTGTTCAGCTGGAAATCCTGGCAGTGGTACAGGCGCTACATACCGAGGACGGGCTATGATCAAGATGACCTTGATGTCACCGTGAGAGAAGTAAGTCATGGCGCTCAAATTATCTCGCTACTGCATTACTACTTTCTGATACTGTGGACAAAGCTTGCACATATGATCTGGAATATTGAACTATACGACGTGATTGCTGACGAGAAGGGACACGAGGACTTCAAAGAACAGTGCAAGAGGCTGCCAGAGGACCCTACACCAGAGGTCGGAGCTCCAGAATCAGAGGTCACTACGGATCCACCGATGACCATCCCTCCAGAAGGTCGAAGTTTCCTCACCAAAATGTTCTGCAGTTATACGAGATCCGATTCACCTGAAGACCGTGACATCGAAGCTGCAAGCATCTATTCCGAAAAGTCCGAATGGTAATCTTCGACTCTCTGAGCTCTCCGACCTTCCATAGCTTCCCTATGGACAGAATATGCGGGATTTGCTAGGACTATCTACTTGTATAAATACAGACTCGAATGCGAAGCTTAGTATCATCTTTTAATTCATTCTTTTACCCCGATTTACCATGCATGAATTACTTAAGTCTTTCGTACAGATTTCCGTTCGATTTCTGACACTGGTATCAGAAGCCTTCAAGCTTCAAGGCCTGAGGGATTGGGGCCATAGAGAGGAGCATTTCTTAGAGATGATGAATGATATGAGACGAGAAGGTGGAAGCGAGAGTCCTACGATACCACAGAACCGCGAAGAGTTGTAGTAAAGGCAGGCGGCAGAACGAGTGATAACGGCGTCGGTCTCGCCAAGTCCTGTGTCAAGGGCCTGGCCGTTCTAAAATAGGAGGTCTGCCTAAGACACCACTTTCCTTTCTCCTATGCTAAATCAATGTGCTCGTTACATTCGAAGGCACTTTTTCTTCCTCGATGCACATGCGAAGAGTCCGAAATGGGCTTTGAGCATCCAAAATTTACTACTCAATTATTCTTCATCAACGCCGAAATGATACATCTAGCCTCACTCCTCGAACCTACCTCCGTTTCAATCCATGCAACTATGATTGGGAGACGGACGCAACTCCAAACCCGCGATCCCTCCTTGTATACAATCACCAGCGTCAAACTGAGGCTCACTTAACACGCCGGTTTGGCAGTAACCACCCTAAATACTATCCTAACAAGTTTGACATCACACTCTACGACCTCAACCACTCGTTACTAGAGCATATGGTACCCGAGGCGATGGGGGAGTCTTACCTTTCTGAAGTGGAGATACCTCCATATGATGACATGTGAACGGAGTTCAAATGTTTGGTGGTGTATTCTGGGACGGAATTTTGTGTCGCCCGATGGTGAGCCTGCCCGTGTGCTGATATAAGAATTCGTCAGAAAAGCCTGCTCGCAATGAGGTGAGGATGGGAAAATGGGTGCACTTCATTATCTGTCCAAACTCGTTTTACTCGTTCATGTCTTGTGAGGTGAGCCCGGGAAATAACTTTGGGTGGCTAGCTAACGACAGTTTTTATTCCAGGCGGCCAGAGCTTTTATTGGCGATGAAGAACTCTCCGAGTCAGAGTTGTTGAATCAGATCACAGGCCAGCTCCATGCCTTTAAACTTAGCCCGTCCGCATCGCGCTTCAAGGCGTCAATATCCTCGGAAATAATATCCTCGGTTATTTTCCAGTCGAGATGAGCAATGAAAGACACCGCTTTGCACTTCTCATAGGTGGGAAGTTTAAAGGGAAATAAAAACCAAATAGTATCTATCATTTGGAACATACAACGGTTGGTCACAAGTTAAGACCCATTTCTGGATGTACCAGCGGCGTGGTTCTATTTAGTATACTACCATACTACAATCCGGCCTTCGTCGCGGAATATCATATGGGCATCCACACCCACCTGCCTATAAAGTACGATTTAACCTGTGTGGATCACTTCTTTGTACTTGAAAGAGCATCATGGCTATGGCTGGGTTCTGAAAAAACTCAGTGCCAGCGCTCACCTATTGAGGATCCTCCGTCAGCGAATTGTATTCATGTATATCAACTTGAAAGTATGTTGTCTAGTGGAAAGGAGCTAGCGCGTGGAGCGACTCTCATTGATTTTGCATTTCCGTAATATTACCACTACCAGCTCGTCAGTCGTATCTGGAGTCGCGATTAGCTCCGTAATAAATCATACTCCCCATCCGCACGTCACCTTGTTGGGAATTTACTTTTTTTCGTACAGAAAAAATAAGTTTAAATCTCGAGCTCTCAACTACAAATAAGACGCTAGAGTAGTACATCCGGTCTGCCTGGGGGTTATCCGCTGGCATCCCATCGGCCTTTCGCTCTGGAGACGAGATGGCTCCCAAGTCGTCGACTCTTCGTCGCCCCATTTACAACCGATTTCTCCTCTATCTACAGGAGGGACAACGCGCGTGTCATTGATATAGACCTCGTGAATATGTGACTAGCTTCCCCATGGGAGGAGCATCTGAAGCCACTTAGTGATGTTGGTGTCCGTGGTGGGGTATATTGGGTGTACAAGGCAGCCTTGTACAGGACGATGAGGCTACCACCAACTCCTAAGGGCGGATGCGTCTTAGTACCCTTCCAATGTCCATGGGGAAACACATCTTGTTAGTTTCATTCGAGTCGCAAATGGCGATTTAATCCCCTCCTAAAAATGGGGTCTGTTCCCCAATATTATACAGTAGTGACTCCACATTACATTCCTCAACATAATATGGAACCAAGTTGTTCTCCGCTTTCCCATGCTATACAATGTAATTGCTGGAGATCATGAGTTCGACAAGAACTAAAAGAAGCTGATTAATGCGCTGTTGGGATGCCAAATTTAGTGTCCTTTATTCACACCCTATCTACGCTCAATTTCCGCTCAATGATGACTTATAAACTGAGTACACTGTTCAGCATGTAATCGCGCGCTTATTTTCAATTGAAATATCCTTCGGTAATGAAGGACCTTCGAATTTCACATGCACTGTAGAGGACCCTCAAGTAGGAACACATCACTGTATATGTTCATGATTTCGCTCTTTAGCGAGTTCGGAGGAAAGGCATCGGACTGCTTTTGCGCGTGTGAAGATAACATGCCATTGACATACGCGGTGATCACATGACCCTGTGCCTTGACGATTAGCGCCTGCCAAGAGACGCCAAGAGTCTCAGCGCCAATGCCAATTAAGGACCTCGGGGTTCAGGACGAAAGGAGATGCTGGGTGCCTCAATCTAAACAACTGGAGAAATAACGAGTGCGATGCAACTCTTGTCTCCGATGGTATTCTCACCCAGCTGCTTCCCATGTCAAACTCTACTGTGCAACTTGAATGTTGTTACAAACTCGGCTTGTCAAATATTCCAGGGTCTAGGAATTACAATTCTGCCGCGCGATCCAGGACAGAGCTGAGAGGAGGGGGTTATATATACTTTGTTCCTATCGCTGGTGCACCAAAGCTCAACTGTTAGCTCTACAACTCGCACATTTACTGGTTCACCGGAAATAAAAAGGGTCGCTGTAAGATCACTATAAACCTTTAAATTCAGCTCCTTTTCCCCTCTAACGTTAAAGTAGCGTAATGCCTATGTGGTTATGGGCTTACTGACACTACGAATACGGTCACTCAGGGACGAACATATCATCCAGTGTCCTAATTGGTCGCATAGTGCGATTGTTTAGATATCGCAAACGACATTCGCCTTTAAGACATGTAGGTGGCCCAGCGGCCACTGATTACATGTGCTCTCCGTTGACTTGAAGGAAAGTACATGTATGATTGTCGAGGCGAGGCCGGTATTCAAGTTGGCCTATATCCCCACAAATTAAAATGGTATTGGATATGCCACGACTTTGCGCCGCGTTATTGTACCGCTACTTTGGCCTCGCACAATAGACAACTAACGGAGAAACTGAACATAAATCAATCATATGTGGCTCCACTCACATCGGTCTGCGCCGATAAGTATCCCCATAAGTATCTCCATTGTAGGCAAAGTTCTGTCGCAGATGTCCGACATAGAAGTCTACTGAGATTCTGATTATCATTTTGTTTATGACATGTCCCGTCGCTTCTGGTTTATGGCTTGAAATTGAAAACACCAGAGCTCAACAGTTGCTCCTCCCCCTCTTTCTCTCCATTGAAATTTATCACAGGTAGCACGGTTAATCATCGTCAACACCCACATGTAAGCTTTGCAAGCAACTGGCGCTACATGAGCGCTAAAGCGCCAGTGGACTAACGAATCTGTGAAGAATAATACAGGAGTTTCAACTTTATGTCGACTTCAGCTTCATACAACGCCATACTCTCTCAGGGGGTTCAAGACGTTGCTGCCCTCCTTCCACTACTCGGAACAGAGCAATGCAAAAAGCATGTGTCACTGTCACTCCAGCGTGGATACCTCTATGCCGCTGTTGCACCCCTCTCGATCTTTGGAAGCTTGGGCATTGCCCTAGCTGGCCTTTGGATTGGGCTAGCAAGCACCGCTTTGGGGGCTCGGTGGTTGAAGGATGCGGGTTTTGAACCCTCCAGTGACGTTGCGAAAATAATCACACTGGACAACAGGCGGTATTTGGCCGAATCCAACTTGATTGCCGCTCTGGAGGGTCTTCAAATGCAAGGTCTTCAGGACCGGGGAGGGCATATGCAAATCAGGTTTAAAGACCCTGTCGCCCCATGGAACTTTCGCCTCATCATCTCCAGTTTGATAGCTGCAGGAGTCAGTCTGTCACCGTACCTCCACTTTATCATCGTTCGCGACACCTCAAGCCGTGTATGGGCCTGTATTTTCCCAGTCATGCGGGCTGTGGGCGGATTCTTCTGCATCATTGGTGGGCAGCAGCTCCTCCAGAGGCGGATTGTAACAGTCCTTCAACAGCGATTGGATTTCATGTATATCGCCAAATTCTTGAAGAACGAATGCGACGTCATGTCGATACCGTCGCCCCGCGAGAAACACATTTTTTGGAACTGGCGGACGATTCCCAAGGTGGCGACTCCCGAGAACATACCCATTCGATGGGACGACCAGTGGACATCCGAAGAGTGTCTTCAGGATCTATACCGTTATCTGGAGCTCTTCGAAGGGACCCCTGACGAAAATATGGAGAAGTTGCTTGGCCATATTTCTGGCTTACCGGACAAAACTACGGCTGAGCGCTTGCAGAACAAGTACCCGAAGTTCTTCACTCGCGAGCGTCCAGCTGGGCCCGTCCCCAAGAAGCACCTCACAGAAACATGGCTTTATTGGGTCCTAATATTCGTGGGGGTATTGGCGTCTGTGGCGGGATATATCGGATGCTTCAGTCTTGTCCAGGATGCGAAGGCTACCTCTACGGGCAGGTACACCTGGATCATACTGGAAGCCGTTCTCGCAATCATACGAATGATAGTTTGGGCATTGAACCCATCGTTTGATGATATGCATGGGCTTCAAGTATGCCTTGACCTTTCCGACAAGTCTCCACGCAATTTGATTAAGGAACAAGGCGAGGCGAATTCCCAAACCCTTCCCACGAAGTCGACGGATCCCAAAGTGACTCTTCCCATACTTAACGGGGAAGCGTTTTATGACGCGTTCGTCAAACATAGTGGTTACCTTCCCCCTCTTAAAGTCGCGGAGTCTACTGCAAGTGTCCCCTGCTACACGATTTTGGAAGATCGGCTCTGCGTCGCATTCACGACCCCAACAGTGAAGGATGAGGCCTTGCTCATGGACTTTCAGTCCGGTGATGCGACACCCTTCACTCTTTATCGCGGGGTAATGAAGACGCCAACGACACCAGCCATGTCAACGGGAACGGTAGTATCGGCCACATCAGCGCCAGCAACAGGGACGCCAAAAACCACAATAGCCGCAGTCAAACTTGAAGTCACAGCACAGGTAGAAGCGGAGGATCCAATTCACGCAAAAAAAGCTCTGCTCCAAGAGCTCACCATGCACTATGACTTCATCGATAGTGTGCTCGAGAATAGGCCCGCGAGCCTCGAGACTGAAAGCTGTCACACATTCGACGTGGGTTGGCTAGTGAAGGTTGAGTACGTGCATCCTACACACCTTTAAATATCCTGCAGCCTGAGCTCAACAATTTTCAGACATTATCTATCCCGTTCGAAAGATCCAAACGAAGCCTGGGAGCCTGTCAGAGAGCGCGCTGAAACGCTTATGGGAAACCTTCAAGACGTTACTACGTCTGAATCGGAACTCGTGTATTCAGGAAATCAGGCTCTATACTTCTATCATGAGAAACTGAGATCCTACTATGGCAGAGATGAAACTCCAAACCCGGCTTTTCGTGAGTTTCCCAGCAGAGTTTGCCCTCCAGTCGCGCCGCTCACCTTACCAAAAGGTTATTTCAAACACGTGAAATTGTTCTTTTCGGACTACGTGAAACGCGTACGAAAGGTGCGTGCCCGGTTTCATTTTTCTGCAATATGTCAGAGTTTGCTTAATAAACTCTAAGGGCCTTGATCGCCAACCTGACAAACTGAACCAGCAATACAAAGAGAAACGCAAAGAATACATGAAAGGAGTAGGCCGGGTTAATAAACTTCTGTTCAGCTGGAAATCCTGGCAGTGGTACAGGAGCCACATACCGATGACGGGCTATGATCAGGCTGGCCTCGATGGCACTTTGACATATGTAAGTTTTCGTCAAAATTTCTCTCTACAATACGCTTCTAATTTAAATAATTTTTTTAACAATAAAAAACACAGCTCGCGCATACGATCTGGAATATCGAGCTGTATGATGTGATAGCTGGCGAGAACGGACACGAGAACTTTAAAGAACATTGCAAGAAGCTGCCAGAGGACGCTACACCAGAGGTTGGAATCCCATCCGAGTCAAAGGCTGCTACGGGTCCACGCCGGACGATCGCCCGTCGAGAGGGTCGAAATTTCCTTGCCAAAATATTTTGCCGCTGCACCGGATCGCCTGAGGAATCGCCTGAGGACATAGAGAAGTCCGAGGATCTTGGGCTCTCTGGGCTCTCCGACTTTCCACGACTTCCCTATTAATATTTACAGAATGTACGAGAATTGTGTACAATAGGATTATTTACTTGTATAAATAAGGACTCAAATGCGAAGTTCAGTGTGATGACTTTCTATTCATTCTTTTCCCATTTCATCTGCCTGAATTACTTAAACATGTAAGTCTTTGTACGCGTAGAGATTTCCATTCGATTTCCGATCTGTTTGTATATAGTACTTTTAACACTAACGCGTTTACTTAACAAGAAAGGAGATTCAAGAACGGAAGTATATTGCCATCAGATCTCGTAGATCTCACCAGACGTTAGACTCCAATCACACCTCATTCGTCAATCAACCCCAAACGCCTTCATCCACTTCCCTCGGACCTCTCTCGATCTCCTGTGCGGCAGGCTGTCTGCCGTTCTGCGGGTGCAACCCCGGGTGTTCATCATCTGGAGGCAGCTGTAGTGTACCCCTGTTGTTCGGCCGACCACAGAAGTTATGGTAGATGATGGCGAGGACGAGTGTCAGTGGGTGGAGGGCTGTGAACAGAATCGCTGTTATCTGGGGAGGGATTAGAGAGTGTTCGGTATATGTATTCGAGAACTCACATAA
>Ga0247741_1002152_pt1 | contig 11000 bp, 11 predicted proteins | sample UWRJL213509R2_FD_180945 | JGI IMG/M metagenome (GOLD analysis project Ga0247741, IMG submission 180945) | Plant litter microbial communities from Arlington Agricultural Research Station in Wisconsin, United States - UWRJ-L213-509R-2 | ecosystem: Environmental > Terrestrial > Plant litter >...
CTGGATTCCACTGGAATATTGATATTTTCTCTGCCAAATTTGCTCAAATATTCCAGTGGATTCCAGTGGATTCCACTTGAATCCACTGGAATCCAGCTGGAACTGGTGGGGGACATGAAAGACCTCGATTTAGAGACCCGGCGTCATGTTTAAGTAGTCGATAGAAGTGTGTCGAAGTTTGTGTTTCTTTTTGTATGTTGACAGTATTTTGTCAGCGTTTTTGATATATGACTCAGGTTCCCATGAGTCATCTCCGGATGAATAGTTCTTCCATTTGACGAGATAGTGATATCCTTGACCGACTTTGTGATGATTCAGAATGGCTTCGACTTTGTATTGTTCTTCTCCATCGATAAGGTCAGGAGGTGGGTTAGAAAAGCTTGGCCCATGGACGTCGGTCTGTCTGAATGGTGATAAGAGAGTGGCGTGAAACACGTTGTGAATTTTCCAACGCTTTGGGATGTCCAGTTGATATGTTAAGGGTCCCAAAACTTCTTTGATCTTGAAAGGTCCCTCTCGTTTGGGTGCAAACTTCTTCGGATAGGTCGTTTTCAAATTGCGAGTGTCCAGCCAGACCTTGTCTCCTTTCTTAAACGGTTTGGTGTCTCGTTTGAATCGTTCAAGCATGCGAATTCTAGCCAACTTGTGGGCTGCTAAGGCTTCCTGACGGGCATGTTTTAGGGCATCAAGTCGAGCCTTGACAGTCGGATATTTAGTGGAGTTGAACATTAAAGGGATGGCTCAAGGTGTGATTCCATACATGAGTTCGAATGGGGTATGCGTGCGGTCGGTGTGTCGGCAATTGTTGTGGGTGAATTCAAGAGTAGGGAGAGTAGATGCCCATGTGTCCAGATGTAGGGAGCAATAAATGGATACGTAGGCCTCGATTTCCTGGTTGACCCGTTCAGTGGCTCCATCAGATTGTGGGTGGTATGCGGTGGATAGAGATGATTTGATTTCGAGGAGTTTAAGGAGTTCTTGGAACGCCTTTGCTGCGAATTGGGGTCCACAATCAGAAATGAATTTATCCGGAAGTCCAAATCTTGAATAGAGTCGGTCTAGCAACATGTTGGCCGTCTTTGCTGCCGTCTGGGTCTTGTTCGTTGGGAATAAAATTACCCCCTTTGTAAGCCCATGATCTACCACGATCATGACTGAGTCATAGCCTTCGGAGTTCGGTAAATCCGTGATGAGGTCCATAGAGCAGTGAGTGAAAGGTCGATCAGATTCTGGACCAGATATCGGCATCAGAGCAGGCTTAGTCGGACTTCAATTGATTTTAAATTGTTGGCAGGTGGCGCAACCCTTCACATAGTTTTTGACAAATGTCCTCATGCCCGGCCACCAGTAGAATCTAGCCATATCGATGTAAGTCGCCAGTTCTCCGGGATGTCCTGCAGTGATAGGATAGTGAAATTGTTTCACTATTTGTCATCGAAGATTGTCGTCTTTAGGGATATATTGTCGTCCTTGGTAAAACAGCATAGGTTTCCCATTTAGATCTTCAGTGGTCCAGTCAGTGAGATCGTCAGTCAGTTCGGTTGGACCATCTTCCAATAGAAGCTTTAGGGCTTTGGCGGCGTTAGTATTGAGACTTTTTGAATCAGCGATTTGTTGTTGGAGTTCCGTGTTGATAAGATTGATGAAAAGTGAGTCAGGTAAGATGGTGATGTCCTCGTTGTCGTCATCCTTTTCAGGAATATGATCGGGTCGGCGAGAGAGAGTGTCCGATTGGAACATCTTTGTTCCAGCGACGTGAACCAGTTCTAGATCGAATTCGGAGACAAATAGGTGCCATCTGGCCTGTCGTCTGTTCAATCTCTGCGGAGATCGCCAGTATGTGAGGTTCTTGTGATCGCAATGAATAGTGGTAGCGTGAGTGGATCCGTGAATGTAATGTCACCATTCTGTGAGGGCTCGGACCATGGCTAGAAGTTCCTGATCATAAATTTCGTAATTTCGTTCAGCTGGAGAGAAAGTTTGGGAAATGAAAGCGCATGGATGTCTGTCTCCGTTTCCATCGGTTTGGGTGAGTACTGCTCCAGTAGCGTGTTTCGAGGCGTCGGTTTCGATTTGAAAAGGACGAGTTGGATCGGGAATCATAAGAACAGGTTCTTCGGAAAAGAGTTTCTTTAGAGTCCGGAAAGCCATTCGACAGTCTTCGGTCCAAACGAATGGAACTCCCTTTTGTAACAGATCGTACAAAGGTTTGGCGACGGTTGAATATCGAGCGATGAATTTTCGATAGAAATTTCCAAATCCCAAGAATGATCGAAGTTCTTTTACGGAGGTCGGTTCTGGCCAGTCAGCGATGCCTTGAACCTTTGCTGGGTCCATCGAGATTTTGTTTTGTTCAACGATCATTCCAAGAAAAGGTACCTTGGTCTGAGCGAAAACACACTTTTTGGCTTTAAAGAATAGATCGTTTTTCTGGATGATTTCGAACAATTCAAGGGTCGCTTTGTGTAGCTTTTCCAGAGATTCGGCGTAGATCATGATGTCGTCCATGTAGACGATGCAGTAGCCTTTCTTCTTCATGTCACCAAGAATGTCGTCCATCATTGCCTGGAAGGTCGCCGGAGAGTTGCACATTCCAAAAAACATGACAGTGGGTTCAAAAAGACCTCGATTGGTGATGAATGCCGCTTTCCACTCATCCCCCTTCCTGATTCGAACGTTGTTATATCCCAATCGAATGTCGAACTTCGAGAAGTATTTAGCTCCGCGAAGTTGATCCATGAGTTCGGGAATGTTAGGAAGTGGATAGGCGTTTTTGACCGTCTTTTCGTTTAGATATCGATAATCTTGGCAAGGTCGAAAACTTCCATCTTTCTTACTGACGAAGAAGAAAGGGGATGCCATCGGAGATTGGGAGGGAACGATGTAGCCCTTTTCCAGATTTTCGTCAATGAATTTGTCAAGTTCCTTTTGTTCGATGGGAGAAAGATTATATTTCTTGAATACTTTCGGTTCGAAGTCTGCTTTCATCTCGATTTTATGATCCCATGATTGAGATTCGGGGAATCGTTCGGAGGATTTCTTGTCGAAAAGATGGAGATAGGCGTGATATTCTTTTGGAACCAGTTCTTCCAGGGGTATAGTAACCTTCTTCTCCTGTTGAGCCAAAGTCGTGGCAGCAGTCGCTTTGGCTTGAATATAGAGGTCCGGCTCAGAGGGTGATATAGTGGATATGGAAGCGATCAGGACCGATTGGTCGTCGTCTTCTTTAGGTGGGGCGTTATCAGGATCTTCGGATAGGGTTTGGTCGATAATTTCTGTTATGGGAGTGGGTTTTCCTCGGAATTTGAATTTCAGTGGAGTGCGTTTCCATTCCAGAGTGCCTCGCTTCCAATCAATGATCGGGTTTTCCGTTTCTAGCCAAGGGAAACCAAAGATCAAATGTTGTTTTCCTAGTCCTGAGATCAAGAATCGAGTTTTCCGTGTGCGAGTGCCAAAGATTATGTCAAGTTCCATGAAGTGTGTGATAGTACCCCTTTTGTTCTGCGTTCCATCCACGTTAAAAACGATCAGGGGTTCTTCGAGTTTCTCCAGCGGTAATCGATGTTTCCGAGCAAAGTTCTGATCCATAAATGTTCCTCCAGCTCCTGAGTCGATGAGGGCCTTGGTTTCAACGATTTTTCCATCACACGAGATTCGAATAGGAAGATGCATGGTTTTATTCGAGATTTCGGCTAGTGTTACAGAGTAGATGGAAAGAATGGGAGATGCTGACGTTGACACAGATCTCCGCTTTAAAAACCCTCTTCTTCAGCTATTCCGATGACTTTAGAAGCTTCTTTGTCTGGAAGACTGTCGACGATGGATCGGATGTATGCGTGAGCTTCTCGAGCCGTTTTGAACTGGGGTTTTGAGGAGGAGGACTGATTGTTTGAGGATCGGTTGTTGTTCTGTGGGAATTTCCTCTTTCGAGGTTGATCGCAATCGCGAGATCGGTGTCCTGGCTTTTCGCAGTTGAAACATTTTCCTTCCTTCATGAGTTTCTGGTGTTCAGGGGACATTGCGTCGATGTCCATAGCGTTCGGGTCTTTAGTACGAGAGGAGTTTTGGTAGGTTCGATTCTGTCCATTGTTCTGGTTGAACCTCGGATTTCGTCCCAGAGTAGTCATGAGTCGTCGCCAGTTGTTATCAAAGAGAATGGCTTTGTCGCACCATTCTTCGATTGTTTTGGGGATTCGTTCCATGGACATGATTCGTTTGACCAGTTTCGGTTTAAGGGATTTCTGGTAGAGGTCGATGAGGACTCGATGATTAGGATTGGTTGCTGAGGATATTCCTGCCTTTCCAACTAAGAGTCGGAAAGTCGTAGTGTGCTCTTCAGCAGTCTTGTTTCCTTGTCGAAGTTGTCCTAAGTCGTTCATGGCCTCGTTGACTTGGTCGACGTCTTTAAACGTGTTTTTGAAGAGTTGTAGAAACTCTTCGTACATAGGGAAGTCGATTTCGTCTCCATCCATTGCTGATTTAATGAATTGTTCCTTCCACATGGCGGGTTCTCCGGAATCCAATAAAGAGAGCATAAAAGCAATCTTCTTGTCGTCGTCATCATAGACATTTTGGTTGATCTTCAAATAAACGGCGCAATCTTGAATGAAGTGGTTGAGATTCGAGCGATTGCCATTAAAAGGTTTCGGTAAATTAATGTGTAGTTCCTTTGCCTCTCGGGGTCGGGGTTCGGTGTACCCAATGGTTGGATTGTCCATGGGTTCATCTTGTGGTTGATGTGGTTGTGATCCTCCTTGGTGAGCCATAAAGATGTCTCGGGGTAATTCGTATCCTTGGATCGTAGAGTCTGGTGATTCGGTAGTGGTTCGAGATGGTGGTTCGGTTTCAGTCAAGATTTCTGGTTCAGGAGTTGGTTCGGGATTCGGTGTTGGTGGAACGTATAATGAGTTCTGGGTTCTTCGATGTGATCCGTAGTTCGAGGGTGCGTAGTTAGCCGCTTTGGTGTAGCGGGTAAAGGTGTTCGGTGTGGTCAGATATGTGTTTGGTAGGGCTGATGGTCCTACTTGTAACGAGACTTCTTTTCGTTTGGCTAGGAATCTTTTTCGATCGGCGGAGGACCAGTTTCTTTCGGGTGGATAATCGTTTTCAGTTTCTTCAACGGGATGTGCCCAAGATGCGAGTTCAGTGGTAAAGGTTTGTCGGGGAAGGGAGGTTAAGGAGGATAGTCTGAACTCGGTGATTCGTTGGACAGTTTCGGGGTCGTGTTCGATCTGTAGTCTTTGTCGAGGAGGGTCTAGTCTCCAAGGATCCGTTTTGATAGATGTGGCGCCACTTGTGGGGACAAGTGACGAAGGTTTTGAGTAGCTAGTTCTTTTGTTACGACCGAGACAATAGACTTAGGTCGAAAGATGCTGTCTATAGTCAGAGGGGTCGGATCTGGCCTTATCTCAATAAACAGAATGCCTTGGACGAGGTATTGTCTGTGTTAGAGCAGATACAAGGTTTGCGAGTTAAGAACTAGCTAAAGTACATCCTTGTTCTCTACTGTATTTTATAGTAAAGGATAGAGTCATGTTCGTCAGAGAGTAGGAGTCACTATGAGTCCATATGAGTCAAGCATAAAAGGAAACGAGAAGAATGAGTCGGAATGAGTCACTAATGTACAGTAATGAAAAGAAAAGGTGAATGCAGCTGCACACGTGATTGGGTCACGTGGTAGAGGAAAATATAGTCCGTAAAGAAAATGAGAAATCGTAACAGCCAGTAATTCTTGATCATAGATTTCATAGTTCCTTTCAGCTGGGGAGAATGTTTTTGAAATGAAAGAGCATAGGTGTCTGTCTCCATTTCCATCCAGCTGGGATAGTACAGCTCCAGTTGTGTATAGGGAAGCATTGGATTTGATTTGGAATGATCAAGTTGGATCAGGAATCATCAGAATTGGTTCCTTAGCAAAGCATGCTAAGAGTCCATCAAAGGATCATTGACATTCATCAGTCCAGGAAAATAGTAAATCTTTTCAAAGACAATTGTTGAGAGCCTCAGCCCAGTTGGCATCGTCTTTGATAAATCTTTTGTAATATTTGCAGAGTCTGAGGAATGATTAGATTTCCTTGATGGACGTTGGGGTCAGCCATTCTGAGATTCCCTTGAGTTTTGCTGGATTCATAGAGACCTTGTTATGTTCTACAACCATGCCAAGAAACAATATCTTTTCCTTGTAGAATTCGCATTTCTCTGTTTTGAGATATAGATCATTATCCTGTATAATCTTCAATACTTCAAGAGTAGCTTTATGAAGTTTTTCCTTGGATTCTGTGTAGATGAGAATGTTGTCCATGTAAACGATGCAGTATTTCTTTTCCTTGAGTTGTTTGAAAAGATCATCCACCATAACTTGGAATGTTGCTGGTGAATTACACATTCCAAAGAACATGACCATGGGTTCAAAAAGTCCTCAATTGGTGGTAAACACTCCTTTCTATTGATCTCCTTCCTTGATCTGAATATTATTATAGCCAAGACAAACACTAGTAGGTACCATAATTATAACAATATATAAGCAATTGCTAGGAATCCTCTCTGTCAGTTGACTGAGATATTGGTAAAAATGGAATCATTTAATCACTGAGCATTGTTACCTGCAATATTCTTAACAATCCCTGGTTAATTGTCAGGCCAGTATTGTCACTGTTGGCTGGTGATATTTACGGCACTTTTCATGGCATTAGGTGGCGATTTTTATAGGTTAGCAGTAGTTGTTATGGCGCTGTTCTCAGCATTATCTAGCGATTTTTATACCATTGGCTGGCGATTTTCAAAGCGCTTTTTGTAGCATTAGCTAGTGATTGCTATGGCACCATTCTCAGCATTAGCCAGCGATTTTTATACGGTTAGCTGGCAGTTGTTATAGCACTGTTCTCAACATTAGCTAGCAATTGTTACAGCGCATTAGCCAGCAATTTTGTATGGTTAGCTGGCAGTTGTTATGGCACTATTCTCAACATTAGCTAGCAATTTTCAAAGCACTTTTGTAGCATTAGCTAGCAATTGTTATGGCACCATTCTCAGCATTAACCAGCATTTTTATATGGTTAGCTGGCAGTTGTTACAGCGCTGTTCTCAACATTAGCTAGCAATTTTCAAAGCGCTTTTTGTAGCATTAGCTAGCGATTGTTATGCTGTTAGCTAGCAATTTTTATTCTTCTAGCTGGCAATTGGTATGGCGCTCTTACTGTTGGCTGGCAATTGTCACAGTGCTTTTCAGAGTAGTAGCCAGTGATTTTCATCCCATTAGCTTGAGATTTTCACACTGCTACCTTCAATCTCTTTCAGCACTTTCATTGAGCAGACGCTGATTAACAAGTACCTACCTCAAGACTATACTTAAGCATCTTTGGAGTGCATACTTGTTTTATAATATGTGAACTTGTCTTGTCTATTCTAATCTACAGCTCATCTATCTAATGCTGGCTATGTGAGACTCTAATGGTGGGAACATATTGGAAGTGGGTGTTTGATAGTTCTTAAAACTTGGATGTGATGAAGTGAAAGATGAAATAAGGGAGGGTAGAATACTATGATAATGACGTTGCTGAGCACTGGAGCAGCACCTCAAAAGGGTGGCATACTTGGGTTGGACCATGGCTGCAACACTCATGAACAATGATGCCTGTGAACAAAATCAAACGCACATATTAAGTGAAAGACATGGTGACATACTTGATAGTATCCTGTTAGCTACACAGATGGTAAGCATGCCAGTCAATGATAAGAAAATATCTCTTATGAAACAGTATATGCAGATAGTCGTTCCAGTCATCGGAGAGAGTCTCATACTTGCTTCCAAGGTATTTTGCAAAGTCTTGCCCATCCTCCATTATTCCAGTGTGGTAACTAATATGTCTTTATAAGCATTACATACTGTGGCTGTGGAAAGGCGCTCACATATATGACATGATCTCACCACTCTCCTTCAGCTCTGGACCGCTGACTAAGATTGTGACAGCACAGCCTGTTTGCTCGTGAATGTTATCCATCAGCTTGACGATAGTGTGTGGAATTCTCTTCATGGCCCTGTGGAACAATAGTAAGTTAATTTCCACTCATGTGAAAGCAGTCTACTCACTCCTGTATCACAATGTTCTTAGATGATGCCACCTCCTTGTATACCTGTCAGTGCTTCTCTGCCTCGGCTTTCATCTTAGGTGTCTTGTTTTTGTATTTGTCCCTGATGAAGTTATTCATATACTCCAAGCGAGTGATATTGAAATTCCTTCCAGGGTTCTCCGCTTTCCAATTTGCCTGGTAAGTCTTCCATCCAGTGTTAATGTCCAACTTCCACTTTGATTCATATGTTAACCTGTGATAGACCTCATAGACCTGCAGCAACTTTGCCTGGAGATTCAGCTTGAGGAGCTTGTGTGTCCCTGTTGATGAACTGATTATATTGCTACAGCCATGGTTATAGAACCACATTTGAATACACTGGTTGTTTTGTATAAGTAAATTTCATATCATGGACACGCTTGATACTTACACCTTCTAAAGTTTTGCATTTATCAATAGTTGTCTTTTCGGTATCGCCTTCAGCCTTGGAAATTTCAGCAGGTGTTGGAGCTTCCACTAGCCACAGCCTGCACCACTCACAGTGGATTTCAGGAAAGAACTTAGTGACCGTGGTTTTTTCCACTTGAGTTTCTCGAAACACCTGTATGCACTCCTTGAGCCAGACCTCTTGAGCATCGGTAACCCATTTTATGCCCATAGCCACGATAGACCGCATATGTGATGGTAGTATTGCAGTTGGCAGCTAGGCTGTGGTTCATGTTTGGATATAACAAAAGAAAGGGAAGGAGATACCAGCAGGAAATGAGCTGTAAGACAAACAAACGTGGCAAGGGTTGCTGGATGAAGCAGATTCTCATGACTTAGGGACATGCTTACCATCTGATCAGCCAAGTGATATCGGACACCATATAGTTGGAAACCAATCCTTCAAGATATAAAACTCTGGAAGAATAGGAAGGCAAACTGTTGACTCAAAGCCCATTTCTCAGCAATGTCATCAAGTTGGTCTTCAGTGCACATTTCCATGCATTCTCTAACTGCTGTTTCTTAGATCGTCCAACCAGCTCCAAAACAAACTCCCCTCCAATCAATTACTCAATGTGTCCTCATGCTGTTCCTCCTGCAGGTGCTACGAGTGAAAGAAAACCATCTGTAGGTCGTATTCTCATTACAAGTCATCAGAGGTACTGATCATCATAATTTAGCTTGAGACCATGAGAGAGGCAATGAAGATGACAGAGGCAGACCTTGATTGTGCAATCCAGTGTCTTAAGGAACTTGGGTTTGGTCTTTGTCTCTGCACACAATCTTGCTGAGCAAGAGATAGAGGAGGCCTCTCTTTGTGTTGGCCTCACATGCAGCCAGTACGAGATTTCTATGCCCAGTGTTGATCTTAGTATTCCTGCTGACTAGTCGTCAAAATGCATGAAGAGCAGATCAACAATTAACCCTTTTGTCAACACTTGCGGTAAAGGATCTTCCTCAACAATTCCAGCATCTAACCCTGCTACCAATGCTTGCAGTAAAGGATCAGCAGTTCCAGCACTGAACATGAGCTGCACCTTGATCAGTTAAGCAACAAACAATGTGCCTTTACTGATGCTTGCTCCTCAACCCATTCATTCTCCACCTATAACTCCAGCAGATAGTCAGTAGAGTGGAACTTCTAATCAGAAGTACTACATGGTTGCAATCAGTCATTGCATTAGTGTTTATGATAATTGTTATGTTTTATGATCTCTCGATTTGGTTAATCTCACCAACTCTTATTTGAAGGCACATTGCCAAACCTCTTGTAAATGGTATTAGCAGGGGCAGCTGGCAAGAGTTTAGTACCTATGAAGATGCTTTAAGAAATTATCAAGCGATGAAGGCAAGAGGTCACCCCTTCTGTTATATTGCTCAAAACCTCCCAGAGGATACAGATGAGATCTGGAGCGTCATCAGTATTTCCCAAAATATCTTTTTGGCGCTTTTTTGCAGCCTTTTGACTTGTCACGACACCCAAAAAGCCCACTAGTCACAAGTTGAATAGTTGGTCTGATTTTCTAACAAGTTCGTCATTTCCCATGCTTGACGAGCGCCAACGAGCGCCCACTAGCCCGATAGTTTCAGCTAAATAATTGCATTATTCCATAGAAAGATAGGTTGCACTGTGCTCATGGGCATATATTATTGCACCAGTATGACAAGATACTACTACTATAGGTAGGCTCTGGTAGTAAAACATCTAATAATTACGATAGATATTCAACCACCAGCAGGACCCCACTGTGAATTATGCATTTCCTCTCAAATCTTGAGGCAGTGCTACCTCTTATTGGCAGACCTAGAGAGTGCTACATGATCCATGAATGCATGAGGCTTCGTCTTGTGTGAAATGTAGTTGGTGGTCGCAGAAAAATGAATGGGTGTTTAGCTAGAGGTTGGATAAGTAGTGATCATATCTTAAATGACTATAGGGACTTACCAGTATCGCCACAGACATAGTGTGATGCATGGCTCTCACTCCCTGTCACCTCCCACCTGAACCTGCAGGCTATTCACCATCGTGCTCAACAGCACTCCTAAAGTTGTAGTCGGAACCGACTGTTCTTAAAGTTATACCATAATAGCAATGTGCTGTGTACATGTGAGAGGTATTTAGCTGATGATACAAGGTGGTAAAGTTTGAGAGTGGTATGGGTGAAGGCGACGTCGGGGTGAATGATGGCAGTACGGGACAGTACTTTAGTGTCCCCCATCTATTTCAGCTGGATTCCAGTGGATTCCACTGGAATATACCTATGTGTGAATTTTTTCATTTTTATCTACTATATTCTGAGTACATTCCAGGTCATTTCAGGTTGTTCCAGGTCATTCCAGGTCATTCCAGTTGATTCTAGTACAGTTTAGCTTAAAATAGCAACTATATTTATATTAGATATTATTTGTCAGCATAGATTCTGAGATACACTGCTTTGAGCTGT
>Ga0247741_1002153_pt1 | contig 11000 bp, 10 predicted proteins | sample UWRJL213509R2_FD_180945 | JGI IMG/M metagenome (GOLD analysis project Ga0247741, IMG submission 180945) | Plant litter microbial communities from Arlington Agricultural Research Station in Wisconsin, United States - UWRJ-L213-509R-2 | ecosystem: Environmental > Terrestrial > Plant litter >...
CCTGACCAGCGTGACGTTCAGCCTGTTCGGCTTCATCATCGGCATCTGGGCCAAGGGGTTCGAGCAACTGTCGTTCGTGCCCGCGCTGCTGATCACGCCGTTGACCTTTCTCGGCGGCGCCTTCTACTCGATCGACATGCTGCCCGAGCCGTGGCGGACGGTCAGCCTGTTCAACCCCGTGGTCTATCTGGTCAGCGGGTTCCGTTGGGCATTCTTCGACAAGGGCGATGTGAGCGTCGCAGTCAGCCTTGGCGTGACGGCGCTGTTCCTGGTCGCGTGCCTGGTTCTGGTGGGTTGGATCTTCAAGACCGGCTGGCGCCTGAAAAACTAGCTTTTATTCCTCCCGGGCACGGGGAGGGGGACCATTTGCATCTTTTGCAAATGGTGAGGGGCTTGGAGCGCGAGACAGGCGTTCCGCGCTCCAAGCCCCTCCACCACGCTCTGAAGAAGCGCGCGGTCCCCGTCCCCGTGCCGGGGAGGAATTAGCTCGGGGAGGAACGGTTCACATCACCGGCAGCGTCACCTTTGATCCCGCACACACCTTCTGCGTGGCCTTCACGAAATCCGCCGCCTTCGCGCGCATGATGTTCGGCACGAACTTTTGCGGGTTGCGGTCGAGCATCGGGAACCAGCTCGACTGGACCTGCACCATGATGCGGTGGCCCTTGAGGAAGACATGGTCGCGCTCGTGCAGCGGCACGTCCCACGCCACCACCTTGCCGGGCACCAGCGCCTGGGGGGCGGTGTCGCTGGTCAGGAAACGCCCGCGGCGGACGTCCATCGCGATCGGCAGCTGATACCCGTTCAGCGACTTCGCATAATCGCCGGTCTGCATCTGCTCGGGAGGCTTTGTATAATTGTCCGGGAACACGTCGATCAGCTTGACGACGAAATCGCTGTCGGTGCCGCTGGTCGAGGCCATCAGCGTCGCGGCGACGGTGCCGGTGACGGTGAGGTCCTCCGATAGCGGTGCGGTCATGTAGCTCAGCACATCGGGCCGGCCGCCTAGGAAACGCTGGTCCGCCGCTTCCCACCAGCGCCAGTCCGGGCTGAGATAGGTTCCCGACATTGGCCGCTGGCGGAACGGCACCGGGTTAGCCGGATCGGAGACATAGTCGCGGCACGTCTCGCTCGCTGCGGGCGCGGTGAAGGACAGCGACCCATCGGCATGGAGGAACAAATCCTTCGCCGTCGCGTCGGCGGCCGGCCAGCCCTTGTAATCCTGCCATTTCCAGCTGCCGCTCTGGAAGCTCTTCACCCCGGCCGCGGGGCGCTTGCCCTTTCCGTGGAGCCAATAAGCGAAGAATGGCGCCTCGATCTGTTCCAGGAACTGCTGGCCGCTCGGTACGCCGTACGGGATTGGTCCAAGGCTCTCATTGGGGGTGCGCCAGGTGCCGTGCGCCCAGGGGCCGGAGACCATCGAGACCAGGCCGTCCGGATCATTCTGCTTCTGCTTGAAATAAATCTGCCACGAGCCCCAGGGATCTTCCTGATCCCAATAGCCGGCGACATTGAGCGTCGGCACCGTCGCCTTGCCGAGCGAGTCGGTCCAGCGCTGATCGGCATAGAAGCTGTCGTGATTGGGATGGTTCAGCAAAGAGGTGAACATCGGCACGCGGCCCTTGAAGTAGAGCGTGTCGAGATTCTCTACCGGGCCCAGCTTCAGGAACCAGTCATAGGTGTCGTACTGGTCGTAATCGAACGCCTTGTTGTCGTTCTTGTCGACCTGCAGCCCGTAAAGCCAGTCGGTCGCATAGCTCAGGCGAAGCGCGCCGTTGCGGTGGAGATCGTCGTTTTTCCAGTAATCGATCCACGCCGCCTGCGGGCTGACCGCCTTCAGCGCCGGATGCGGATGTGCCAGCGCGACCGCAGCGGCGAAGCCGGGATAGGAAACGCCGAACATGCCGACCTTCCCGTTGTTGTTCGGCACGTTCTTCACCAGCCAGTCGATCGAATCCCAGGCATCGGTCGCCTCGTCGATCGCCTTGGGGTCGTTGGGATGGACGGCGGTCGACAAGGTGAAGACGCCGTCGGACTTGAAGCGCCCGCGCATCGACTGCGACACGAAGATATAGCCGTCCTTGTCGAGCGCCTCCCAGTTCTTCGGTACCGAAGCGGGCGCGGTAAGGTTCAGGCCGTAGGGCGTGCGCGAGAACAGGATTGGCAGCGGGCCGGTCTGGTTGCGCGGGCGAAGGATGACGGTCTGCATCTTCGCGCCGTCGCGCATCGGCACCATCACCTCCTGGAAGATATAGGGCGATTGCGCCGCGGTGGAGGGGGCAGGGGCCGCCTGGGGGCGCGCAAGCACGGGAGCGGTCGCACCGAGCAGGAGGGCAGCGAGCGCGCAGGCGGATTTCAGATGGTGCACGAGGTTCTCCGTGGCTGGATGGCGCATCCTGCGGCCGGGGGGAGGGAAGTCAATCGGTGGCGGCCGGGCTGTTACGGCGCCTTGCCCGCGGCTCGCTTCGCCAGAATGACCGCAAGGGGATTGAGCTTCGGCTCGCCCACCCGCTTCAGCGTGTTCTGGTCGCGGTGCGCAAAGGGTTCGTCGCGGCCGTGTACGATCAGCATCGTATCGGTGACATAGCTGAAGCTACCGTCCGGATTGAAGCGGAGCTCGATCCGGTAGCTGTCGGTGCGGAAGGCATATTCGAGAAAGGCGGTGGAGCAGATGCCGTTCTCGGTCTGGCCGCGCGTCGATGAGACGATGATGCTGTCCGCGTCGGGGGTGGACTGGCCCGAGGCAAGCGCGACCTGCCCACGCGGGATCGCGACGGTCTGCAGGACCATACCGGTCGCTGGCTCCCACAGCCAATAACCGACCTGGTCGTGGAAGGTAATGTCCTCCTCCTCGGTGGTGATGTGGATGTGATAGCGCAGGCCATAGAGCAGCTGCGGGCCATTGGCCTGCGGGTCGATCGGATCGAAGCTCATCCGCTCGATGAACACGCGGCGTTCCGGGCCGTCGGCCTTGGGGTTCAGGTCGATCCCCTTGCGGGCATGCCAGCGCCCGGCGAGCCGCCGCAACGGGCCGAGATTGGCCAACGTATCGGGATCGACGTCGCTCGGTTCAGTGAAGACGTCCTGGTGCAAGATCATCGGGGTTCCTTGTCCAAAGCGACGCGAGACGCGACCGTTCTTCGCGCCGCCGCGCGGACGGCGCAAGAGCGGGCAGGCGGGAATAGTGAGACCGGAATGGCACTTATTCGCACCTCGCGGGTTTCAGTACGCAATCGTATCAAACGATTGAGAGTCTCAGGAGCAGATTATGAAGATCATCACCCTTTGCAGCGCCGTCGCGCTTGCCGCGATCGGCACTGTGCCGCTGGCGGCGCAAGCGCAGGATTGGCGCGGCAACAACAGCTCCAGTTGGGACCGCGACGCATTCTGGCGCGGTGCGCCCGACAGCCCGCGCGAACGCATCTCCTTCCTGCAGCAGCGCATCGACCGCGGTGCGAGAGATGGCAGCCTCGACCGGCGCGAGGCACGTCGCGCTCAGTCGCAGCTTAACGGTATTCGGGCCGAGCTGAACCGTGGTCGACTGACGCCGCAGCGTCGTCAGATCGTCCTGACCCGTCTGGACGATCTCAGCCGTTCGCTGCGCTGGGCGCGCCAGAACGACCGTGACGGATATCAGGGCGGACGCGACGACAATCGCGGGTCGATCGCGCTGCGTGACGACGATCGTCGCTTCGCGACCGATTACGACGCTTCGCGCTATTATCGCGACGGCCCCAATTATTCGGAACGCCGCCTCTCGGCGAACGACGAGGTATATCGCGGGTCGGACGGGCGCTATTATTGCAAGCGCAACGACGGCACGACCGGTCTGATCGTCGGTGCCATCGGTGGCGGCATCCTCGGCAACATCATCGACGGCGGGCGTAACCGCGCGGCCGGTACGCTGATCGGTGGCGCGCTGGGCGCGCTGGCGGGCAAGTCGATCGATCAGAACAACAGCGACGTTCGCTGCCGCTGATCGACCCGGCGTCGATCGCAGGCAGGGCCTCGCCGCTATCCAGCGGCGGGGCCCTGTCGCGTTTCGGCGTGTCGCGTTTCGGGTTGTCGCTTCTAGCGGGTGGGATATCATTGCGCGGTCGATTCGACTTTCCGGGGGGATGTCATGATCAGCTTCATCACGCGCCGCCGCGCCTTGCGAGCTTCCGCGATCCTGGCCTTTCTCACCACCGGCGGCGCGCTGGGCGAGACGATCGAAATCAGCGGGCGTTTCCCCGCGCAGAATCGCGAGGCGAGCTATCTGCGGCGGCTGGCGATCGACCGGTTTCGCGGTCGCGACGGCGGGCAGCTTTCCAATGCGATCGGCAATGCGCTGTCCCAGGCGCGGAATGGGAGCGGCCCGCATTTCACCTTGCTCGGGGATCCCGGCGCCCGGGCGGACGGCGTGCTGAGCGGATCGGCGACGTCGGACTGGGAAGAACACCGGGTCCAGTTGACGCGCAACCGCTGTGTCGACCGTGCTCCGGCCGAACAGGGCAAGAAGGAAGGCAAGTGCGTCAAATATGATAATGTGCCGGTCCAGTGCACCGAGCGCACCACCAGCCTGACCGCGTCGCTGAGGATCGTGCGCACGCGCGATGGAGCGATCGTCTATACCGAGACCAAGCCGCGCAGCGAGACGATCAGCTGGTGTCCGGGCGAGAGCCCTTCGCGCAGCGCCGAGGCGACGATCGCGAGCATGATTGACGGCATTGCGGGGGAAGTCCGAGGCGAGATCGCGCCGCACGGGGAGACGTACAAGACGCGGTATCGGGAAGATCGCGCCGGCCTGCCCAAGCCGCTGTCGGACCGGTTCAAGGCAGTGCTGAAGCAGACCAAGAGCGATAGTGCTGGTGCCTGCGCCGGATGGGCGTCGATCGACCGCGAGCAGCCGGGCCAGCATGCGATCCTGTTCAACATGGGGCTCTGCGCGGAAGAGCGGGGGGAATATCCGCAGGCGATCGACCTGTACCGGCGTGCCGGGGCGGCGAAGCGCGGCGACGATGTGAACACAGGCATCGGGCGCGCGCAGGCGCTCATCGCGGGCGCGGAGGACGACGCGCGGTTTCGCCAGCGCTAGGCGAAAAAAACCCGCCATGCCGCGCAGGACCGGCATGGCGGGGAAGGGGTCTAATAAGGGGACTTAGTTGCGCGCGACCGGGGCCTTTGCCGGCTGGTCGTTGCGGGCGATTTCGGACGTCTTTGACTCGCACTTGACGACCGGGGTCGTCACGCCCTTGCCGTGCGGGGCGAGGTGCGGCGCGAGCGCGCAGGTCTTCGCCGCGTCGGAGCGGGGAACGTCCGATACGGCGAAGGCGGGGACGGCGGCGCTGAGCAGCGCGGCACCGAAAACGGTACGGACAAGCATGGGGTGTTCCTCTTAAATGATTGCGAGTATGCGCAATAGCGGAGCCGGCTTTGCTGGCCGGGCACCGGTCCGTGACAAATTGTTTCTGAATGCTTCGTCGTCGTCCGAAGCGATTGACCCTTAGGGAACGCGAACTTACCTCGCACCGCAACATGACAGCAATGAACCAGAGCACCAGTCCCGACGTAGCCCCCACCATCTTGCTGGTCGAAGACGATCCGGCACTTCGCACGCTTTCCACGCGCGCGCTGCAGGAGCATGGCTATATCGTTCGCCCTGCGTCCGCCGCACCGGAGATGTGGCTGGCGCTGAAAGCGGGGCCGGTCGATCTGGTGCTGCTCGACATCATGCTGCCCGGCACCAGCGGCATCGACCTGTGCCGCCAGCTGCGCAAGACCAGCGACGTGCCGATCATCTTCGTCAGCGCCAAGGGCAGCGAAACGGACCGCGTTATCGGGCTCGAACTGGGGGCCGACGATTATCTCGCCAAGCCGTTCGGTACGCGCGAGCTGGCCGCACGAGTCCGCGCAGTGCTGCGCCGGGGCGCGCTCGACCGCCGCGGCGGCGAGCGTGAGCAGGGCGTGCTCACCTTCGACGGCTGGACGGTCAATTTGCCGCGCCGCGAGCTGCTGTCGCCGGCGGGAGCGATCGTCGAACTGACCGGCGCCGAGTTCGACCTGCTCACCAGCCTGCTCGACCATGCCGGTCGCGTTATCGCGCGCGAGCGGCTGATCGAATTGTCGCGCACCCGCATGACCGACAGTTCCGACCGAAGCGTCGATGTGCTGGTCAGCCGGCTGCGGCGCAAGCTCACGCACGGTGACAAACCGGCCCCGATCGTCACCGTTCGCGGCGTCGGCTATATGTTCAACACGGGCGTCACGCGCAGTTGAGGCATTTCGTGCGCCCGTCGATCGGCCTGCTTGGGCGGATCGTCGCGATCTTGCTGCTGGTCGTCATTGTCGAGTTCACCGCCAGCACGATCCTTTATGAGCGCGCGAGCCATTTCTCGCTGAGCGGCGACCGGGCGCGGCGGCTGGCCGAGCATCTGGTGATCGCGCGGCGCCTCGTCGCGGAATTGCCCGCGGCGAACCGTCCCGCGATGGCCGCCGAACTTTCGACCGATCATTACATGATGGCCTGGGAACGCAGCCGCCCCCCGCCCCCGCCGCTCGCGCCGTCGCTCGATAGCATGCGCGAAGAAGTCGTGGCGTGGGAGCCGACGCTCGCGCCCACCGATCTGCGTTTCCGGGTCGTGTCGCTCGGCAGCAGTTCGGTGGTGGTCGGCGGAGTGACCCTGCCGGACGGCAGCTGGCTGCATTTTCAGACGCTCAAGCCCGTCTCCAATAGCGATTTCGCGCCCAGCCGCATCCTCGTTGCCTCCATGCTCGCGATCGCCGCGATGCTGCTTGGCGGCCTCCTGATCCGCCGCACCCTGCAGCCGATGCGCCAGCTCGCCGAAGCGGCGGACAGTTTCGGCAGCCCGGATCAGCCACAGGTGAACGAAGCCGGCCCGGCCGAGGTTCGCCGTGTGATCGGCGCGTTCAACCGGATGCAGGCCCGTATCCACCGCCTGATCGTCGATCGTACGCAGGCACTGGCCGCCGTCGGACATGATCTGCGTACCCCGCTCGCCCGGTTGCGGCTCCGCGCCGACCGAGTCGTCGAGCCGGAACTGCGCGACACGATCCACGCCGACATCGCCGAGATGGAGGCGATGGTGTCCTCGCTGCTCGCCTTTCTCGGCGGCGATCGCGACTCAGAGACGCCCGCGCTGATCGACCTGGCCGTACTGTGTGCCACGATCGCCGACAATGAAGGCGATGTAGGCCACGACGTGCGGTATGTCGGGCCCGATCACTGCGATGCCATGATCCGCCCGTCGGCGATGCGCCGGGCGATCGGCAATCTCGTGGAGAACGGCCTACACTATGGCAATGCCGTAACGATCACGCTTACCGGCCGCCGCGAACACGTTACCATCTGGGTCGATGACGATGGCCCCGGCATCCCGCAGGACTCGCTCGAGACAGTACTCGAGCCGTTCGTCCGTCTGGATACCGCGCGCCGCCGCGACACGGTCGGCTTCGGGCTCGGCCTGTCGATCGTGGTCAAGACAATCGAGAATGAGGGCGGTTCGCTCCGCCTGACGAACCGGCGGGAAGGTGGCCTGCGCGCCGAAATCATTCTGCCACTTGGGAGACATGATTCCTTACAGTGATGCGGCGTCGCAGCAAAACTGCGCGCCTAGATATCCTGCCTAAGCCGCGCTCGATGTGTCCGAGCCGGCAGCAGGAGCTAAGCAGTGAACGACCTTATCGGCCGCGTCCTCAGTTTCGAGAAGCAGGTATTCCCCGACCAGAGCGCGCTCTTCGCCAAGCTGGTCAATGATGGCCAGAGCCCCAAGGCCCTGATGATTTCCTGCGCGGATTCGCGTGTGGTGCCAGAGCAGATCATGCAGGCCGGCCCTGGCGACCTGTTCGTCTGCCGCAACGCAGGCAACATCGTCCCGCCCTTTTCCAATCACAATGGCGGCGTGTCCTCCACTGTCGAATATGCCGTGATGGCATTGGGCGTACGCGACATCATCGTGTGTGGTCACGCCGATTGCGGCGCGATGAAAGCGCTGATGAACCCCGAAGGGCTGGAGCGCATGCCCAATGTCGCGGCGTGGCTGCGCCACAGCAATGCCGCGGCCAGCGTGGTCAATGAATGCTACCCGCATATGGAGGATGCCGAGCGGGTCCGCACAGCCGCGCTGGAAAATATCGTCGCGCAAATCGCGCACCTGCGCACCCATCCCTCTGTCGCCTCGGCGATCGCCCGGGGCGAGATGACCCTGCACGGCTGGTTCGTGGATATCCGCGAAGGCGCGATCCTGGCGCTGGATGGCGTCAGCGGCCGCTTCTCCACCGTACGGGACGATCGGCCGCTGCCGGTCGCGGTGCCGGCTGGGCAGCGGCTGGCCAATGGCATCGAGCTGCTGGAGGCGGCGGAATGAAGTTCGCCGGTCTCGAACTGCCGTCGTTCAGCACCGTCTCACGCGACTTCACTGCCTCGATCGTCGTTTTCCTCGTCGCGATGCCCCTTTGCATGGGCATCGCGATCGCTTCCGGCGTACCCCCTGAAAGAGGCCTGATCACCGGCATCATCGGTGGTGTCGTGGTCGGCTTCTTCGCTGGTTCTCCCCTCCAGGTCAGCGGCCCCGCCGCTGGCCTTGCCGTCATCGTGTTCGAACTGGTGCGCGACAAGGGCCTGTCGGCGCTCGGCCCCATCCTCATTCTCGCCGGCATCATCCAGGTGATCGCCGGCATCGCGAAGCTGGGTGGCTGGTTCCGCGCCATTTCGCCGGCCGTCGTGCATGGCATGCTGGCGGGTATCGGCGTGCTGATCGTGGTCGGCCAGTTCCATGTCCTGTTCGACGCGACGCCGCTGTCGAGCGGCCTCGCCAATATCGCCGCGATGCCGGGCCGCGTGCTTGGCCTGTCGATGGACGTGTCCGGAGTGGAGCGCGCCTTTGCGATCGGCCTGCTGACCATCGGCACGATGCTTGGGTGGGAACGCTTCCGCCCTGCGGCGCTGAAGCAGGTGCCCGGCGCGCTGGTCGGTGTGGTGGTCGGTACGCTGACCGCCTTCTCCCTGGGCCTGGATGTCACGCGTGTGAACGTTCCCCAGTCGATCGCGTCGGCCATCGCCCTGCCGGGCCCCGACCTGCTCGCCAAATGGATGGATCCATCGGTGATCGTCGCGGCGCTCGCCATCGCTTTCATCGCCAGCGCCGAGACGCTGCTGTCGGCCGCCGCGGTCGACAAGATGCATGACGGCGTGCGCACCAACTACAACAAGGAATTGCGCGCCCAGGGCATCGGCAATCTGCTTTGCGGCCTCGCCGGCGCCCTGCCGATGACCGGCGTGATCGTGCGCAGCTCGGCCAACGTCCAGGCGGGTGCCACGACTCGCCTTTCGACCATCTTGCATGGTGCCTGGATTCTGGGCTTCGTCGCGCTGCTGCCCTGGCTGCTGCGCGAGATCCCGATGGCCGCGCTCGGCGCGGTGCTGGTGGTGACCGGCTGGCGCCTGGTGAGCATCGCGCATGTCCGCCACCTGTTCGGCAATTACGGCGCCTTGCCCGCCGCGATCTGGGCGATCACCCTGATCCTGGTCGTGGTCGAGGATCTGCTGACGGGCGTGCTGGTCGGCATCGGCCTCTCGCTGCTCGAACTGATCCCGCATGTCCGCCGCCTGCGTCTGAAGGTCGCGTCGCATGACGACGATCAGGGCCGGGCGGTCCAGCTGTCGGGCAGCGCGACTTTCGTCACCCTGCCCAAGCTCTCCGATGCGTTGGAAGAGGTGCCGCAGGGCGGGAAGGTGCGGCTCGACATGTCGCGCCTCGCGACGATCGACCATACCTGCGCCGAGCTGCTCAAGGACTGGCTGAGCCGCCGCCGTGCCGCCGGCAACCCGGTCACGCTGATCGGGGCGCCCCCGAAACTGGCGACATCGGCACACTGAGCAATACTTCCTTACGAAGCGGCAACCTGTGCCGGCGTGCCGCCCGATAAACAGAACCTGCCCGGGCCGACTCTTTCCACCCCCTGTTCCCCACAGAGGCTGAGAGAAAGGGCGGACCCGGCCGCAGGAGGGACCCTATCCATTAAAGGGGTGTCCCATGAAAACTCTCTACGTCCTTGGCGCGGCCATGATGACCATCGCCGCTCTGCCTGCCGCCGCGCAGGACACCGCGCCGCCGCCGCCGATCACCGTCTCCGGCAGCGTCGCGCTCGTTACTGATTACCGGTTCCGCGGTGTTTCCCAGTCCGACAAGGAAATGGCGATCCAGGGCGGCATCACCGTCGCGCACGAAAGCGGCTTCTATGCCGGCGTCTGGGGATCGAACCTGGCCGGCTGGGGCACGTTCGGCGGCTCCAATATGGAACTCGACCTGATCGCCGGCTACAAGCGCGCGTTCGGCGGGGCGACCGTCGATGTCGGCCTGACCTGGTACATGTATCCGGGCGGCGCCGACCTGACCGATTTCGCTGAGCCCTATGTGAAGGTCAGCGGCACCGCCGGCCCGGTCAACCTGCTCGCCGGTGTCGCCTATGCGCCCAAGCAGAAGGCGCTCGGCAATTTCTCGAACACGCCGCAGAGCGCCGGGCAGAGCGAGGACAATTTCTACATCTGGGGTGACGCCAGCGCCGGCATCCCGAGCACGCCGATCACCGTGAAGGCGCATGTCGGCTATTCGGACGGCAACCCCGGCCTCGGCCCGAACGGCACCAGCGTGGCGCCGACCGGCAAATATGTCGATTGGCTGCTCGGCGTGGATTACGTCCTCGGCCCGGTCACGCTGGGTGCCGCCTATGTCGACACCGACATCAGCAAGGCGGAGTCGGCCTATCTGCAGCCGAACTTCTCCAGCACAAAGGACGGCTCCTCGATTGCGGACAGCCAGATCGTGCTGTCGGTGACGGCGGCTTTCTGAGCTAGTTACAGCCCCTCCCCTTCAGGGGAGGGGCCCAGTAACCCGTTCACCGAAGCTTCCCAAACAGCGGCTTGGGCTGGGCACCGGTGCCGGCATAGCTCGCCTTTTGCTGGAGCAGCCACGAGAAGTCCCCGGTCAGCTGCCCGGATT
>Ga0247741_1002154_pt1 | contig 10999 bp, 13 predicted proteins | sample UWRJL213509R2_FD_180945 | JGI IMG/M metagenome (GOLD analysis project Ga0247741, IMG submission 180945) | Plant litter microbial communities from Arlington Agricultural Research Station in Wisconsin, United States - UWRJ-L213-509R-2 | ecosystem: Environmental > Terrestrial > Plant litter >...
TTTACGTAAGACAAGTGATTACGTAATGGTAGCGGCTGATTTTGCAGGGTCAAACCAAATAACAGTTGAGTTTGATACAACAGCGGGTGGAATACAGTTTACTTTACCTGTAGCTAACACGATAAAAGGATGGGAAGTATTTTTAATCTTATCAGCGGCAGCGGGTTCACCTGCACCAGTTACGGTAAAGGTAGCAACAGGACAAGTTATTAATTATGTAGTAGATTCAACAAGGACAATAGGTGCTGTAGGAACGGCATTGCGCTTTAGGACAAACTTTGGCACAAGCGGGACACCAACAGGATATAATCAATTTTAAAAGATAAAAATATGGCTTTATTCACGTTCAAAACTACAGCTAACGATACTTATTTTATTGTGGCTGATACACGTTCTTTAGCGAGGACAAGGCTATTAACTGCTTTCCCGTCTAAAGTCATAACCAATGTAAAGTTGATTGTAGGTGCAGATTACTCTTTATTATCAGATGGGGGCACATCAAAATGGATAGTCCAAAGCCAAGCAGGAAACTACTATTATGTGGATGGCGCAACAGATGATGCTGCCGTTGCTACGTGGAGTGCCAATAATGCCTCTGATTTCTTTTACCGTATAGACCAAGTTGTAGGGGCTAATTTTAGTCTATTAACCACAACACCAACACCTCCGGTAACGGGGATAAGAGATTTTGGCATTAACGTTCATTTTGGACAAGGCGGTGCAGGAACACCAAATGCCGATTATTCATCAAGCACAATCCCATTGGCTATACAGGCTATCAAGGCCATGCACATGAATAGTGTAAGATGCTCAACCAATATGAGTAATAGCGGCATTGTATATCAACCAGCGTGGTCACCATTCGTAACCGCATGTAAGCAAAACGGTATTAAAGGATGTGTGATATTTGGATTAACAGGACGTGGTGGCGCACCCGCTGCGGGAGGTAACTTATTCACCCAAGCAGAATACACAAATTATTATAATCTTGCTGTAACAAGGATGACAGGGTTCTTAAATGCCAATCCCGGCTTTGTGAGTAGGATTCAGATAGGTAATGAAAACGAGATATTTGTTGCTGATTTAGCCCCAACAAGCCCTCCGGGCAACTTAACACTTGTTCCGGCAGGCCCTACAGGGGCAGGTAACACTGGTTCTCCTTACAGATGGCCTGTGTCATCTAATGGATGGAAACAAATCAATTACGGGTCTTATTTATACTTCTGTATTGGATTGTATGATGCTGCAAAAGCGTTTGCCCCAACAATTAAAGTAGGGATGAATTACGCAGCAAGGCATCCGGGATTATTAGTAAGATTTGCCACTGATTTTATCAACATTACAGTAAACGGGACATCAGGCAGAAAACTTGATTTCATGGGTCAGGATTGGTATAACTTAGAGGAGTACGGCTCTAACAGGGCTATGCAGGGAACAGCTATCAGCGATATTAAAACAAGATTTAAAACAAGTAACTTAGTAACCGAAGTAGGGCTTACAGAAACAGGATTTGACTATAGCAAGAACAACCCTGATAACAAAACAAAGTTCACTTTTTGGAAATACATGTACGATACTTATATAACACTCCCTGACTGCTCATTTGTTTATTTTTATGAGTTGTTTATGGAGGTTAAACAAAGGGCAAGTGCTCCGGGAGAGGCATCGTTAGGTATTCAGGATTACAGGAATGCTATTTTGAGTGATGATGTAAATAACGTAGGCGCACAATTAACACCAATACCTTTATAATCATGGCAGAACCAACAGGACAATTAACACCGACATATGTGTTTCAGACCTTTAAAGATGCTAATGGTCTTACATGGGCATGGCAAGGGTCTGATTTGAGATATGTACAATTAGTAGATTCAGAACAAGCCGGAGCAGCGTCAGTTCCAACACCAAGCGACCAATCTTTTATAATAGTATAAATGGCAAACAAAACTGGGAATATAATTTATAACAACTTTGACAGGTTTACAGGTCATCCTTTCAATACTAAGGTATTGCCAACAAATAAACCTAATGGTAGCCCATATACGGATGCCGATGTAGATAACGTAATTATATTTAAGAACACTACAGGATTAGGAGGAGGTTATTCTAAACGCATATTTCAAGGAGCAGTAGATGTGCGGTCTTTTGGTGCGGTTGGAGATTATAACACTGCAACTGGCACAGGGACAGATGATACGGCTGCAATTAACTATGCATTATCAAAATATAACAAGATAGAATTTCCTGCTGGATATAACTTCTTTGTTACGGCTGATTTAAACGTTACACTTAATAATACTACAATTTCAGGATACGGAACAATAACTCAATCCACATCATCGGCTGCTAATAACATATTCAACGTACAAGCAAACTACGTCACTATAAGCTACGTAACAATTATAGGTACACTGGGAGATGGGTTGGGGTTATTCAATGGTGGTAAGGCTGCTGTATGGCTTAATAAGAACTATACAGGGCTATTAGTTGAATATGTTACCTGTATTAAGCAATCTGGAGTTGTTACGTACGGGTCAAATAATTCTACTGTAAGATTCTGTAATATCCAAGCTACCCAAATGGGTATTCATTTCAGTGGAATATATCAAGATGAACTGCCTCCGGGTACGCCAACACAATATACTTATGGCAATACGGCAGAAAATAACGTTGTTAACATAGCCCCAATTACTCCAAGATTGCCAGACGCAAATATCAGGGGAATCAGGACAACGTGGGCTGGAGGGTCAAGGATAGATAAAAATGATATTAATGGGTTTAACCTTGATATTGAATGCTGGAGAACCATTGGCGAAAATGAAATAACATCAAATATAACAAACAATAATGTATCATGCTGGATAAGTTATGATGGCATGGGTGGTGTTATCCATGGCAATAATATTGACTACTCAATAAGGACAGCGGATGCCGCTCCTGCTAAAACGGTAGCTTTCGCTTATGACCCAATAGGGATTGAACTTATTCGAGCGGTTCATGCTAAAATAACAAATAACACTGTTAAAAATATACCGGGATGTGGTATTCTTTCAGGATTGCCTACGCAGACCTTCCCGCCTCCTGTAAACGGACTATTTTGCGAAGATTTGTATTTCGATGGTAATACCATTATTAATTGCGGAGTTCTTGGCAGGCCATTGCCAGCTGCTGCATTAGGTAATGCAAGGACAGTAGTTTGGGACGGTGGCTCAATTACGAACTGTTTATCTGGCGGGATGACTCTTGTAGGGTCAACAGATGTAGAGATAAGAGATTATAAAGTAAATAGCGTATACATTGATACTATAGTTGGTGATGGTATACAGATTTACTATGCACGAAATATTACTGTAAATAATGCCACTGTAAAAAATTGTAGTGTAGCCTCAAATGACCCAAGTAGTGGAAATGGTATAAAATCAGGTATAAATACTGGCGCAAGGGCTATAAATGTAAGAATAACAGGTGGTGATTATAGGGGCAATGTAGGTACTAACGATATCCAAATACAAGGCGATAACTCGAATCCAAATACTATAATCAGTAACCACACAAGGGCTGCAAGATGGGGTATTAATAACGGTGATCAAATCAACTGTAAGTTCTCAAGGCTTGAAGGATTCAGAGTTCCGGCTACAGCATTGCCTATTATTGGTAACTATGTATTAGGGGAAACATTCGAAAATGCATCGCCTAACTTTGTTGGGAAGATGTGTACAGTAGCGGGAACCATGGGAACATTAATAGGCGTGACGGCAACAGGTACAAGCGCTACAAATGTTATCACTGTAAATACAGCTACATATCTTTTAGAAAACAATTATATCACCATTGCGGGGCAAGCACCAATATTCAGGATATTAAAGATAGTTGGTAATGTAGTAACACTGAATGCATTTCTAAGTGCAGATGTGACGGCAGCAGCAGTGGCGTTCAGCCCTGCCACGTTTGTTGATTTTGGGAGGTCAGAGCCTTATTCTCTTTTAAAGGACAGGTTCTTAAACCCTACATCATCAGACCCACAAACAGATATTAATTTATTTGACGTAGGTTACGACCCTGCATCTTATTACTATAGAGGTGCTTTAAATGGAGATGTAAACTTCCCCGGATATATTGCCGGGAGAGGCAACAATACTGCATGGGTGGGGCAAAAAGCAGGTTCAGGCGGTACGTGGAACGAGGAGCGATTAGCATTCTCTGATAGATACCTAAACTTCACCTCTACAGCTACTGTTGCTCCCGGATTTACAAGCCAAGTAATTGAATGCACAGGAGCAGGTAATGTTGTTTTTACAATGAACCTATCTCCAACTTTAGTGGGTATTGAGAAAACATTTAAAAATAGCAGTACAGGAAATTTCACCATATCTCCATTTTCAGGGGTTTCATTTGATGGGTTAACAGGCGCAGCGGCTAATATTGTTTTAAGGCCCGGACAGCAGATAAAGCTAACTACATCTGCTAAAGATGTTTGGTATAGTACAAATTTTAATCCTGTAGGAGTTATACTAAGGTCGGTAGAAACGCTTCTTAATTCAAATGTAGTAACATTTAATGGTAAGACAACAGGAGCAACACAGTTATTTTTAACACGCAGGTCTACGGTGATTACAAGAGTTGATATTTACTGTACAGCTGCTACAGCGATAACAGAAGGTCCAAGTGTGGACATAGGCGGTGCAGTAGCGGGTGACATTTACCCCAATACGCTGTTAGGAGGCGTGACAAGCCTTAATGACTTCATACCTTTAGTAGTTCAGGGTAAATCAAGAGTAACGCCCGCAGCGACCGCTATAAGCCTTAACAACAATACCGTTTCAGTTGGGACAAGTCAAGCGTTTGCAGTAAATATTTACGGATACGAAATTTAAAATTATGGCAAAGAAAACACACATAAAGGTTGTTGAGGATTTAATTGCTGAAATATCAGCGTTACATCAGGAAAAACAAACCGAAGAAACGAGTAGGGCTATTGTTCATTTAAACGAAGTTTTACATTGGCTAACCCAATACCAACAAATTCACGGATGAGAAAACTATTTTTTACTTCCTTATTAATTCTTAGTACCTTATTGTCATATGGACAAAGGGTGGAGTACTTTAACCCAAGCGGACAGTTAACTACAAGTGGTACAGGGTCAGTTAATCAGGTGTTGACTATTTCTTCCACAGGTGTAGCTTCATGGGTTAGTCCGGCAGGCGGGAGTGGCGTAACTTCATTTAATTCAAGAACAGGAGCAGTAGTTCCTTCAAGTGGAGATTACACTTTTTCGCAAATAGGGTCAACGCCTACAACAATTAGCGGGTATGGTATTACTGATTACAATTCATTGGGGGATGCCCGTTGGCTTACATTAACAGGTGGTACGTTATCGGGAACTTTGAATGGAACTACAGGAGCGTTTAGTGCCAATGTTACAGCAGCAGGTAGAATGGGTATAGGTACAACAAGCCCATTGGCATTGTTTCACATAGCAACGGCATCCTTGTCAACAGGAATAGGATTTGGAGTAGCTGGATTAGGGTTGCAAGTTGCGCCAACCACAATTACTTCAACATCGACAACTGGAACTGTAGCTAATACAGCAGTTAATAGCTTTGGTATTACGACTTTGGCAACATCTGGTGCAGCAACATTAACAAATGCATCAACAGTTTACATTGCAGGGCCTCCAACAGCAGGAACAAATGTAACTGCAACAAATCGTTATGCTTTACAGGTAGCAAGCGGGGATGCTATTTTTAGCGGGAACTTATTTGCCACAACACAAGTATCAGGAGACAATAGTACTAAAGCATCCACAACAGCATACGTAGATAGAAATGAGATTTTATTGTCAGCGATAACAGGTGTCAATGCTAAAACAACAGGTACTACTGCTTTATATACCGTACCAACAGGTAAAACAGCAGTGGTCACTAAAGTTATGATAAGGTGTACAGCAGCAAGCGCAATCACATCCGGCCCTGCTTTAGATATAGGAGTGACAGCAGGCGATATTTACCCTAATACAACCTTAACAGCAGTAACCACAGCTAATAAAGTTTATGGGTTCATTAGTAATGGGGTTACAACAGCAGCAACAGCAGCACAAGTTATAAATTTAAACATAAATACAGCAGCAACAGGAACAAGCCAAACAATCGAGGTACTTGTTTTTGGAATACTTAGATAGCATAATTTTAACCTAAACATCATGAAGAAACTTATTACTCTTTTAGCGGCAATTACATTAACAATTTCAGTTAAAGCACAAAACGTTATATACCTTGTTGGGATGAACGCAAATGGTCAGCCGGTAGTCAACACTATTCCAATACCACAAGTGGTCAATGACGGGCTATATTCAAGCCTATTGAGCAAACCTGCTAACATGACTCTGACAACAACAGGAATAACAGGGGCAGCGTCCTATAATTCAGCAAGCAATATTCTAAACATACCAAATTATGCATCACCTGTAACCTACACAGCAGGGACAGGATTGTCTTTAACAGGTACAACGTTTGCTAATACCGCACCCGACCAAACAGTAAGTTTTACTGTGGGTAATGCCAATGAGACAATAACCGGAACATATCCTAATTTCACTATTACACCATATATTCCTACAATAAATGCGAATGTTACGAGGCCTATAAACAGTACTACATTTACGATAAGCACAACAAGACCCGCAACAGTGTATTATAGTGTGAATATCAGTTGTACTGCTACTATAGGCAGTAACAGCACCGGCAAGGTCAGTTTACAATATAGCACAAATGCCGGGAGCACATGGACCGACGTATCGGACGTATCAAACTCAAATACCGTATCATTGGCTATAGTTTTAAATAGCGTAACTGCACAGGATGCTATAATAGCAGGGCAAATTCCAGCAAACGCTTTAGTGCGTATGGTAACAGCTACGACAGGGACTGCAAGTTGCACCTTTGTACGTGGAATGGAAATTTATTAATCAACCCCAATAATTCATATATTTAACAAATTAAAACTATGGCAAAGTGTAGCAAACCTAAGAAACCGAAAGAACCAGTGGTAACGACACAAGTAACAGGCCCAGTATCAGGCCCCGGTGGCAGTGGGCCTCCAATCCCTCCTTTTAAACCTGAATACGATGAGGAATTTTAGTTTTATCATATTCTTTATAATCCTATACTTTTTTGGTGTAGGATTATTCTGCTTTGCCGAAATGAACAAACCTATTTGGTCGAGTTTGTTTAATATGATTTCGAATGGACTTTCTGTATTGTTAGGATATTGTGCTTTAAAAAGGACGCTTACTCAAAAAGAGTTTCAGGCTATTATGTTTGTATTTTGTTATAAGATTTTTTGCTTTATTTATTTAGCTATAGGATATTGCACAGGAAACATGAAATTATTAACTGAAAATATATTTTTCATATGCGTAATAGGAGTTTCAGGATTTTTAGCTTGGTTTTTGAGCAATGTATTTAAAAAGAGAAAACATGAGTTACAAACAACTTAGACCAAGCATAGGATTCCTTATAATAGGTTTAATAACAGCAGGTTATTTACAATCCTGTAAAACCAATAGAGTAGTGGCAACCCCAGCCTTTAAACCTATATTTTATTTCATGCCAACGCCCCCTAAGCATGATACAGTAACTTTAAAGCCACATGCCCTAACAGAGGATGAAAGACAAGCCATGATAACTAAGTTCTACGAGTATGGGTATAAGAACTTCTACGGGCCTAAATTCGACCAATTGAACTTAGTTATTACCCAACAAGCAAGTTCTTTAGACAGGCTCTCAACTATTTTAACCAGTACACGTAAAAGGACAGATAGCATTGTTAAAGAGCGTAACTACTACAAAGAAAATTACATAAAAAGTCAGGAACAAACACTTACTAATCAAAAGGAAATAATCAGGCTTCAAAAAGAGTATTATGCCAAGAATGACATACAGATAAAGCAAAATACAATTACAACCTATTGCTGTTTGATTGGCGTAGCTATTATCGGAATTGCTTGTTTTGTTATGAATTATAAAATTAAGACATTGGCTAAGGAATTTAACGCTCACTTTAAGACCATATCACATGTATAATGTCAAACCAACCTATACCAAATCCACCACAAAGACCAAACTTTATCCAAACAATAGGGATGGTTCAAAAGGTTATTGCCGGTGTGTGCGGTAGTACATTTCTGATGTCTGTAATCTCTTTAATCCCATTTATCGCATCCTTATTCTCGCCTAACTATTTGGTATTCCTATCACAACTTAGAATGATTATGGCGGCTACTTCATTGGTTTGTGGGTGCTTCATTGGTATACCTCAAATTATACGAATGGTAGGTTGGTTAGCTAAGTTCTACGAATTTTATAAATTATTTACAGAAGCTAATAAGAATAAAGAACAAGAATAGTATATTTGTACATTACGGGTGTCCAATGTTAGACACAGACACATAAGAACCATGATTAACATTATCCCGTTAAAAGAAATATTTTTTTTATTTTTCACCTCCTGATAGAAATGTTAGGGGGTGTTTGTTTAAAGGTAGGATAATACTATGGACAAGCTTTAAAAAGCAGTACAAAACTCTGGTCAGCCTTTATCTTTTTTTATACCAATAAACGTATATCTTTGTAGTAGTATGACAAGTCAAGATATTTTCACATACGTTTCAGGATTGGAAGCACAAGTAACGAGTTTGCAGAACCAACTTACGCTTTCACAAGCGACAGTGGCAACTTTGCAATCACAGTTAACGCCCATATCAATACCAGATAAATCAGGGTTGTTAGCCTATGAAAAGAAGTTTGATAACTGTTGGCTAATCAATGGCAAGACAGGGAGTACAGTATCAGTTATAAAAGATTTAATAGGTAATAAAGACCTGATAGGAACAAAGCCTTTAACGATCATTGACAACAATTGGTTGGTGTTTGAAAACTATCCTGCTTTGGCTTATAAATCAGCACCAATGGCAAACCCTGTTAAGTTACCGTTTACTGTTGTATTTGTTAGACGTAAGTTACCGGGACAGGATTACGAGGCTTATTCAATTGGTGGAGATGCAGGAGCAGCAAGTAACGGTGTTTATGTGGGTCAAGCAGGAGGGTATATGAGGGTTATGGACCCAAGTGTAATTAGTAAGACACCTGTTCCTAAAGACTACATTACAGTAATTGAACAGATAACTGTAAACGCAAACTTAACCGCTGACTACTATCAGAATGGGGTAAAGATGTTTACACAGCCTATAACGGCTAATAATGCCCTTAAATACTACCATAGTATCGGTGTTGACACTAACAACATGAACATAGACTTTACTGCCATGTACTTTAAACAAGGAACAATAGATACGACAAGTATCTACCCTGATTTAATTAAGAAATGGGGAGCAGGAAGTTTACCAAACCAAATACTGTTAGCCAATATCAGGTGGAGCAACAATAACGGAGTTTATACGCCAAGTTGTGATGTTATACAAGGCAATCATAAAGGCTATAATTACAAATGGTATTGGTGTAATCCATTAAACGGTGGTTGGGATTACGGCAATCAAACGATGTTCTCAACAGCATCAAGTGTTAAAACAAGTGATTTCCCAGGTGGTATGGGATTAAGAATAGAGATACAACCAATAAATCAGGATGGTAGTACATGGCGTTACCTTTCAGGAGTGTACGCTTTATCAAGTCAACCTTATGCAAAAGAATAGATTATGAAAACAGGTGAAGATTTATACAATAAGATAAATACCCGAATGAATAAGGGTAGATACATTTTAGGGGTATTAGTGCATAAAGACGACCCTAATGCAGAGAACTTCGATTGTGCGGAACTTGCAAGTTGGGGTGTTTATCAGGCAGGAGGTTTTCTTTATGGCTGTGAAAATAACCATGGCAATCCACATAACGCAGATGCTTATACAGGCTATTGGGATAGGGACGCTCATAAATTAGGCAAAATTGTACCTATTGACCAAGCTAAGGCAACTAAAGGCGCATTCCTGCTTCGTGTGGCAGGTAATGGAGTTGTAGGACACATTGTATGCTCTGACGGTAAAGGAGGCACAGCAGAAGCTAATAGCACCAAATACGGCAACATTAACTCACATGTTGATGGACGCAGATGGGATTATGGCATTTTAGTGCCCGGATTTGACTTTATAGAGGGTATCGATGTTAAACCTATAGTAGCCCCAACTAACAAAATATATCGCCTTACAAGTCCTGCAATGGTATCTCCGGCAATAGGAGTGATACAGAAGAAATTGGCTGACCTAGGTTATTATAAATCGCCAGTGGATAACATATTTGGTAACGGCACATTTACAGCAGTAAGGAAGTTTCAGAACGATAAAGGATTGGTGAGTGACGGAGAGGTTGGCAACAAAACAGCAACAGCATTAGGGATAATTATATGAAAACAATCAGTGATAACATTAAACCAATCTTGGCCTTATTAATAGTATTGCTAAGCTTCTCTTATTTCTTTTTAATCCTATTGATTGAGAAAAAAGTAGACCCGCAGGTTATTATTGCTATTGTAGCTTTAGCAGGGGGAGCAACTGGTTATTATTTTGGTAGTGCAACAGGTAACTCAAAGAAGGATGAAATTATAGGTAAGGCATTAGGCCAAGCACAAACTACTGCTACTCCAACGGTAACTACAGCAGGAACGGTCAATATCGATCAAACTCAACAACCACAACCATGAGAAAATTAACCATAAACCTAATGGCAGTACTTGCTATATGGGCAATAATAGTATTCTGCTTCGGTTGTAAGACCCGTAAAGTAAACCTACAAACCTCAACTGTACATAAAGAGACAAAGGATATATCAAAGACAGCCGTGAGCCAATCAGACAGTACAGTAGGCACTGATAACACTGTAAAGCAAGAAACTACATCTACGACCTTAAAACAAGCTAATCAGGATAGCACGGAATTAGAAGCTGATAGTATAATTATTACATCAAAAGCAAATGGCGAGAAGAAAGTTA
>Ga0247741_1002155_pt1 | contig 10997 bp, 15 predicted proteins | sample UWRJL213509R2_FD_180945 | JGI IMG/M metagenome (GOLD analysis project Ga0247741, IMG submission 180945) | Plant litter microbial communities from Arlington Agricultural Research Station in Wisconsin, United States - UWRJ-L213-509R-2 | ecosystem: Environmental > Terrestrial > Plant litter >...
TTGATCGAGGCTGGGTTCCTTGAGTGCGACGGTAGTGCTGCTGAGGGAAAGACATACAAGTTCGATACTTGCAGCCAAACGGTCAGTTGTCGTATCCACTTCTTTTCGAGTGCCCGCTGATGGAGGACTACTTTAGCCATTCGTCTACGATCCTTCCTCCTCGATAATGGTCTCTTACGACGATGCGTCAAGCTTTGGTAAGCTAATTTATACCATACCCATGATTAAAATACTGAATTATTCATCCTCAGCTGCCAAGGGCAAGTACATCAAGGACACTGGTCTGAAAGGCTTCGCTATGTGGCATGCCATTGGCGACTCGGATGACATTCTGTTGGACTCGATCAGCCAGGCCATGGATATCGAGTTCAACTACTGCTCTTAAGCTCCACAGCTTGCTTCCGTTTCTATCATCGCATCCATATGACATTTCCTTTACGCACGCTGGATTATCACTCTTAGACCTAGACCAACTCTAATCACAATGGAATCAATGGAACTACTTGCTTAATCATAGGATATCATAACCAAATGAATCTGAAACTAAGCTTGAATAGTGTTCTTGTGGGTTTTCTGTAAACTACTGACATATGTTACAGAGCATCATGGCTTCTGAGAAACTGCATCAAAATAGGACAACCTATATTCTATATCATGGATTGCCGCCTCGATACCCTGCTCCGACCATAGCTCGTAGCTTGGAAACATAACCATGAGGTCAATGAGAGTTTGTTGAAGAGTCTTTCCACCCGGAGTGGTCTGAACCGTGCAGAAAATATCAATCCATTCCGAACCTGAACCTGTCAAAGCGGTTTCAACACCTGGACCTGCACACGGGTGTTTGAAGGAAGGTTATGTACCTTTGGGTCCCCTGTAGGGCAATGGTTTGTGGCTCACACCAGGTCTAATGTCCGATGCAGAACTAAGAATATTCAGTGCGATATACTTGAGAAGCGTCAAGCATTATAAACGCACCCAATCAATGGGTTGTGAGATCCATATCGCCGAATATTCAAACGACTTTCAATCTTCATACTGTAACTCGTCTTGGAAGGGTCTGAGTCCAGGCTCTGCCACGACGTTAGTGTTCGGATACTCCAAAGAATCGCAGACCAATAAGTACCACAAACCCAGAGTATCTTCGTGGGTCAGGGGTGAAGAGTAAATGCCATGATGTTGAAGGAGATGGTTTGATACGTTGGAGGATTTGTGATAGAGGGTTCATGGTGGTTGGGTTTAAACTCCAAAATTAACGTTAACGTTGTCAACTTGAACAAAGATGATTATAATTGACCTTTACAATGATTGCTTAGGTACTGATAGGAACGGTTTGGAAGGTAAATACACGCCCTCCAATCTGCCCTGCCGCCTTAGAAACAGACACGATAAGAGCACTATTCTGCTATGTGCATCAAAGCAGACCCAGAGGTGGTCAAAATAGAGACACTTCGGTATGGCGGCAGTACCAACCCATAGCGTCTTTGTCAGTACCAAGAGGAATTGAAGAACTTGAAGCAGACTGCGGGACGAAATCTTTGTCCGAAGCCTATCCTCATGGAGATAGGTTAGACAACAACTTGTGATCTGGAGTTGGAGCTGCGGATCGGAGTCCACAACCCTCGTCTGGCGGTGCCAGCAGTCCGCCTTCCAAATACAGAATGCCCAGAGAATAATTAGCGCTGGAGCACTGACCGAACAAACCATATCGCATCAGATCGCATCTCAACACACACATACTCGAAGCTGGGTGCACAGTAAAAGCGCAAGCGCGTATAAACCCAACGTGCCTTTGTTACAATCCCCTAGCAAGCCTCCCGATTTCTTCTCACTGTAAAGCCCAATTGTGTGTCATTGGTTCTGTGATGATCCATGTCATAGAAAATTTCTGATGAGCTTTCCTAGATATCTACACTTTTTTAACAGTTATCAACTCCAGGTAAAGAATGCCAGTCGAGAACTGCTGCGTGTTCCAAATCTTATGAATGGCGGACTGCTGGCACCGCCAATCTTTTGATGTGTCGGATTACCTCGGCTATAATTCCTTGTAGGAATTTCGAGTCGAGCTGAACACTCGTGGACAAAATATAAGCGAAGATTGCTGCGGATTCCACTGGGCTTGGTATGCGACCCGCACCACAGGTCTATAAATATGGGAACTCGATAGTAAGTTTCGCGTCTTCCCTACTTTCAAGTTTGTTGCGCCAGGTGCTGGACACGTTGAATCAATGTACGCCTTCCGTCTGTTCTAGGCCTCATTAACGCTCATTCTGTATCTGCATTGACGGATTAGAACAACCATTGTAGTTTCGACGACGTTGAATTTGTTACGATGCAAAGCTCGATCTACGTCCTCCTTTTCCTCACGTCAATCTCGTCAGTTCTGGCTTTACCAGCAAGATTGCCCCAAGGTTTTGAGGTCGACCACTCCCGTCCGCTGCGTTTCATTGAACTGGATGCAAGGCCCCCTCTCAAGAAACAAATAGTCAGGGTTGCTTTGAAATCACAACGGAAAGTGGAAGCATTTTATCGGGGTGCACACGAACTAGTAGTTCCCGAAGTACAGCCTCCCAAGTGAGTCCCCTGATTTCCATAGCATTTAGACCATAATTCTTATCGTAATACAGAGAGGACATTTTTCTGCTTCGCGCCTTGGAAGACCCTATTTTTGAGCCAACGGCGATGTCCCTAAACGGAATTCCTCGTTTCATTGAACAAGATACAAAGCCCCCACTCAAGAAACAGGTTCTCAGAGCTGCACTGAAGGCCCAACGGAAGGCGGAAGCATTCTGTCGAGCTGCACACGGACTATTGATTCCTGAAGTAAAGCCTCCCAAGTGAGTCTTCAGATTGCAATATACCTAGACCATAAATCTCACCGTATCCTGCAGAGATGACATCTTTTTGCTTCGAACCCTTGAGGTTCCTATTTTCGCGATTCGCAAGCGCCCAGCAGACCCTCACAATGAAGACAACAGGGCCACTTGATCCGAGGGAACTGTGCCACTTAATTTCCTGAAAGCATCGTCTGGGATTTTCTCTGCAGTGCGGTGGATATTTCCCCTCTGTCGTCTGGTTCCTGCAATAGATCAGGTCCTTACTAATATTGCGATTTTTGTGCCCCACTCCATATGCGGATATTGGGCGATACACGGGGATGCGCTAAGACGTGTCCTCTTGGAGTGAAGAAGCGATTATATTCATATACCATAGATAATTTTGATATGCGTGGCAATTATCGCGCAGTACGTCCCGCCTCAGCCATTCCACTCTACTTGCTTTCATATAATATTCTAGAGGGCCAGTGAAATTGATTTTATGAATTCTAAATTTACAATAAAGAAATCCTTCGAATACTCTGTAACCCTGCCGCTAGTATAAGCACGTTGGTTCTTGCCCTTAAGAATGTCGCATAGTCCCTTCAATTAGAAGGACGTGCAAAGTTTGATCAATACCTCGTTTGGTACTCTGTCTCCTTCCTGGCACCTTGCCCAGGAGAGCGCGTGATATTCCGTGAGAGATATCGTGTACTGTATCTATATATAATATGTAAGGATTGTAGAATTTACGCTACCTGTAAAGCTAGAGAGCTAAACTTGTGCTAATTGCCATCGCATGCGCGTGGCAGGTATGAGCTCTGGCTGGAAATCAGCTTGCTGCTCGTCGTGAGCCTGCGGCAGCCCAAAATTTTTGGTTCATAAATTATTATCAACAAAATCTAGACAAAAGAACTCCAGACGAGAATGTATATGGGGTAAAATGTGCAAACGCTGAAGCGCTCGCAGACCGTCGAGGTACCAACCGTGCGAAAGAGTCAACGACTCGCGTTAGATGGGACATGGGTCTGGCTTACAAGACTAGGCCTGGGTAGAGGAAACATTTATTTTCCTATCCTTTGCTACGAACTGTGCTACGAACTGTATTGTCCCAGAGTCCGCTTTTAAGCCCAAAATTTGAAGCTGCTAGAGATGAAGAGGAGATTTGACTGAGTCCGTCAAGTCCATTGAAGTAGGTACGAACGCGGCTTAACTTCCGTTCCTCCGTTGAACACAAATAAAAATCTGCGAGAATCTGTACAGATGGTGCTGAAATGAATGTGCAAAATTTCTGCTCAGAGACCTTTGGCGAAGATGTTTAGACTTGAGCGAGTGCGTAGAGCGCTCGCTTGTCGCCGCTTCCATCAACCAAGGCTTTTAAGAAACCCTTTTCGTTCTTCAATAATACCCTTGGACTATCAAACTCGGCCTGGACAAACACGATCAGCATATGAGCAGAGAAGGAGAAAAACGTCACTTACAATGCGACCACCGTCGAGAACCATCTACGTTGTGGTTAGTCTGAGCACATAAGGAGGAAGCCCCAGAACTCACAATCTTATCAGCATCCATGATGGTCTGCAGCCGATGAGCAATCGTAATAACCGTAACGTCATTTGCAAACTGACTCCGGAGGGTGCTTTGAATCGCAGCATCCGTCTTGTAGTCTAGGGTCGTTGCAATAGTTTATCAGCTCCAGATGGAATTATCGTGGAACTGGAAGACAAACCGATTGCAGACGTGGCTTCATCGAGGATCAAGAGCTTGCTACCGCGCACCATCGCGCGGGCCAAGGCAAGGATTTGCCTCTGTCCGACAGACAAGTTTCCTCCACCACCTGAAATTTTGGTATCCAGCGTGATGCGCGCCTCGCCGGCTTCTTCTTGAAGAGAAAAGAGACCGGCGGATCGAAGGGCATCGTTCAAGATATGATCATCGTTCTGGTCGAATGGGTCCAAGTTTTGACGCAGAGTACCTGAGTGACAGGGAATGATTAGAGCGGGCCTGGATCAGAGAGGACTCAGTTAGGATATTTACCACTTATCAATTCGGGCTAGATGTGGATGATGAGCACTGCGTTTATCAGAACAAGACCGGAACTTACGGCCTGCGGAATGATAGTGATGTTCGATCTTAGACCATCCAAGTTGATTGTGTTGGTCGCAACACCATCGAGATAGACCGTGCCCTCAGTCAGGATACACCTTAAGAGCGCCAGAGTTAACGAGCTCTAAATTCCGATTAGAATGTATTACTGTGAAGGAGACACAACACATGCACCTTGCCACTTCCCGTTCTCCCAACAATTCCTACTCGTTCTCCGGATTTGATATGGAATGAAATTTCGTGCAAAACCCGAGGTCCTGTCTGTACAATAGATCAACCAGGGCCAGGCAAGACGAATTCGTCTGTCACTTACTTGCGAATAACGTGCAGAAAGCTTTTCCACACGGACATCGCCGCTCGTAGGCCATGCAGCCGGCGGGACGCCAGATTCAGACCTAGAAGGCTCGTGGTCGATGTCGATGTAGTCCTGGATGCGTTCCAGACTGATATAGTATGAGTCATTAGACTGTTCTGCACAAAAACTCCGGACGCTACCTGTTAGCTTCCACTTCAAGATCGTTGTAGACCCTAATTAGGTGGAAGATATAAATGCAGAAGCTGACGGCCATGTTAAGAGACAGTCCTGTGTTTGACGCGCCAATGGGCTTTCCGTAGACGAGATACGTGGCAAGAGCCGCAGTGAACCCTGCTCCCAATGAATCGACACGGAAGCCAACCCATCGGTTGAGGTTCCAGGACGTGCGAGCAGTGCGAGCGTACATGTCGAGTCGTTTCATTGATTCTTCTTTGAATGATTGCTGTGCTCCATAAGCACGCACCGAAACTTTCAAGTGATTGCATAAGTCAGTCAACGGCGAAAGTCCATTGAACTAAGGACCTACCGAGCCCGTGAATGGCGGCATTCAAATGTGCGAGTAATGGAGAACGTGCATTACTTTCAGAGGGTTAGTTATCCAACTAGCAAGGGTGAATACCATGATTACCTCATCTCTCGCTTGACTGAGAGCTGTGATTTAAGATACAAATTCCCAACGGAGAACCCAATGAAGCCAACAAAAACTCCAGGCACCAAGAAATTTGGGGTGAAGATTACGATGACGCTGAGTTTCATGATGATCCCAATGACTTGATCAAGGACCCACCAAAGGGACCCTATTATTTTTCCATCAACGGTGCGAATATCTTGTGTGCATCTTGCAATAATACGAGCTGTTGGTGTTTCATCCAACCATCTAGTTAGTGTGATATTGTTTGAGAGGTGTATGAGGTGGCAGAAGCTATTGGACAGACCGCAAGGTGCTCCCGAAGACAGAAGCAATGAGCCTCTTGTGGATTGTCCGTGACGCAGCGACCGCACGATGGTAATAGTACGCGTTGATTATGGTGAATAAGATGATGTGACCAAAGATGAGGATTGTGAAGATGGAAATATAGCTACGAGAGGTCAGCACCTCAATTGGGGTACGGAAGAACGTACTTACTATGTGACATCCACATCTGCAGGGTTGTGAATCTCATACTGCGCACCCCAGACGCCCAACCACCACGGTACAAGAGTGTAAGCCATGGACGCGATAGTAAGCCCTCCAACCAAAATTAGGGTGAAAATAACAGGATGTTGACCAGCAAGACCAGTCAGAAGCAAGTTCATCGATTTCCATGTAATATGCCCATGTGCAATCTCTTCCGCCATGATGAGCTTCCCATCAGCGGAGGATTTGGCAGATTCTGGCACGCTAGCCTTTGAGGTTTCAAGCCTCTCTTTGTCTTTTTCTGCGTCTGAGACTGGGGCAGTGTCTTCATCGATCGCAGCTGATACCCCAGCACCTTGGGTCTTCACACTCCCATCGAGACCCAAAGAAATTGTGAAGTTGGCAATAGGACCAGCCAATGCAACATTGTGAGTCTAAAAAGGGCTTGAGTACTGGTACTGGCGAAAGGAAATTATGTAAGTGCGACTTACAACGAGAAGGACAGTCCGTCCTTTCAGTAGCTCGCCTTTGAAGCATTTTTCAACGATCCAAGCAGCGCTGGAACCAATGTCGTTAGACAAGTATTTCCAACTAAGACTAAGGAGCTTCGAAACTTACGTATGGACATCAAGAGCAGCGAGAACGTCGTCGAGGAGAATAATTTCGGCTTGTGAATAGACCGCCCGAGCGAGAGTCACCCGCGCTTTTTGTCCGCCACTGTCTCATACCATCAGGGGATATCTTCTGTGTGATGGGATAAATGGTACACCGAACCTCAAAGTTAAGCCTCTTTCACCAACTTCAGTTGCATCTCCGGCTTCAAAGAGTTCAAGATCGTGTTGTAAGGCACACTGATAGATGGCTGGTAGTAGTAAGTTATGAGTAAATGGGCCAGCCATGCATCAAATGTGCATACCTTTCTCGTATCGAGCCTGGTCAAAAGGAGATTCAAAGACGATATTTTGCCGTATCGTTGCATTCTGCACCCACGACTCTTGAGCAGCATACGCGACACCTCCCGAGCGAGGAAGATTGAACCATGAAGAGGGACTTGAGGGTAAGCAATGCATTTCGCCTGATTCGTCAGGTTAGGCGATAATGGTAGAAAACTATAACTTACCTAGAAGTGCCATCAGCATTGATGTTTTCCCTGATCCACTGGTGACAAAGGTTGGTCTATATAATGACATGCACATTGTGAATCTTATAAACTCACGTAGGACCAATGATCAAGTTGATACACCCCCGTTTGAAAAGCAATTCCTCATCAATATGAAGGCGGTATTTACGGCTTGATGGTGTCAGAGCGCCGTCGTCGTCGTTGACAGACCAGGCAAATGTGGCGTTCCTGAACCCAATCTTCTCTTTGTTCTGGTGGGGTTGGTCGACCACCGCAAGATGTGTTCTCATCTTAGGGTCTGTAGGCTTGACAAATGCGTCGAGAAGTTCCGCGTTCTGAATGAAGTCGTTGATCCGATCCAGCGAAACTTTGCCTTCAATCATGTCGGTGGCTTGCCACGCGAGGCGATGGAGATTTTCTCTCAAGATAGAGAAACCCGCCATACTCGAAAAGATGGTGGAAGCTATTCCGGAGTCAAGTTGTGCGCTCACAACCCAAATGAGCGTACTTACCATTAAGTTCTTCTTTCATGATGAGAGCAAATGTCGCGTATGTCATCAACATCGTGAGTGTAGGGATGAACATGCTGAGAAAAAGTATTATGACGGAGGATTCACCAACTGATGGATAGAATTACCTGATGATACCGTTGAGCAGTTTGAGGAGCTTACCAATATCATAAATTGACAGATCTAGGCCCTAGAACAACTTCTTACATACCTGGATTTTCCAGAGCCAAGTCAGCTCCTCCTCGCGTTTCTCCTCAAGACGTTTGGTTATCTTCTCTTCCCATCCGAATAGCTTGATCATACGCAGAACGGTAACGGTCTCAGTGATTGCTTGCACTCGTGCGTCAGTCTACGAAGGACGGTGGGTAAACACAACAGGCGTTCATCGCGAAAGGACAGGCCTACCAATCTCAGTTTGACAACCCCTACGTCTTGAACCTTCTTCCCGGTATATCCAACAGCGGGACTGAGTGCGATAGTGCCGGCAAGACCAACCAGTGAGCTGGATTTTCGGATAATAAGTAAACGCCTATCGACCCAATACGAGGTGGTGATACTACCTCCAGCCAAGGATCTTGTAGAGAAAGATGGAACAAATGATGATTTGAACAGGCACATAAAATACTAAACAACTGGTGAGCAAAGACTCGGTCGCGAAAAGACGTAAGCCATACTAAAGCTGAGAAAGTCGCTGCCATCGAGAATGTTCCTCAGATCCGATGTTACGAAGCTGTTGATTTTTCCCATTAGATTTTCGGTATCACCGCCACTCTTTTCTGATTGTGCTTGAACATTCTCTGGTGGAACATTTTCTGGTGTCGCTTTCCTTTTTCCTTTGGTAGTCGCCTGCGTTGATTCCGAAGCAGTCCTCGATGACCCAACAACAGTGGAAGCACAGCCATTTTCGTTCCTGGCAGAGTGTTTGCTTTCAACAGTCTCATCATCAGTTTCGTCAGGACTCGTCACCGAAGCTGCCATTGGAACGGGCTGGCCAGGCATTGAGATTGTTCCATCACCAGAAGCTTCCGCTTTGAGACGAATACGTAGACTGTGCTCAAAGACCAGTTGGGTGATGACGACCTCCAGACGTACGCGGACTACGGAACTAGTGAACATGTACCAGTGTGAACACATGGACTCTACAACTGGGCCGACGAGCAACAACACAATCCAGAGCCAGGGCTTGATATCCGAGTTTGTCCCGCCTGTCTCGAGATAACTGTAAAGGCGTCAGCATTTCGAATGCCCCAATCGATATTGAAAGACGAATGACTGACTTCAATACCTGGTAGATTCCGATAGGAGCGACGAAGGCCGCAAGGGCACTTAGGGCCAAACTAACAACCATGATAAAATATTGCTTTTCTACCTCCGGCGTCAAAGATCGGAACGTCGTCGAAAAGGCAAGACTTACGGAAAGTTTTCACACATCCAAAGAAGACATGTCTCTGTCTAGCACCAGAAAAGCGATCAAGGTTCTAGATGGAATGAGCCAAAAATGACTGGTTGGCAGCAAAACATCAGCCATACCGGTAGAGCCCATTTTGCTTGTATTCTCGCCCAGTCTTCGTCAGCGAGGGGAGGTAGCTGATCCGGAGATATATGTGCCAGCCGTGAACCTAAGAGGATGACAGAGTCTATGTAAGAGAAAGTGAGCCTCGAAATCCAAGACGAGGTCAATTCAGCGTTGGGTACAGGCATCGGGTCCTACAACGTCACCCCAGTTATTAACTCTTACTTTTGCCAGAAGCAAGGCAAAGGAAATACCTTGGGATCAACTGGTATGTAGCGCCGAGGAATGAAGAGAGGAATAAAAACAGCAGTCACTGCTAAAATTGAGATCTTTGCCCACAAAATACCCCCTTCGGCGTCATCGGCAGGCTTTTGAGTGTATGTCGCAAGCGGCCACAAGTCGCGATATACATAAACGAATAACACTGCTAGAAGGGTGATTATGTTGGATCTTGTAGCAGCTGAGCTCCACGTCTTTGAAACGAGTGCGATAACGGACAGGACAGAGGTGTAGAGCTGGTGTAATGCCTCAGCGACTACACTGCACGAGGTTTGAAGCGACAACTCACAAAGGTCAAGGTGAGAATATAATCTGGGCATTCGGTGGGGATTTTTTTGAAATCTGACCGTTCTTTTGGTGGATGGCATTCCGACACATTATCTCTGGACAAATGTAGAAGGAGTAGAGTCCCAACTAGACGAGCCAACATGAACCCGTAGATCGTGTATCCACCATAGTATTGAAAGTGTTGCTTTATCTTCTGTAGGCGCGTAGTTCTAGAGGTCTCTTCCGCCTCTTCATTATTTGCCTGCCTCGCGCGGAGGAGAGCACAGACAACAGCGTAGAGAACCTCGATCGTGAAGGAGAGGCTTGCAATCGCAAATGGGACGAGACGAAAGTCATACTGAGGTCTTCGTGTGTGTTTGGAGACACCCAACTACGCAAAGGGCAAAGAACGCACTTGAGTTTGCTTTCCGTAAAAGCATTGTAGTAGCCGTACGACTGCTGTCTGAACAAGTGGGAGGTGGCCATGAGGTTGTGACTAGTCTTTCCACCAAAGAAGGACCGAGGGGCGGATAAACTAAACGACACAAGGCTGCATGAGAGTTCTGATAAACGAATCTACACGTTCCAACTGGGGCTATTCGAGTCAGTATTGTTGGTACCCGTCCCGACGTCTTCCCTGGCATCCATGTGCTTCTGATTTTGGGTTACAGAGTGCAGATACAGAAGGGTGCATATCGATCGTGGTCGGTACAAACCTGTCGCAAGTCCGAGTGGGAGGCTTGAGACTTGAGGTAGCTTGAGTATGAGTATGCTGAAATGCTGACCCAGCATGAATGTAGATAAACAATAATTTTTTTGCTAGCCAGCATTACCAAGGTTTTACCACACGGCGTGATCATCGTCACACTGGAGCCCATAACTTGAGCGTTCTGAAAAGCAACCAGATTTCATTCAGGGACAACAGAAGCAAAATATGATTCTCGAATGCACAATGCT
>Ga0247741_1002156_pt1 | contig 10997 bp, 6 predicted proteins | sample UWRJL213509R2_FD_180945 | JGI IMG/M metagenome (GOLD analysis project Ga0247741, IMG submission 180945) | Plant litter microbial communities from Arlington Agricultural Research Station in Wisconsin, United States - UWRJ-L213-509R-2 | ecosystem: Environmental > Terrestrial > Plant litter >...
ACCCATGTACAAACAAAGAAACATTTTCTATAGCACAAAACAATTTCAATAACAAAAACATTTTTGCAAAACAATAAAACATTTTGGGAAAACAACAAAACATTTTGGCAAAAACATTTTGTATAAAATCATTTCTCAAACAACCTATCGGGTTACTTCCAGCCTACTACTTTTACAACCTGATAGGTTCTGTCAGGGGGTCAATGAAGTGCATAACACATTCCCAAACCCAAATTGCGCCATAAAAGCATGTCTACACAATAGTTGGGACTTAGGATTCTGTATAATTCAGTCCACCCAAACAAATTTGAGGTGTTTTATTATCATCTAGACAAAATTACTATGAAACATTACCCTAACCTTACAACCAGAAGCATATAAAGTTACTTAAGATAACTTTGTATTAGGATTGCATAGCTCTTTCTTATAGAGCCTTGCTCTGCTCATAGGGTGTGTTTTAGGATAGCAGTTCTTGTACAGACTGATAGTGAGCATCTCACTGGAATTCTTAGATTTCTGCTTCTTAGAGTGTCTGTGCTTTTGGCAATGGTGATGACCTTCTTCACACGAAATAGAAGCCCAAAAGGCCCTCGAAGATCGAGCAAATGAACAAAGGAGAGCAAAAGCCATTCTTGGTCGCCCGCCTCGAAACGCCAGCCTCTTTCCCTATGGTCCCCTGATATTCACAGTGGAGAACGAAGCGGAAACCACAGTGTCAGCCAAATCCTCACCCAATAATGGATACTTCCTCAAAACCGTCATCACGCTGAACAGAGCTCTTGAAGACATCTCAGATGACCAAAGGGAGGAGATAGAGACCAACCCAAATGACTACCTCATTATCATACCACTGGGAGGGGGCCACCAAATGTTCAAACAACTTGAACTGGTACGAATCAGCCTGCGCGACACCCTCCGCCATATCCTATCTGTGAATTTGGTAGTGGGAGAAACCCGGGACATAGCATCGAAGAACATTTGCGGACGCTACCGCCCCCCCATATCTTTCTTCGTGGATGGCCTGTCTGCAGCGCACCGATCATTTCTTACAAGATTCCAAACCTTCGGCATCAACACCACTCTCGCATTCCATGTAATCCCTGTCAATTCCTCAGTACAATCGTGGGTGGTGGGCATTTTTAAATCTGGCATACCTGAATCGAGCCGAGGCCTGGAAAGAATTAGGCAAGCCATCATGGACTCCCTGTTCACTGACTCCAAATTCCGCCCGCTTATTGCGCCAGCACGCCCCGGTTCAAAAGCTATGGACATCTTCGCTGCTGAAGTCCTCAATACGATTATGATACGATCGGTTCCTGGGTACCAAGAACCAACCTATGTAGTGTACCTTGCACCCTTCGGACCAAGCAAAGAACCTTTTGAGAATGCCAAACAGTATATCCGAGCGAAGGCCTTCCAAACACCCCCCTACATCATCGAGCCAATCGGGATGGGTCCGCCGGCTGCACTGGTCGTATGCACATTCTGCAAGATGGACCAACATCATACCAGTGCCTGCCTGTTTGCCAGTATCGAAGACTGGTGGGGGCCTCGCCCCTCCGTTGCCACCAACCATACAACAACTGTCGACGGAAACTCCACTGCAGCAAAGAATCACCCAAGCGCTCGAGAGGAATGGTCCTTTGTAGTCGGACAACCAAGTCGAAACTACCCCAGAGGCAGAGGCACGGGCCTAAACATAAGTGGAGGAAGAGGTAGAGGACAACGCGGACGAGGCATGAACCGAGGCCGTGGCCGCGGCCATGGGAATTGGTAGACCCACCTATGTAACAGTACCCAAACTCGAGTGCAACAGTGGAGCCTCAGGATCCACACTTACATAGACAGACAACCTACTTACATCCGTTAATCGAATCCACTGTGTTAATAGATGTACCTTACCCTAATCCTATCGCTAAAAGCAGGAATTACTGAGTTTACACACCCATATCAGAATTACCAAACGAGTACAACCCCTAACACCAACTCAAATACGGCCGGTTACAAATTCAGCCCAACGAAAAAGATACCAACCCTATAGTACGACTCATCATAGCCAGACTGGTGGAAAACCTGTGTGAAAAAACAATGTGTCTAAAGAGGGGGACATTGATACCTCCTGCATGCTTGCGCTAATCGCCGTTGGACAACAGGCGACTCCCCAGCATATGGCAAAGCACCCAGACTGAATGCGACAGTGCAAATGCAAACATGAGAAAACACCCTAGCTGATCAAGAACCTGACATTAGTTGGAAAGCAGCCATGTAACAATACGGCAATCAAATAATACCAAATGGACCAAACAGGACGATAGGCATGAACAGAGGCACAACGCCCAATCTATACACTCAGAATAAGAATCTAAGTACGGATACCATCAGCGCACCAAGGTTCCAGAAGTATGAGTGCATTGGTATGCAACGTAGAGCTCAGCCCCATAACGGAGATAACACCAGATGAGAGATTACGCAATCCAAAATATGTGTTTGTTCGATCAACTGCAACCATTCCCACACTTAACCCCTGATCTATGCAATATCCAAACTAAACCCTATGGGGGTGGTTGTTTGTCCGCATATGAGGCCACTGCAGACAATACCATATGGATTCACTCAGCCCAGAAACACTGGTAGCGAATACTTAAACAGCAATTTTCAGACAAAGGAAAACTCAGCCCTCCTATCAAGCACAATACTATCTATCCGTCGTATAATCCCAAACAAACTTGCATAGCTATCAGGTATGGCGACAGTTGCCTGTTTACAAATTCTAAACTAACAAACGTACATGAACGAATCGACAACAGCCCCCCTCCCCTCTTTTTCAAAAAGTCACTCATTCTAAATCGAACCATACGCTCATTACTCGACATGTCACTAGAACAACCAACGGCAATCTGGGCTAAACGTCTTCCTCCTCCATCAATACAAGCATCAAAGATTAGGTCCCTCTGGTCCAAATTGCCTATCAAGATATCCAAAGGCGATGTCCTACGAGTAACGCCCACTCCCATCATCGAAGGCACCCTTCATCACACAGTTCTTGAAAATGGCTGACCCCCCTATACAGTAGAAGTAGGATCCTCCCCTGATCTACTGTGAAAAGGAGGACAAAGGAAAACGGTACTTTGCCATTCGGGAACGCGTTCAACGAGATGACATGGCGTATATCGAATTTATTGCCTACGATCGCCAAGGAAGGATGGTAACATCACAGGACTGGCAACCCATTACGATAGGATTCCATCATTCCTGCTCTGCCTTACCTCCAACCTTCACACGGGACCAGGTGCTGGACCACACCAAGATGGAAGACACATCACTCATCGTAAAATTACTACGCTTCCTCAACTTATACCAATGCTTTAGCGTATAAGATGGACGATATAACTCTAGTAGAACACTATTCTCTCTAAGAATCAAAGCTAACCACCAATACCTATGTCAAAACCACCATACATTTGTTATACTCTCTATCAATATACTTGAAAATGTGGGCCATTGCAAAGCATCGCAGGAACAAGTCTGGTAATTTTTAAATAAAATAAAATAAAATAAATAAAAACCCAGTGTTGTTGACATTCTTAACCACCTTTCCCACTTATCGGCTGGCTTCAAGGCGGTGCTGCGTGCTTATATCCTAACGCAGCATTGACCAAATAGATGCAATGTCATCACACGCGTCAGGCCATTGCCAGCTACTTAGACCATTACATCCAATGACAGGACAGCTGGCTTATAAGGACAAATCCGCATCACATTCAGACTCGTAACCTGAAAACTGGGCCACTGTAAGGCATGGTAGAAACAAGGTCAATAATTTCTCTGCCCTTATCACTTGTTGCCAACCTGTAACTGGCTCATAAAGATAGGGCCTAACATGCACGCCTATGTTCTAACATAGAAAAATAGCCAAACAGATGTAACTTCATCATATACATCCAGCTATCACCGGGTACCTAGCCAGCACTATACTATTACAACCACTTGTTGGATGGGCCATTGTGTTACTGCGTGGCAGGGAACGAGTCCCCAAAAAATGGCTGTGTACCAGGACGAACAATGGTGGTGTCAATTACCAGTAGCCACATAACTTACCATCACAGGCACCTGTAATGTGTGACATGAACTAATGGTCGTAACAGTACAGTATGTCCAAAGACAGAATATCTATTCTATAATAACAATTTCTCATTACATTTGGACTTGTAACTTTACTTGAGCCTCAATACTGGCTATGAATAAACTCAGCTAACAGGATTTATAATAACTGTGCACATTCCCTAATTTACTGACTACTCCCTAAAAAGTAGGACAGGACGGATAAGGCACATTTTCTGAGATGAGCAGAAGTAGAGAACCCCCTCTACTTCTGCTCATCCCAGAAATTGGTGGGACTAATGCCAGGGAACCACCAGCATATAATAGAACTATGCTGAAAGACAATAAATCACATGTATTCCCAATTCATATAATTAACACTCATACACCACTCACTCTAGCAAGGTGATTAGTGTCCTCTCTTACATGCTACAACAACTCACCTAGGTAACTATCTTTCATATGGTTTGACTAACAGTACTTTGGCAACAGGACTTGACCCCTTAGCTGGAGAGTCTATAGTCATGGCCCATGACTATGGTTCAGTCAATGAAAGCTCTAGGGATGAAGGGAATCAGACTCATAATCAATTACACCCCAATACAGGCTATATTGGGAACAGTACTAGGTCTAATACTAGGCTTAGTACTGGTGGATGGGATATCCACAATCCTGTGGCACAGGACCCCCCCTTTTTTCGGAATGGTGCGGGATGCTCCACTACTGTTGGTCATATGACAAACAGAGAACCAACTATCTATAATAGCAACAGATGGGAAGCCTGCAGTTCTGTGATACAGAACAATCCCTCAGAGAGGGGAAGAGTGGGAAGCTCTATCCACACATGGAGACAAAATGCTAGTATCCAAGAGGGGCAGGATGCCTTAAATTATACTAGACAAAATTATAATGCCCAGAATAGACCAAACCAAAATCTGAATACTGAACAGGGCATCTTGCCACAGAGACATGAATTCTCACAACAGCCCCTACACAATACACAAAAACCAAGAACAGAGGGCTGTAAAAAGAACACCAAGGCATCAATTAAAATATCTGGTCTAAATATTAGTGGAATTGGAAACCCAGACCCAAGTCACAAGGACAATAAATGGAATCATGTTAATCAACTTGTTCGGGATGAGCGAATTGGTATACTAGTTATTGGAGAAACTCATCTGGATGAGACAAGATGCAGAGACATAGAAACACTGTTTAGCAGGAGACTCTGTATTTTCTACTCTAAGCTTGAGAACAATCGTAATGCTGCTGGAGTTGCAATAGTTCTTAATAAGGAACTAACAAATATTAATAACATCATCACACATGAGGTAGTGCCAGGTAGGGCTCTCCTGCTTGAAACCAACTGGCATGGGACTGAAAAACTATCTATCCTTGGAACATATGCGCCGAACCAAACTATGAAGGAAAATGAGGAATTCTGGGAGAAAATTCAAGCATATTTTGAAAGAAATCGTCAATTGAGAAAGCCAGATATAATGCTAGGAGATTTCAATGTGGTCGAAGACCCATTGGATAGAATACCACTACGTCATGATGATAAAAGTGTAGTTGATAGTCTAGATAATCTAAAAGTCCAACTACAACTTATAGATGGTTGGCAACAGACATATCCTCAGTCAACAGCCTTTACTTTCTATAGAAAACAAGACAGCCACCAAGCACGACTAGACAGAATATACATAAAACATAGACTTATGCAATTCACATTTGACTGGAAAATACAGACCACTGGTATTAAGACTGACCACAGAATGGTCTCAGTTAGACTATCATGTGAGACAGCACCTGAAATCGGAAAGGGCAGATGGACATGGCCTCAACATTTAATAAAAGATACAAAACTCACAACATTTATATTTGAAAATGGACAGGAACTCCATAAAAATATAAAGAATATGATAGTTGATAAGAGCTGTACTGATACATATAATCCACAAGCACTGTGGATGAATTTCAAAAAATCAATAACAACAAAAGCAAGGGAGCGTGCAAAAATAGTAATCTCTAGACTTGACAAGAAAATCCAAGAAATAGAGGCAAAACTAGAGGCTATAGGAGAAGACCCTATGTTGAACCATGAGGAAAGAATTTTGTCAATGGCTGTCTTAACTGAGAAACTTACTGCACTCCACATAAAACGCCATACCTCAAGACGAGAACATACTAAAATTAACAATATTCTCTATAGTGAATCTATTAACAAATATTGGACAGGAATTAATAAAGATTGAAAACCCAGACAACTGATCTACCATCTTAAAAGACCTAATCAGGACACAAACCAAGATGAATTTGCCACATCATCTACAGAAATGGCAGATATAGCTTGAGATCACCACTACAATCTTTAACTTGAAGGAAATGGCCCAGCACACATAGAGAATACACGAGAAGAGACAATAGAAATATTACAGAGAATTACTATAAAACTGAGAGATTTAGATAAAGAAAGCTTAAAAAACAAACTGAGTGAAGCAGATATCTCAGAAGCACTCCTACTATCAGCTAATGGAAAGGCTCCAGGACTTGATGGAGTAAGCTATGAGGTCTGGAAAGATATTCTTCGTAGGTGTGAGAAATTAGAAGAAGACAATGCTAACAAAGACCCTAAGGACAGAGAACCTCCCTTCTCAATCTCATGGATTCTCACCCAAGTATTTAATGATATTGGAACATATGGGATGGTTCAAAACACTGGCTTTTCTGAGAGCTGGATGTGTCCACTATATAAAAAGAATGATAGAGCAGAAATTGCAAATTACCGCCCAATTTCTCTTCTAAATACAGATTATAAGATTATGACAAAAGCATTAAGTATTAAACTAGCACGGGCAGCACCATCAATAATACATCCAAACCAAGCAGGCTTTGTACCTGGACGTCAGATATATGATCAGATATGGCTATCAAAACTAGTTATTAATCTGGCTGAATCTGAAGAAACAAATGGAGCAATTATAGCTCTGGACCAAGAGAAGGCATATGATAAAATAAAACATGACTACTTGTGGAAAGCACTTAAAGCATATGGTATTCCTGATGAGTTTATAAATACAGTTAAAGCCTTATACTCAGATGCTCATACTATAGTAATGATAAACGGAGTGAAGAGTACTCAGCCATTTCAGGTAACCCGTGGCGTGAGACAGGGAGACCCACTCTTATGTCTACTCTTTGACATAGCTATAGAACCCCTAGCTGAGGCATTGAGGAAATCTAATTTAAAAGGCTTTAGTATACCAGACAAAAGAGAGAGACTTATCGCAACTCTGTTTGCAGATGATACAACAGTGTATCTATCAAAGGATGATGACTTTGGGGATCTTATCAAAATTCTTGATGAATGGTGCTTAGCCTCAGGTGCCAAATTCAATGTGAACAAAACAGAAATAATACCAACTGGATGTATAGAACACTGCAATATGGTTCACTTCTATAGATTTCTGAATGGAAATAGTGGTACAAAAATTCCAGACCATATAAAAATAGCTGAAGAAGGAGAATCTATCAGAAGCCTAGGTGCTCAAATTGGTAACGGAATAGGTATTATTGAGCTCTGGTCACGAATTATAGAAAAAATAGATATTAACCTTGCTTGATGGGAGAAAAGTAGGCCTACAATGGAAGGTCGTCGACTAATTGTACTCATGGTGGCTGGAGCAATGTCACAATACTTTGCCAAAGTACAGGGAATGCCTAAACAAGTAGAAAGCCGCCTTCAAAAGAGAATCAAGCACTTTCTTTGGGCTGAAAGAGAAAAAGTTAGAATAAATGAAGCTACAATAATGGCTAGCAAGGAACAGGGAGGACAAAATCTTCTGGATATTGCAGCACGGAACAAGGCTATTGCAATAATGTGGTTGAAGTCATATCTAAACTTTGGAGTAGACCGACCAATGTGGGCATTTGTAGCTAATAGACTTATTGCCAGTGCCTCAACTGCAAAAGAAAAGAACATCGACGATGATATTAAAATAAACTTATTTCTTCAAACATGGAATACCAAAAAACAAAGTCTTCCAGATGATCTAGAAAATATGATCTCAATAGCTACCAAATATAGAGTACGTCTAGAAGGAAGAGCCTTTGCAAGGAATATATTGAGACAGATGCCAATCTGGTTCCACATTCAATCAAATGAGATAAGAAAATATAATCATGGCAGAGAAAGTCACTGTTTAAGAGCAAACCATAAAATTAAAACAGTAGGCAAAATGGAAAACCTTGCTCTATGTCTACAAGATCCAAACCACAAAAACAGACGTGATTGTAGATGTGAAAACTGTAAATCAGCTAGGGATATAGTAGGATGCAAGAATCCTCACAAATGTTTTGTACGAGCACATAAATTGTTAGCATGCCTCCCTGACAAATGGAACCCAATGAAAGCCCAGCCAGAGGACTATGAGAATATAGAGAACAATGCTGGAGGACTGAATATAGCAAGGAATGTTCAGATCTTCAATCACCGTATCTCAATAACAGGTAGTCTCTCAGATGCATTCCGTATTTTTACAGATGGAGATGTATGTAATGAAACACCACAAATAAGTTGGAACCCACCTGGGATAGATACAACACAAATTCAAGTGTTTACAGATGGATCATGTACAAATAATGGTGATGAAAATGCAAAAGCAGGAGCAGGTATCTTTATTGCAAAAAATGATTCTAGGAACCGAGATATACGTATCCTAAATGAACTTGAACAAACAAACCAGACTGGAGAAATAATTGCAATCAAAGAGGCAGCAGAAATATTAGATAAGAATTCTGAACTACTCATTGTGAGTGACTCTGAGACCACCATAAATGCAGCCATTAAAAATAGACATAGATTTGAAGACAGAGGTTGGATAGGAATAAAGAATAATCTAGAGCTCCAGGTTATGATATCCAGATTGCTAGAATGTAACACCAAGACATCACTCAAGTGGATTAAAGGGCACTCTGGTATTACAGGTAATGAAGAAGCGGACAAGGCTGCAGAACGAGGAAGCAAGAAAATAGATGGAAGTGACATGATAGACCTCACTATCCCATCACCCCTAAGATTAACAGGGATTAAATTAAACAAAATCACACAGTCGCTAGCATATAAAGCCATCAGGATTCAAAAGACAGAGAAGACAAGATACCAACAAGACCTAGATTGATTCTCAACTAATATGAATCTGGAACAAGCAAAAGCAGCAGCCCTGGATCTCTCTCAGAGAACCCACAGAAATGAGAATATCTGGTGCTCACTTAGACATAAAGACTTTTCACGTAAAATAAGATACTTTCCATGGGTCACAATTGCATGATGGTTATAAGGTGGGACCTTACTGGAATAAGATACCAGGGTTTGAAATAAGAGCACCGTGTACAATATGTGGTACTGATGAAACAATGGAACATATACTTACGGAATGCTCAGCCCCTGGTCAATCCCAAATATGGAATTTAGCAAGTACCCTTTGGGAGGGAAAGAAAACAGACTGGACACCACCCTCCTTTGCAAATGTACTAGCCTGTGGCCTAACCCAAATAAAGGATGAGAAAGGTATGACACTTAGGGGTGAATCAAGGTTATACCGTATAATTGTCTCAGAATCAGCATACCTCATCTGGAAACTCAGAAATGAAAGAGTAATTAATGATAGAGCACCAACAGCACCAGCTGAAATCCAAAATAGATGGATCGCAACTATAAACCACTGTCTATCACAAGACTGCCTACTCACAAACCCTAAATATGGCAGCAAAACCATTAAAGAATCTAAAGTAAAAGAAACATCGCAGGGTACACTTTGGGATGAAGAAAATCTTTCTTCAGACTGGAATAGGAAGTCCAGGGTTTTAGTGGGTATACGCCCATGCATAGTTAGACAAGGAATGGGATGAGTTATGGTATGTATATGGTTTTATGATTTATGGTAACGGTTATATTAGGTTTGGAAGGGAAGTTGAAGACAGTCTACCTGTGCGGGTGCTGAGTCCCACACTAGATGGATCAATATGTCCAAGTGCGTAATGGCATTTCCTCAGGTGGTTAAAGGTAGCCTTTAGACTACAAATCAAGAGGTCTCAATGGGTCGACATTGTCGGCACTGACAGACAATACTCTCCACAAAAATAAATAAATAAATTATGCTCTCTTTGCTGCGTCAGTCGTCCTACAACTTGTTCTACTTGGCCCCAGCATTCTCTTTTGTAATATTTCCAATCTCAGGGTGCGCTTATCATGCTTGGCCGCCACATGGCGCCTTGTGGCAAATTCCTAGCAATCTGCGTGGCAAGTGCATATTTGATGGGTGCTCGGATATTGCCAGACAAGTTTGTGTAATCTAATCAACTGGCGTTATCTAACTTTCTGACACGTGGTTAGAGACGCATGGACTCACGATATTGGCTGAGTGCACGTGCAACTGGGCGCTAAAGGTGGGATCGGCTAGTGCTTGTGTTTGGGTACAATTGGTGGTAGCCAGTATAACATATATTAGCTTTCCCTATTTCACTAGTCAATTCTGACCCGGATATGTGAATACAGTTGAACAGGTATTTCTGGAAAAAGGTTGACAGTGCTCTTGAATTCTTGCAGTCTGCACTTTCTCGCAATGTGAAATGTCAACAAGAACTCGAGGGTTGCACTCAATCAACACCAATGGCATTGTCATCCAAACGCATGCGGGTTGTCACACACCCTGATGTCAAGCAGGCATTGGTCCTGTGGATCCAGCACATTGAAGACATGGGCAAAACGAGGTCTTTCATGTCCCCCACCAGTTCCAGCTGGATTCCAGTGGATTCCACTTGAATCCACTGGAATCCCCTGGAATATTTGAGCAAATTTGGCAGAGAAAATATCAATATTCCACTGGAATCCAGTG
>Ga0247741_1002157_pt1 | contig 10996 bp, 15 predicted proteins | sample UWRJL213509R2_FD_180945 | JGI IMG/M metagenome (GOLD analysis project Ga0247741, IMG submission 180945) | Plant litter microbial communities from Arlington Agricultural Research Station in Wisconsin, United States - UWRJ-L213-509R-2 | ecosystem: Environmental > Terrestrial > Plant litter >...
TACGACGATAGCGAGGACGAAGAAGATGACCGCCATCGGAGCCACCGTAGCGAACACCGTAGCAGGCGCTCCAGGTCCCGTAGCAGGAGCCATCGCGCTGCCAGCCGCAGTGCCAGCAAGAGCAAAAGTCCCGCCCGTATGGACATCGATCACGCACCGTCCAACGCCAACCGACAGGTATCCACTGGACCTCCACCCTCTTCCAAGGGTGACGAGGATGATTCTGGCGACGACCTTGGTCCTCAACCACTGTATGCCGCTGTGACAGGCCGAAAAATAGACGAGCGTGCATATGGTGGCTCCCTCCTTCGCGGAGAAGGTAGCGCGATGGCGGCTTTCTTGCAAGACGGGACTGAATCTCGTATCCCACGTCGTGGTGAAATTGGGTTGACGTCGGACGAAATTGCACAGTACGAGGATGTGGGATATGTTATGAGTGGTAGCAGACATAGGAGGATGAATGCCGTTCGTATGAGGAAGGAGAACCAGGTCATCAGTGCTGAGGAGAAGAGGGGCATCTTGAAGCTCCAGAGGGAGGAGCGGGAGAGGAGGGAGGCGATTCTGAGAGAGGAATTCAGCGAGTTGGTCAACGAGAGGCTGAAGGCAACTCCATCTGGGTCCACCTCAGCGAAGTAGCATCAACTAGGGGGAAGTATCCAGTTATTACATTGCCCTTAATACCATAAACATACCGATGAAGTGGGTAAATAAATACTATTGACTATCCATGTACTAAGCTATATTCCTTGTAAATGTCTCAAGATAATAGTGTTGTCCATCACCGATGCAAATTTACCAGTTTGAAGCAGAGGGTCTACTATTAGTGGAAGCATATACAAACACCACACCAAAACCCAGGCACGGCCAATTGATCTCCAAAACATGGACGGTTTGCAACCAAGGTGTCTACCTAGGTTGATGAGCAATGTCTCAAGCAGGATGGCAGCAGCTTGAGCGGAAAAGAACCAAATGGAGCCTCCCTTAGAAAGGCCCACTGCGACGATATCGCCACCTGCATGTACTATTCCCGAGAGAGTAAATGCAGCCCCAAGAATGACAAACGAAGCTATGATGCCTGGCTTGAGACGAAGGACACGATGGGCGATGAATGCTCCATGGGCGGCGAGTGGCTAAGAAATTTTGTCAGTAATCATCTTAGTTCAGAAGATAGGACTTACACGTCGCATTGCCTGGTGCCAGGTTTTCCTACAAGTAGTGATTAGTTGTCTTGAAGGACAGCAAGGTTTGATACACATACCCCCAGAAATGCCTCACCGTGTTGGCCTCGCTGATACTGCCATACAAGCTCGGCCAGTCTTGTGGTCCCCAGAAACCAAATCCAACCGCAAATGCGCTCAGGAGGCAATATCCGGTGTCCATGCCAGAGTATACTAGCGCCGGGAGCGCCAGATACGCCAATCGACGCGTTAGAAACGCGGAGACGTCTGTGTACGGCTCGTTTCTTGAGCTGGAGAGCTTGAAAATGACATAGGAGGCTAGGTCGGACACGGCAATGTCGCAGAGTGCGCGTAAGACGCGTCTCAAAACGAAGGCCCGACGGGAAGATTGCTGGCCTATCCGACGATGCAGGTATGCCGGTGGGGGACCATGTGCCCAACCTATGGCCCGTGGAGAGAACATGAGATTGGCAGCCCATTTGACGCGTTCGAACAATGATAAACGTGTTGCTGGAACCTTCTGGCCATGCATTTTGAAGTCTTCAGGACTATCGTTGAGCAAGAGGATGTCGGACGCGTTGAGAAGGTAGATGAAGGCAGTATCACCGAGTGTATGCGCCATCATGAAATCGTCGGACGATGCGAGGAACGGGGTAGAAAGGTTGATGAATAGGATTGGGATGGCAAGAGCCTTTCGAACCGCCGGGTTCTTGAGCAATAACGCAACGAAGAGAAGTATTTGCGAGGTCGCCAGCAAGCATGGCCCCAGGAAAATGCTTCTAGACATTCTCGTGTTCTGTCGCTTCCTATCGCTACAGGCGTTCGTAGGCGAGGTCGCGGTTTCGGGGCAACTCTGGGACTTGGGCTGGTTGGTGTGGTAGAAGAGAATGGGCGCTGGGAGTACCCATCATCGCGGAGCGCTGAGCGCCGCTCAGGTTCGGAATCGGGGTGAAAGCCATGACCTCAGCTTTCAGGATGGTGGCATTTACATCACTGCAGGATCCTGGCAGAGTCCAAACGGTACATTGTTCTTCGGTGGCCAGTATTGACGCCTTTAGACGACGTCCGGATATTGGTCAAGGGCCAACCCATTTGAAGTCCGGATTTCCGAACTCTTGGCTTAGTACCACCACCACATGTCACTTGGCAATATGAGTCTTCGCTCAGAAAGACACATATATGGTGCTTTCGTTCAATGGTGTTCGTTATCATCTTGCTGTAACAAGTTGATGGTGCTCCAAGCTTGGGCATGAAGTGTGTTTTTCGTCTCTATTATTGCATCTTATCTCACACATACAACAACCTATTATAGCCTTCTTATGAGCTTTGAAGAGCGTCCGTGGAAACTTCCAGCATGACTCGGGACCATTTCAGCTTCATTTTGGCCGATCATGGCCGTATCTATATAACTGACCATTTTCTGCAACTACTTCTTGGTCTGTGAATGAGAGACCAGAGCAGAGACTATGAACTATCTCAGAATTCAAGATGGTTCAACATTTTCTCCTGCATATCTTCAAATTCGGTACGTCAAGCTTCTCCAACACATGCGAACAACTGTCATTATTATAGCATTTCTTTTCCTAGTGACACTCGCTCTATACCTTTCGCTGTGGCATGCCTTGTGTTTGGTTTTCAATTGCTTCGTGCCATGGTCCTATGCTCTATGTCTTACCACGGGACAACCGACCATACTCCAAAGCCGACCGCGAACGGGAGTGAAAGGGAGCGCGAGGGGTCCATCCATAATGCAGATTTCTTTTCGAAATTTCGTCAACATGTTTCAGGGTACGGAGGATATCAGATTTTTGGCTTTATGGTGGCACGATTTGCGGGCTGCTTTGCACTGCTCCTTCTATCTGGGATCGGCCTCCGCGCGTGTGAGGTGGACTTGCGGTGTGAATGGAAGGGGTTTTTGACCAGTTGTCCAGAGATCTACATGGTCGCAACATACGTAGGTCCCACCCGATCCTTCACTGTTAGTCGTTGACAGGCATACGCCACAGTCTTATGCTTCAATCCTTGCCGTCGTATCTTTGGTTTCCCACCGATGGAGCATATCGACAACGAGATGTAGTATTGTCGTCCTCTTGTCGACTTTTGTGACATACGCCTATCGTGACCTGTGGCCTTTGGCGAGGTATGATCGACAGCCTGAAGATTTACCAGACGGTAGTCTTCTTTGGGGGAAGGTTGTTATCCTCTTCTTTACAGCAGCTGTTATACCGCTCGTTATTCCGCGTCGCTACATTCCTATTGATCCCAAGGTAAGCTTACACTGAAGCAATGATAAATTCTCTCTGACGACAAATGTTCATAGAACTCGAGCGTCACTTCGAGCCCAGAGCAAACCGCGTCTTTAATTTCGTTCATGAGCTATGCCTTCATAGACGACATTATCTTCAAAAGTCGCAAAGTTCCTCACTTAGGCCCAAACGACATGCACCCTTTATCGAGGTATGATGAAGCGACGTATCTTGCAGAGAAAGGTTTTCAGGTGAAGGGCCATCCTTGAATAGTTGGTCATATCCTCATCGATGCCTCTTCAGCACCTTGATTTCCTCCGAGGAGCCAAACGTAGGCATATTTTTTGGAACTTGATGCGAGTTCTACGTGAGTTTATAATGCTTCCTCTACGATTGACTCTCAAACCGGGGCGACCGCAGGCAAGGATTATACTTTGGTAGTCGTTTCAATCTTAATAAATGCGGTCACATCTTTTGCCGCGCCTATGGGAATCAATGGCATCCTTTAGTGCGTTTCTTTATCCCTATCTTTCACAGATTTATTATAACCTTTTCCGTTCCAGCTATCTAGAAACAGACGGGGTCAACGCGAAGATCCGGCCTTGGTTTTGGATTTTGTGGCTTTTCCTTGGACCACTGATGGCCAGCTTCTCGTTCGAGTGGTATATCTTCCTAGTTACGAGGGCCCTGGTACGGACAGAGGCTCTCCTGACTGAGTTGATTTTCGAACACAGCCTACGGATAAGACTCAAGGCCGACGTCTCAGACGGCCACCCACCTAATGGGAAAACACCTTCAGGATCCAAAAAGCCCGTCTCAAAGGATTTTATGGGAAAGCTCAACAACCACGTCACGACGGACCTAGCAAATATTGTAGGTGCCAAGGATTTCTTAATCATATGTGAGTTCCTCCATCGAACTCGCTACTTTCCCCAAAAGTACTAAAAGGTGCTTGCTAGTTCTCCATGTCCCAATCAGTCGCACTCAGCATGGTTTTCCTATACAAGGTGCTAGGATGGAGGTAACGCATTTCATTTTGACTAGGCTTGATTAAATTCTGAATCTTCGAGTATCAGCGCATTTGCCGGCCTTTTTGTCATGGTTATTCTGACACCACTGCCTGGATATGTCTCCACGAGAATACAGACTGTACAGAAGGCCAAAATGAAGACAGTAAGCTCTGGAAGAATGGTCTCATGTAATTAGCTAATAACTTGGTCTTATATAGACTGACGCCAGGGTGCAGGCCGTTACTGAGGCTGTGAATGTCATTCGCATGATCAAGCTATTCGGATGGGAGAGGAAAATGGAAAAACGTATCGAAGAAAGGCGTCAAGAGGAGCTCAAGATGCTATGGAAGCTCAAGCTCTTGGAACTTTGCAATGTGGTCCTTAGGTATGTCAAAACGTTGACGCTTGGTCTCCACGCAATTTGACAGTATTTAGTTACTTCATACCCACCAGCTCGATGATCATTACCTATGGAGTCTACACGGCCATCATGAAGGAAACGCTCACTTATATGTTCACTGATTGGTTTGATGATGCATGCTGACCGGTTATCATTCAAGCTTCGAAGGTTTTCACTAGCATCGCTGTGTTTGCGATCGTAAATCTACAATTTTCTCGCACGACCCGCCAGCTAAGTTCAATTGTCCAAGGTTAGTGACCTTCACAAGGTATCATGTTCGTAATTTTGACTGGCTTCAACAGGCAAAGTATCCCTTGAGCGCTTAGGAGCATTCCTCCAGAATACGGAGCTACTAGATGCCTTTTCAAGCGAGCGAGTGGACTTGGAACTCATGCCTAGTTTGGATGGATCTTCTGAACATAATATTGGCTTTAAGGATGCTGCATTCACTTGGTCAAAGGACGATGCTTTGGATCCACCAAGTGGCATCGTTTCGAATCGGCGGTTCAAACTTTACATTAACGGAGAACTACTCTTCAGAAGAGGTCATATCAACTTGATCATAGGCCCAACGTGAGACCTCTCAATCGTTGGGAGTTGAGAATAAGGTTGGCTGATATTGATTCAGTGGCTCTGGGAAAACGTCCATGCTGATGGCTTTACTCGGTGTGGCCCGCTCCTCAGTCCAGAGCCCTACTATTTGCTGACGACATGCAACAGGAGAGATGCGCTTCGTACCCCCAGATATTGGCAGTTGGTTTAATCTTCCTCGTGATGGCGGCGTGGCATATGTTGCTCAGGAATCCTGGGTACAGAATGATACCATACGAAACAACATTCTCTTTGGTTCTGCCTTCGAAGAAGAACGCTATCGGAAAGGTGGGTCTGAGTTACTTTCTTTATCGATCGACATGTGCTTACTTCTCCGCAGTGATCAAACAATGCGCGTTAGAACGAGATCTCGAACTTTTTGAAGCAGGAGATGTGACTGAGGTTGGCGAGAGAGGTCTTACTCTGAGGCAAGTACATGGTAGTAACTGGGTCTAAGAGATCTCGCTGATTCTCTTCTCAGTGGTGGCCAAAAGGTAAACTGGATTGCTGAAGGTTTCGCAGTCTCGTTGATTATATCCTCGCCAGGCACGGCTCACTTTGGCCCGAGCAGTGTACTCACGTGCGAATATTCTACTTCTCGACGACATCCTGGCAGCTCTTGATGTACATACGTCAGTCCAAACCTGTTTGTTACTTCTCTGGATCTCATCAACCTTACTAGGTCTGCCTTCATTGTGGAACAGTGTCTACGTGGAGATCTTATTAGAGGACGGACCGTACTGCTGATTGTAAGTCTAGGATGTGGGCCCGTCGTAATTTATATTGACATAATTTTACAGACGCACAAAATTACTCTAACAAGGCCATCCGCTGGTTTCATAGTTTCTCTTGGACTTGATGGTACAGTACATGCCCAAGGAACTGAAATTCCGGATTTACAGTTGAGGGCTTTGACCATTGTGATGGAGACCAACAGCAAACCAGGCGAGAGTGGTATTACTGAAGAGGGAGACGAAATAGCTGCAGCAGTTAAACCTGCTCAAGGTAGGCTGATATTGGCAGAAGAGGTCGCTCATGGTCACATCACAAAGCGTTCTTTGAACTTATACATTGGCGGTGTGGGCCGCCATCCAGTCCCACTGCTGACTGCCATTTTTGGTGGATTTTTGCTTTTTGAAGCTAGTTTGAATTTCCAAACCTGGTTCTTGGGTTATTGGGGTTCCCAGTACGAGGGACGCACGCTACCTGAAGTCAAAATTTCTCTGTAAGCCGTTCATTCTTTATACACGTACACGTTTCCGGATTTAACGGTCACAACTGAAGCTACCTTGCTGGTTACACATCGATTGTTCTGGGCAGTATTGCGGCATATTGCACAACATACCTATTCTTCACAATTGCTTCCATTCGGGCTGCGAAGTCAATCAACACCTTGCTTCTTGAGTCAATATTTGGAAGCACGCTGAGGTTTGTCCTGTTACTCCCTGTGCGTCATCTATTCTGACTCCCCTCGTCAGATGGCTCGATGAAACCCCGACAGGGCGTATAATTGGTCGATGTACTCAAGACATTCGGACCGTGGACGGACCTCTACCACCAATCTTCGAGAATTTTCTTGCCCACCTGTTTGGGATGGTCACCAAATCGACAGAAATCGTGTTGTTTACCCCCATTTTCTCCATCCCTGGATTCGGCATCGGAGTGCTGGGAGTATATATAGGAAACCTATACCTCAAGGCTCAGCTTTCGGCAAAACGAGAGATGAGGTTCGAGATGCCCGCAATCTGAGATATATTCAGCCTGACCATTCCCATCGCAGCAATGCCCGCTCTCCCATTCTCGCGCACTTCAGCGCAGCTATGCATGGTCTTAGTGAGTGTGCTCGATGTTTCTCGTTGTAAATGAAACTCATTAACGGTGGCAGTTTCAATCCGGGCATATGGGGCCCAGGAAGCATTCATAGCAGAGTCTCTCAGACGCATTAACCACTATTCTCAGATGTCCAGGACATCCTGGAATTTGAATAGGTGGATTTCAGTTCGTATGGATGCTCTTGGAGCACTATTCTCGTCGAGCCTGGCACTCTATCTGGTGTATGGTCGACAGGTGGGGTCATCTAACACGGGATTTTCTCTGAATATGGCTGTGCAATTCTCCTCCAGCGTCCTGTGGACAGTCCGTATGTTCAACTTAATAGAAGTACAGGCAAACAGGCAGGCAATTTTCTCATTTTCGTTGCGTTACAATAACACTACCATCTGATAGTTTGGAACGCATCCAAGGATACATTGACATCGAGCATGAGCCCAATCCTACCGAATCAGGACGGCCTCCAGCCGCATGGCCTACAAGTGGAGAGCTACGTGTAGAGAATCTTTCGGCTCGTTATTCTCCTGTAAGACCTCGATTTTTAGGCGCTTTCAGTCCCAGCCCTGAGTCCTTGCACTAGTCAGGGCCTAAAGTATTGCATGATATCTCATTCAACATCAAGTCGGGAGAGCGTATAGGCACTGGTATGGCCCGATTCTTGATATCTGGTCAATAGGTGTTCACTATTTTGTGCAGTGGGCAGGACTGGGAGTGGCAAAGTAATAATCCACTTGTTCATGGAAGCCTCTCACTCATTACACAATTCTTCTGCAGAGCTCGCTAACTCTCGCACTCTTGAGATGCATTCTCACAGAGGGCCGAGTCATCTATGATGGGATATCAACCAACCAAATAAATCTTGACGCTTTGAGGTCCAGTATAACAATTATTCCTCAAACTGTGAGCCCCTTTATGACCCTCATGTCATGATAATTGGTTGATTATCGTGGCTTATATTCAGCCGGAATTACTTAGTGGATCCCTTCGCCAGAACTTGGATCCCTTCGAACAAAATGACGATGCCACGCTGCACGAAGCCCTACGTGCAGCCGGTCTTTTCACGCTTCAGGATGAAAACGACGAAGGCCATATCAATCTCGACACGAACATCTCTGGAGGTGGCGCCAATCTATCCGTCGGACAGAGGCAGATATTGGCGCTCGCTCGAGCTATGATAAGAAGAAGCAAGCTCGTGATATTGGATGAAGGTCGGTCAATCCGTCTCCATTCCACGACTAAACTGACTATCTTGGGAATATGTAGCTACATCCGCAATCGGTATGTGGGCTTTCTTTTTCAATGCTTGACCCATTGAATCGTATCTCTAGATTACAAGACGGACGCTGTTATCAAAGACACATTGCGATACCAAATTGGATCTGATGTGACTGTAATCACCATCGCACATCGTTTACAGACAATTTTGGATGCTGATAGAATTGTGGGTGTTGGACTTTTACAAACTAAGAGCATCTAAGCTTATGCTTGTGGGTAGATGGTACTTGATAGTGGGCGAATTGTGAGTCCTTTCATCTTTCGGGGTCATCCCACCGTCACGACAAGTTATACAAGGTGGAATTCGATACACCAAATGCCCTTCTCGTGAAAAAAGATGGTGCCTTTAAGGCTTTGGCTTCGGAGACTGGAGTGAAAGCGGGATTATAATCACAGCTGGCCCTTGATTATTGTTTTTCTGAGATAAATTAACATATGTAGCTGGGCTCTGGGAGTCAAAGATTCTATCAATATGGATGTCTTGATGCCACTAACTTCATTTCCCTCCTCCATGGTTTGGTTCACGCTCCTGTTCTTCTGTAACAATGCCTATATGACTCTTGACAGGGGTAGATTAAATCGGCTCTTCCGAGTCAGTTACGATTGTGGATACAATATCTTATTTTATTTTGACCGGCCACAAGAAATGCACAAGAACGCGAATGAGGGACAAGGAAGCTCTCCCGCTAAAATCAAATATATTCGGGAGCTCGTATAATTTAGAACTACATATATGCTTTGTTGCCTGGGGTAGTTCAAAAATATTACAGACACTGGAGTAGGCATCCTTGTCAATTAGAATCAAAGATATAGAGACATTCACGTACCTGGGAGTACCAATCGTTGGAGTACTTGCATGCATAGGGAGACTCGCATGTCGTTGGACCTGAATATCCTTGTCTAAGGCGCAATTAGAGCCAGAGAATCTAGCAAAAAGAAAAACGTACCCTCCACATTGACCGTAGTGAGTTTGCAGTGGGCCAGAAGCTGTAGTAGTTGAGGAAGGAGGCGGATCCAGAGTGGTCGGAGGGTCGACGGTGGATGTAGGGATAGTGGTCGTAGGGATGACAGTGGTAGTAGGGATGACAGTGGTAGTAGGGATGACAGTGGTAGTAGGAACGACGGTGGTGGTGGGAGATGTAGAAGGGCAATAGCTCGCACTTCCAGTAATGCAAAACCAGTTAAGAACCTCGCCAGCTTGGACAGGAATGTTGTGAGAAACGCCCTGAGCGCTGATGGCCTGGAATTTTGGTCCATAAATGTTGCGTGTCCAGCCAGAAAGGGGGTTATTGGACTGAACGGACTGAGCTGGTGTAGTGTATCCTAAAACGTTGGTCCATTGCTTGACGGCCTCGCCATAGTTGTTGTAGTTCAGAGTCTCGTCACTGGAGAAATGCGAGTAGGCAAACGTTCAATGAGAGCGATTAAAATTGACATACTTAGTACCGTGCCAAATTTGCATCCTTGGACGCTCGCCAGTGAATCCAGGATATCCGCTCCTGACCGAATCACCCTAGGATGTACACTCATGAGTAAAGTCCAGCCAATATGAATCCTGCGACGTACCCATTGCTGAGCCGTTTTGCTGAGCTGGCCTTGAGCGCACTGACTGTTCCACATGCCAGAGCCAGCAAAACAGCCATAGGGAACACCGCACCATGCGGCACCAGCAGCGAATAAGTCGGGGTAGGCACCCATCAAGACATTCGTCATCATACCACCAGATGAAGTTCCAGTAGCAAAAACGCGCTTTGGGTCAACACCATAGGTCTTGATTGCATACCGAATAGCAGATGCGATACCAAGGGAATCTCCTCCAGCATCATGGGTGAGCGTAGCCGTGGTATGGACGTCCCAGCAATGTCCGCTATCTGGTGCATCTGGGTAGATGAGCATGAAGTTCTTCAGACTGTCGGCCCGGTTGGCGTAGTCGGTTCCAGTGAAGTAGGCACTGGCGGATCCTCCACAGTAGTGAATGGCGACAATTAGCGCCGGGTTCGCGACCAGGCCAGTTGGTCTGTAGGTGTAGACCCTGACATTGGTGGGGTTGCTCCCGAAATTCGAAATTTGCTGAAGCTGATTCTGAGCTGCGCGGACATGCGTAATGGCGAGAAGGGCAACACCGAGAAGTTTGAGGAGTGAATCAAACATTTTGGTGGGTGATTGAAGTCTCCTCAACGCCCGCAATATCCGGCTTAAATAAATAGCAAAGAAGCTATTTTGTTTTTTGGGCACTGTACACATGACAGACGCAGGACCCGACGAAAAACCGCGAGGATGCAGTATGCTCGAGGGCAAAGCATCCGATCATGAGGTTCGCGACTGGGGGCCGCTACTCTTCATAGTGTTCGCGAGCTTTCGCTTCGCCAAGCTGACTTGGAACGGAAATTTGGGTCTATAGAAAGACACTCAGGAAGTTCCAGACGGCCTTGTGGACGATCAAGGTACCTCTTTCTACCATGAATA
>Ga0247741_1002158_pt1 | contig 10996 bp, 7 predicted proteins | sample UWRJL213509R2_FD_180945 | JGI IMG/M metagenome (GOLD analysis project Ga0247741, IMG submission 180945) | Plant litter microbial communities from Arlington Agricultural Research Station in Wisconsin, United States - UWRJ-L213-509R-2 | ecosystem: Environmental > Terrestrial > Plant litter >...
GTCATCGCCTTCGAAGTGAGCTTTGGCTTTTTCTTCTTTGCTTTGTAAGTTAAAACTAAATAGGTAGGCTCCAGGCTGATTTGGGTCCATTTTTGAGGAGTCACGCTGAAAATTTACTTCTAGAAAAACTCCATCTGCATGCAAATACCAACGTGCCGTTGAAATCCGCATCCATTGCTCAAAAGTCGGACTGTAACTCAATGGAAAAGCGTAGTAGTTATCTTCCACATAATATTTATACGCTTGCTCGCCCGATAACCGCGGGTCTTCATAAGCAATTACAGGTTTCCAACCTAACTTAGTTAAGTTTTGAAGCAACACGATAAATTTTCGTCGAGCTTCATCATGCATTATTGTATCTGTCGCGGAAATTCCAGCACTAACATCTATCTCCGTAATCCCATCAGCCACTCGGCTTACATCTTCAGCTCCCATTACACCAAGCGCAAAAGGAATTTGAAAACTGTGACTACCGTTCTCAACAAACACCATTCCTAGTGATTTAGTGTTCCAATCATATCTATAAAAATTGATTCCAGCAGGTTGTTTATTGACATGCCCTTTTGCTGGCAAATTATTACGATGTAAAAATTGCTCCCCCAGATCGCCTACTTTAATTTTTATACTGGCTTGATTCACAACTTGCTCTCCTTCGTGATTATTACACGCGGTTAAAATAAATATAAAAAATAATATAAATTTTTTCATATTAATATACATGTTTTGCATCTGGTGAACTTACCCAACCTGCCATGGTATTTAATTCAGCTTTCATGTGACCACTTTTATCTTTCATTAATTTATGAAATTGTTTGGCCGCATCGGTAATCCATTTCATTCGACTTCTAAAGTCCTCAATAATTAAATCATCCGGCGCAGTTGATTTCAGCTCTGCGCTTTCAACTGAACACTCATGCGTAAATACTAACTCATACGCAGGTGGAACCTTCCTAAGAATCCACCAACCAAACCAACTTCTTTGGCGTGCCGTCCAAGTATTAAAATCAGGATCTTCATAAATTAGAGGTTGCAATACAGCACCTTGTTCGTGATTTGCGATAGCAAGTAGATGATCAAATTGAGCAGATCTGCGTCTTTCAGAAGGTGCCATTTTTTCAATTTGAACCACATACTCAAAACCTTTAATCAAATCAGCTGATGCTTCAAAGTTTTTAATTTTTCCAAGCGATTTTGCGGCCCAAGGTAATGCTTTAACTTTGCTTTTAACGGGTTCAACCAATTTGTCGCAGTGGCGCTTGTGGATGCAATCCATTCCATTAAAAAATTGAGCGGGATATTTACTGTAAAACCAATGTGCGGGTGCGATGTCACCGAACAACCATAAATTTCCTTGACCTAAGCCATTGGCAATTGCACGCAAACTTACATTATCGCCAGTTGCCCAACCTGCAGCGTAAGCACTTTTGATCTGGAAACTATCTAACAAACACGCCACTGTTTTACTTGCAAACGCACCTAACGCCATCCAGTAATAACGGCCCAATTTGCTCGCATCTCCACCTTGTTCGGTTTCGAGATAAAAGCGTGCGTAGGTTGCGGAAATACGGCGTGCGCGTGCTGCGTATAGACCGATAAGTTTATATTCTTCGCCTTTTTTATCTGATAAGCGAACGTAAGAAAATTGCTGCGCCTGGGTCCAGAGTTCGTTACAACCTATGGTGATTGTGTGAGTTTTATTAGGAGAATCATTTACCGCATTCACCGGTTTTGGTTCATTCATTTTCTTTCCTTAGTGGGTATTAGCTGTGGGATCAAATTTTTCCCAGATGAGGTAGCAGTCCACGCTTTCATTTTGTTCGGTGGACACTATGTGTGTCTTGCCATACACATTTGTTTTTGCATCAGCAATATGAAGATCTTCTTTTTTACCAGCGGGCACGGCTTTGTATTCAAGCCCTTTAATTTGCTGGCCTAGTTCATCAACGAATTCAAAACGCAGCGTATAGATAGGATCATCTTTCACATCTACAGTTTTAATATTCGTAGGTGCGGTAGGCGCCCCGAAATTCATACCGAGCGTATTTTTATTATTCATGGTGGTCAAATCCATGTGACGAACTATGCCCTCTCCCTCGGCCTTAACGTCAAATGAGTAGCTTACAAATTCCGTTTTATTAGCCACAGTGCTGGATATAATTCCCGTGGCTACACCAGCTTGGTCGCCGCTACACTGGGTGTGGATTGAGATTGCAATCGACGTTGGATTTCCATCGATAACGACGCTGCTCGTGGCCTGTGAAAGTGTGGCAGCCTGGCTAATAACCGGATAAGGAATCGGCGGCGTAGCTGGGCCCATAGGCGTTTTACATACACCCGCAATAGAAATGGAATTGGTACAGACCAAATAAAAAACCTTAACAACTTTCGCAGTTAAGGTTTTTTTGCAATGTTATGTTTACATCTACGGGATCTCGCACATAACTTTTTAATCCTTTATCTTGAATTTTTTTAACTCTATAGACTCCTTATCATTGTACAAGCGTATTTTCGTGTGTGATCTCGGTAATTGTGGGTCGAATTCGATGCGCACCATTTGTCGATTTGCGCCCAACTTCTCGAATGCTTCCATCATTTCAACTTCATCGAAGTTAACGATGTATACGTATTTTTCTCCATTCATCATTGTATGGAAGCCGATGTTTATAGGAACCGGTCTCATCTCATTGAGTTCCTCCTTATTGGTAAAGGAGTTCACTCGCTTGTTTTCTCCATTAATAGAAATGACACTGTATTGCTCAGAACTGTGCCCGTCAGTAAAAGTCGGAATCCACTGATATAGATTTCGGTAGCGGGACCAGAGACCGAAAGGGATGCCGTCCTTTTTTAATGAATCAAGCTCTTCCTGATTTAAAACATTTACAAGCTGTTTTGCTAGATAAGCGTCTTTTTGCTCTTCACTTTCAAAAGGTAAGCCAAATGCTACACCTGGATTCAATACTACTTTTTGAGCTTCACCAAAAAAAACCTCTGTGGTTTGAACACCCTTTACCCACACTGCAACGGCGCCACCAGGCGCTACACCTACCATTATCCTGCGATAGGTAGGATTCTCCTTATTGGCTGCAACGCCTTCGCGAAATAAGGTCAGTATTTTTTCATAGGGTAATTCAAACTCTCCTTTGTAAAACTGCTTTTCACCATAGGAAAAAAAAATAATTTTCAAGCGGTCAGGCAGTGGCAATGGATTGTCCCCCGAACTATGAGCGGAAATTGCTCTACCCCAACCCGCAGTCAAGGTACCGCCACTGGGGATATACAATCCCTTTTCCGCTTCACCCTGAAAAATAAGAGTACCTTTAATAATTTCCATTGGGTAATGTTTCGGCGCGCTTTCTGTGGCCTCCCATTCAAATTTTGTGGTGCTTTTGCTCATAGCATTTGTACAACCTGTCATAAAAAGTAGAAAAGTAGTAATACTGTTTTGCCAAATTTTTTTATGCATCATATTCATACCTGGTGCGCTTACCTTTTGAAAAACGTGGTGAATAGCCAACGCCGACCTTAGCAGAAAAATGGAGGTGTTTGTGCCTAATATCGAATAATGACGCGTCATTTAACCAATCTGCTGGCTTTGAATCTTTCGAGCCTTTTTTTGTGGCTACATAACTCAAAATTCTACCCTCTAATACTTGTAGGTCAGATTCCGCTCTCAAAATAGTATTAGCCTTATCTTCAAGCTTTTCATTGAAATTAATATTAATTTCAGGATCTCTAGCAAATTCTGCCATTATTTTTAACGGGATATTACTGTAAGCACTGCGGATACCTTTTCGGGTTACGGTTAACGCCGCATAGGTAGTGTTGTCGTACTCGTCAACTATAAGCGGCGTTATAGTCATTTCATTATCGGTATACCAACCTTGTGTTTTCAGATAAAGGCGATCTTTTTCCAAAGTATTAAGGTCACCTTCATTAATATCCATATCGATTTCATCAGTGGGCTTCATATATATTTTTTTGCTTTCGTCGGTTTGTGCTTCTAATTCTTTATCACTGGCTGTGTTGTAACTACCGCCCACATCTGAATGCACTCCCGGTAGAAAAAACTCAAACCCTTTAGCACCGGCGCTTCGTATATTGTGCAACGGAAAATCTTTGCGGTGCTCTTCGGCGGCGGTAAGGTGAACTACCTTTTTGTCAACAAATTGGACGGCTTTTTGTTGTAGAACATTGCTGGAAGATTTTAAATATTGGCTGCCATAATAGGATAACACCGTATCGTACAAACCTGCGAAGCAAACTTTTACCGCATCTTCAGTGATGGTATAACCTGCCGTTTGTAAGAGCTTGAAGATAGGTTTCTTTTTTTCTTTCAGTAATAAATAGATAGCATAGCGCGCGGTTGCAGAGCCTCGGCTAAAACCGAACACATCAATCGTTAATTTTTCAATATAAAACTGTACCGGGTCGATTTCTTCACTATTTTGAATTAAGGTCACAGCAGACTTAACACCTTTTTCAGCTCGCCCAGCAACACCCGAATCACCTGCACCTAACGCATAGCCTACTCCACTATCTTTCTCTAAATTGAATGTCCCCTGGCCTTCGATATACCATTTCAAAGCCACATCGTAGCCATCCGCAGTATCCCTTATATTTTGTTCCATAATGGCCACATTGGTTCGACCATTATCGTAACTATTGGGGCCTTTTTTTGGCGCTTTGGCTTTATATATTTCTGAAGCTCCTTCGCGTTCCGCAATGTTGAAGCGATTATTTAGAGTGCCGTCAAAAAACAATGCAATGCGAATTTTAATGGGGTCTTTGTCTTTAGGTTTTTCTTCAGCTTCCTCGACCGCAGGTGGCTGGACACTTTCCATCAATTCTGTCACGACAATTACCTCCTATAATTTATTTAAGTGTTGTTTGTTGAACGTGGACAATTCATGCGCCGACCGCAATTTTTTCTACAACTACTGCACCGCGTTTTGCGGTATCCGACGAGCTGTAAACTAAATGAGCTTGCGCTTTGGTGTTCTTAAACAAATGCTCTACCGCCAAGGCAATTAAAGTTGTTGCGGTAGCCGACCCTAAATCGCCATAACAGTCGGCGGGGTGTTCACATCGCACAGGGTCTTTAAACATTTTGCGGTTGCGTAAAAACGCAACGCCGTATTCTTTTGCCCAATGGTGCTCACCATTCATGCTGCTGTAAATACTGTGAATGCTTTGCTCAGAATGATTGATAAGGGCTTTTTTAAAAGCTTGATCCAAGCCCTCACCACGATACGGAGCTTCGCTATACAGGTGCCCGAGTTCGTCGGCAATCCCGGGTTGGTTAAGCGCGACAATATGACCATTGTGCACCAGTGCCAGCTCTGGGTAACGAGTGAGCAATAAAAAACATGCAGCCTCACTTGGGGCAAAACTATCTGAACTCCCAAGCGTTAATAGCCGCCCAGCTTGATGGAATGGCGCAAGGAGATTGTTATCTTTATAGGAATCACTACCGCCAATCAATAAGAAATCATTTGCTGAGTCATAGAGGTAGCGAAAAGCAAACTCCAGCGTTTCTATCCCTGCTGCTCTACCGGAGCGAATACTACGACTGAGGCTGGCGCTGACCCAAGGCTTGCAGTTCTGTTCAATGTCTTGCGTCAAAAGACTTAAGCCATCAAGATTAAGTTGGGTTTCTGACATCGCCAAAATTAACGGTATGGGATGTTCAGTTTTTTGCTGTGAGCAGGCTTCGCGAATGGCAATGATAGCCATTTTGGTAATGCGATCATGAAAGGAATTAAAGCGGTCACCCTCGCTTATGTCAGCATCTATTTGATCAAAAATATTATCAGGCACTGACGCCATGGTAATCGGTTGATCTTCCTGATTATAAAAATCTGACACCCTATAAGCATTAATACCCGCCGCAACAGATGTAGCCGTCATAGCCACATTCACCCCCACGGGAGTGATCATGCCCATACCCGCGATGTAGAGTTTTTTTGAATGGCTTGATGGAGGCTTAGTTTGATTCATTCGTCCTTTAATCCTTTAAATAGAATATTCATATACCTGAGCGGGCTGCGATAAGCATTCTAAACTCTCCACAATAATGTTTGCGAAATTTTTATAAGTATTGAGTACCACATTTGTATAATTTTTTAACTCTGACATTTTCCAGCTTTCCTTAGACTTTAACGAATCCTGCGGTATAACCCGTATTCGGTGGACATGAGTTTATAGTTGGATACAAAAGGTGCCAGCTCCTTGTGAGTGCCTCCCGCGACACTTAATAAACCGAAGGTTGGCAAGCTGTCGTAGAAGAGTTGTAGAACGCGGCGGCGTAGGCGGGAGGCGTAATCGTTTAACCCGCTGCGGCAGATAATTAATTCAAATTCGTTGAAGGATGCATCGGTGCCGAGATTGTATTGGGCCCACGTAATATTGCGTGCTAATTCGCTGCGAAAAATTGCTGCGCCATCTTGTTCGCGATAATAATTCGAAAGATTTTCAGTGCCACCAGCACGCACATAATTTTCTTCGTATTGTGCAATTTTTTCGAGCGGAAATTTTGCTTCGCGCGCCTCACTCAATAGTGTTGCATTTGCGCCGGTCGCGAAGATGCGAGTCTTATGGTAAACACCCTCTTCCATCAACATAATTGCGGTAGCGTAAACGTCTTCTGCGGATGAACATTCGGCAATCCAGACTTTGGGCGCGGGGCACGAACGCAACCAGGGAATAAGCACAGCGCGTAATTCTTTCATGTGTTTTGGATGATCAAACAAACCTGCAGGATGCGAATCCAACGCGCATAAAAGTGCATCGATGTAAGTTAAATCATGCAACACACGATCTTGCACACAGGACACTGTTGCAAGATCGTGTGACAACATAAAGCCGTGCAATTTTTTTCTCACGGCATCTTTTTGATAGCCGCGAAAATCATCGCCGTAGCGCTGGTATATTGCCTCCAATAGCAATGTGATTTCCAAATCCTCAAGAGATTTAGTAGTGCCCATTTGCTCGCCTCAATAATGCAAACAAACTAATGTAGCCACACGCGCATTAACGACAATAATTGCGCAACATCCACCGGCTTGGTGATGTAATCCGAAGCACCGGCGTCAATACATTTATCGCGGTCACCTTTCATGGCTTTGGCAGTGAGCGTAATAATCGGCAGCGATTTAAAACGCGGAATTCTGCGAATCGCACGCATGGTGTCGTAGCCATCCATCTCCGGCATCATGATGTCCATCAATACAATTTCAATAGATGGATCACGCTCTAACATTTGAATTCCGTCGCGTCCGTTTTCGGCAAACGTCACTTTCATATTTTGACGTTCGAGCACCGAACTCAATGCAAAAATATTGCGCAAGTCGTCATCCACGATCAATACGCTACGGCCAGACAAACCGCCATCCGCTTCTTGAATTGCATCAATCATGCGACGTTGTTGTTCCGGCATACTGGCGTGAGGGCGATGTAAAAAGAGCGATGTTTCATTGAGTAAACGTTCCGGCGAGCGGGCATCTTTCACCACCACCGTTTTGCCAATGCGTTTGAGTTTGGTTATCTCCTGGCGACTCAGGTCTTTCGCGGTGTAAACCACTACCGGAAGATCGCGTAGCTTTTGGTGTTTGCTCATGATATCGAGCACGTCAAAGCCATTCATGTCGGGCAAGGTCAGGTCTAATACCACGCAATCAAACTGAGTATTTTCCATAGCGTCCAGTGCTTCTTTACCGCTGGCTGCCGAAACAATTTGAACATCGTCCGTACCGATCAATTCAATGATTCCATCGCGCTGGATTTGATCATCTTCAACGACGAGAAGATTGCGTTTACCGCGCACCAGATAGCGTTGGATGCGTAAAAATTCGTTCTGTAAACGCTCCGCACTAATCGGCTCGGCGAGATGAGAGATTGCGCCAAGGCCAAGGCAACGCTCGCGCTCTTCAGTTTGCGCATCTACATCATCTGAGGACAAATTCGAAATAATATGAACGGGAATATGACGGGTTGTGGAGTCGCGCTTCAAACGTTCAAGAATCGCGTAACCATCAATATCAGCCAGTTCCAGTTTCAATAAAATCGCGGAAGGCAAATACTCACGTGCAAGTGTTAGCACGGAGTCGCCCGTGGTGGTCACTATGCCTTTGAAGTTCTGCTCACGAGCTGCATCTAACAGTAGTTTCGCGCGCTCCTGGTCATCCTCAACAATCAAGATTGCAGGGTCGCCTTCGGATGTAAGTTCCCGATCATCCAGACTTTGGTAAGTGACTAATCGCTTCGGATCTGGCGCGCCGAGCCCGATAGTCTCGCTGGCGCTAGGCGTGTAAATAACATTGTGTGGCAAGAGCGGCATATGGAGATTATTCGCGTGTGGGAATATGGCATTCTCGCCAGAAGCGCGATGATATGGCAGGAACAACGTGAAAGTACTGCCCGAATCAACTTCACTCTCCACTCGAATTTCACCCCCAAGTAAACGAGCTAATTCACGGCTGATCGAGAGCCCAAGACCCGTGCCGCCGTAGCGACGCGCCGTACTTCCGTCCGCCTGCTGGAAGGCTTCAAAAATCAATTGCAACTTGTCACTCGGGATACCAACCCCCGAATCAGTTACGGCGAAGGCGAGCACACCTTCCGCTTGCGATAAGGTAGGGTGATCCACCGTCCAACCTTTACTCATCAAACTGATACGCAGCGTAACCTTACCGCGCGACGTAAATTTGAAGGCATTAGATAAAAGGTTTTTGAGAATTTGTTGCAAGCGTGTGGTATCGGTCATCATGGCTGCAGGCAGGGTATTCTCAAGCTCAATAGAGAACTCAAGCTGCTTGGCTTCGGCCATGTGGCGGAAAGTACGTTCCACATAACTGCGAATCGTTTGGAAGCGATACTCGCTGACTTCAAGCGTAACCGTACCGGATTCGATTTTCGACAAGTCGAGAATGTCGTTAATCAGCGTTAACAAATCACTCCCGGAGCCGTGAATTGTTTTCGCAAATTCAACCTGTTTATCCGACAAGTTGCCTGCAGGGTTATCACCCAATTGCTGCGCGAGAATAAGCAAGCTATTTAACGGCGTACGCAATTCGTGCGACATGTTCGCAAGAAATTCAGATTTATATTTGGATGAAAGCGCAAGCTGACTCGCCTTTTCTTCGAGCGCAAGTTTCGCCTGTTCCACCTCGGTATTTTTTCGTTCCACCTCGATGTTTTGATCCGAAAGCAAGCGCGCTTTTTCCGCCAGCTCCTGGTTGGTTTGTTGCAATTCTTGCGCGAGCGATTGCGATTGCGTCAAGAGACTTTCTGTACGGCTGTTTGCTTCAATCGTATTCAAAACCGCACCGATGGATTCCATTAATTGGTCGAGGAACGACAAGTGCGTTTCGGTGAAGCGATCCAGAGATGCGATCTCGATAACCGCTTTAACTTCTTGTTCAAACAAGATTGGCAACACAACAATATTGGTTGGTGTCGCAGAACCCAAACCAGACGAAACCTGGATGTAGTCTCGCGGAACATCTGTCAGCCAGATGCGTTGTTTCTCCAGCGCACATTGACCCACCAAACCTTCGCCAGGTAAAAATGATGTTGGAAGTTTACGGCTGGATCTGTAGCCGTAACTGGCGATCATGCGCAGACGAGAATCTTTGTTGCGCGCATCGTCCATCATGTAAAACACGCCGTGGTGGGCTGATACGAGCGGGGCTAATTCAGAAAGAATCAGCGATGTTACAGTTTCCAAATCGCGCTGACCTTGCAGCAAGCGAGTGAAACGCGCAAGGTTGGTTTTGAGCCAGTCTTGCTGGGCGTTTTTCTGGGTGGTTTCTTTAAGGTTGCGGATCATCTCGTTGATATTGTCTTTCAGATCCGATACTTCACCGCGCGCTTCTACCTGAATCGACCGCGACAAGTCACCGCGCGTTACCGCCGTTGCTACTTCGGCAATCGCACGTACTTGCGTCGATAAGTTTGCCGCGAGCTGGTTTACGTTTTCGGTCAAATCTTTCCATGTACCCGCAGCACCGGGTACGCTGGCTTGTCCACCGAGCTTACCTTCCACCCCCACTTCGCGCGCTACGGTTGTAGCTTGATCCGCGAAGACCGCAAGGGTGTCGGTCATCTCGTTAATCGTATTAGCAAGGGCCGCAATTTCACCTTGCGCTGCCACCGTTAATTTTTTCTTCAAGTCTCCGTTCGCTACCGCTGTTACAACCCCGGCGATACCGCGCACCTGTGCAGTCAAGTTCGCCGCCATGAAGTTCACGTTATCGGTTAAGTCTTTCCAGGTACCCGCCGCACCGGCTACTTGCGCTTGGCCGCCGAGCTTACCTTCGGTACCTACCTCTCTTGCCACACGGGTTACTTCGGATGCGAATGACGAGAGCTGGTCCACCATCACGTTGATGGTGTTTTTCAATTCGAGAATTTCGCCCTTAACGTCCACCGTAATTTTCTTGGACAAGTCACCACGTGCCACCGCCGTCGTTACCGCTGCAATGTTCCGCACTTGACCGGTCAGGTTGGATGCCATGAAGTTCACGTTGTCGGTCAAATCTTTCCAGGTACCCGACGCGCCGGGAACGTTTGCCTGACCGCCGAGACGACCTTCTGTTCCCACCTCTCTTGCCACACGGGTTACCTCAGATGCGAATGAACGCAACTGATCCACCATGGTATTGATGGTGTCTTTGAGCTGGAGAATTTCGCCTTTGGCGTCCGCCGAAATTTTCTTCGACAAGTCACCGTTCGCCACAGCCGTAGTTACGTCAGCAATGTTACGTACTTGCGATGTGAGGTTACCGGCCATTGAGTTCACCGAGTCGGTGAGATCTTTCCAGGTTCCCGCCACACCGGATACGTTCGCTTGGCCGCCCAACTTACCTTCTGTACCTACTTCCCTCGCCACACGCGTTACTTCCGATGCAAACGAGGACAGCTGGTCCACCATCACGTTGATGGTGTCTTTCAATTCGAGAATTTCGCCTTTGGCGTCTGCCGTAATCTTTCTGGACAG
>Ga0247741_1002159_pt1 | contig 10992 bp, 10 predicted proteins | sample UWRJL213509R2_FD_180945 | JGI IMG/M metagenome (GOLD analysis project Ga0247741, IMG submission 180945) | Plant litter microbial communities from Arlington Agricultural Research Station in Wisconsin, United States - UWRJ-L213-509R-2 | ecosystem: Environmental > Terrestrial > Plant litter >...
AAAATTGCGCAAATTCGCGAGGATTGACAATCGTTTATTACACTCCACAAACATTGGCATCTGTTTACACAGAATTCTAGTCAATGCGCTCAAAATATTTTGAGACTTATAATTTCTTGGAATTCTTTGCAATTCACACCAGCCTCATCAGTTGGGTTCAATCGTCACGCGTCAAGGACCACTCGTCTGCTGTTCTCCAACTCGATTGCTGCTCATCTATCTCAAAAACTCCACCCGTTCGCTTATGTGCCTTCTCCACTGGTCTCAAAACTTGAAAGGCAAATCTCTCCCGTTGGTCCCCAACGATAGCTGGCGGAGTGTGAGCTGAATTCTGGAGTGTCATATGGATGGCATGTAAATTCTGTAGCATGGATAGCTCGTGCCATTATGTGTAATCTCTTTGGCTCTCAACGAATCGAGGCGATGGCGACATTTGTGGTCCTCTGCATGACCCCGGGGTGAGTCTTTGTGGGCGCCAACTTAGGCGCCCGGGTTCGGGAATATATATAATCATTTCAAGCCAGTGTCTACTGTAAATCAATCGTGGACCCTCCAGATATCTTTCGACTGTAGACTCCAAGGAAAGACGATAACCTTTGGACTAGGATCACAATGTCGAATGAATGTTGGAAAGGACTCGGAATAATTGACACCGCCTCAAATATTCATGTAAAACAAAATCAAATGTAACTCCTATCATCTACATAAAACTAGGCCCTTGACAATAATATCGACCTATCTGCTTACTGAAAAAACACAACGACATCGCGTCAATACGAGTGCTTATCGAAACCAAAATGTATCAGAGCTATTTGTACACTATATGAATTGACCTTTGACTTCAGGTGGAGGGCCTGGGGGTACATGCATCAATATCAAACCATTCGGATACAGATCGATACACACCTGGGTGATATCCAACTTGAGGTCGATGAGAAAGTGCGTGATCGCGATTGAAGAGGTTGAGGCGTTCATATGCCATTCTAGGCGTCGAGGAAAAACGAGAGTCTGTCGGTTAAGTGAGGCCTAACCTACAATAAAATAGATTCCAAGAGAGACGGCCAACAGTTTATTTGAAATTTATGCTCTGAGAGACGTCGCCTGGTGTATGAGGCCCACTATGTAGTCTCTTGTTACCTGTCTCTCGTCTTTGTCCGCCATCTTTGTTCGTGTCTCTCGTCCCTGTCGATCCAGGTTGTCTCTGAGCCCGAGGAAGTCTACATGGCCATGGTACATCCGGGATCCCACCTGGCTGTTACTTGAATCCAACGTTCAAAGTTCAGCCTGAGCTCAAACCTTGGGCCTCGACATATTTACCGATGTCCTAGAACGTCCAGTTTCCAGCTTTCATGACATAACTTATCTCTCGTCGATGCAAGTCTAGAGTGCTTACAGTGGAAACAAACAGCATTCAACCTGAATGATGCGGCACTTACTCGCATACACACTCACATCTGCCCTTGTACTACCCTTGTCGTCCAATGTGTCCTGTCCCGTCCTCTTAACCTCCCCTTCACTTTTACCCACCTCGACAGCCTGGGTATTTCTGAACGAAAAGGCTAACATCGATCATCAAGGCTTTCAAGAATTTCATCGACAAAAGTCTGAGTCCGATCATGATCAATGTCATTAATTACTGTCGGGTCGGTGTCAGGTCGCAGGTCTCGGAATTCACTGGCAACTGACACTGGTACTGGCACTGAGGTTCTCAGGTTCTGCCAAATAATCTCAAGTTCTGCTTGTTCTGCTTGTCAAGGCTCCGTGCATGCTGCGTAGATTCGTCTCAATGGCCGAGCGCCGCTGTGCATGTTATTCGGTGACTAGCCTGAGGCACAGAGCAAGGGTGACATATAAAATATGTATCGCCACGCACTCAAGGTCTGCAGGTGTATATCCTGTACACTCAAGTTGAACTGGGGTTAGAATAAGCACCACAAATCCCAATCGATCAGCTCGGAGTCGTACTTGGGTTCGGAGGATAAGCTCAGCGCTTCCCGCTCCCCTTGAGGCTTGTACAGGTACTATACTATACTGTCGAAGTTCAAGCATAGCATTAGTATCAAGAACTAATACGACACTGGCTCTAGTACACAGATACTTTGAGACGTATAAAACCCGCTTTCACCTCTTTGATACGCGACCGACCAAAAAAAAACACCGACCGGCGGTCTCTTCATTTGCAGCTTCTGGGCCCGGTGCTTATACTGCACATTGCCAGTTCAAATTCTGGGGAAGATGTCACGCATCTGAATTGCAATTGTACCAGTCGTTATGAAATATTAGAGTAATGTTCTTACCCGAAATTTTTCAAATTCGAAAATATACGCGCTAGTGGGGTGCAGAAGGGTGGTGCAGACTCGGACTCTCAGAACGTCCGGTATGGTAGGAGAATTTATGCCTAGGGCCTGAGGTACAACCCACACCATTTTCACGCTCATATGTTTCTTAACTGTCTACAGTCGCCTAGGGAAATATTTTGACTCGGGGGCACCTCAGGAAATGTAATGAAATCGTACATTCTACTCACATCACGTCCACGGCTGCCGGTCCATGGTATGTTTTTATTTGGAATCACTCCTGGCAGCTCTCAGCTTCATAACCCGGCGGCGGTTCGGGTTCCGACGTGTCCACGTTAATTTTTGACCGTTCTACTTGTGTCAGTTACTAACTTATCTCATCCGCTTGAAGTTTTGTATGTCTATGGCAGGACAATGGCATGCATCATGGTACATATGCCACTACCCGTGCGTGCTGTCGCGATTTCTACCATGTGCCAAGAGAACTTGAAGCAGGATTTATGCTACAGCTACGGTATAACTATCATTACTATGGCGTTGTATTTTCCCTCTGCCCGATCGTGGAATTTCTTCCACCCCCCCGAAACATGACTGAGGATCAAAGCGCGAGATAGAAATAGTGGCGGTGGATAGACCGATCTGTCACCCCGGAGAGCTTTACGGTCAGGCTGCAATTGAGCATGAGCGTCAGCGGTTGAGAGGAGAGCGTGGACTCGGAGATGGCATACTTACTGCATCCCAATTACAACAGCCTCGGCCGCCTCCAGCTCGATCCCTGCATTTTCCTCCACCATCAACTGTTGCTGAATCCACGTATAGGGGTTTATCCTCTACAGCAGAGCAGTTCTGGCAATCCCCATTCCCCCTTATTTTGAATGGGCTATTCATATCGCCTCAGCTATGCAGTTGATTGATTTATGATTGATATATGTGCCTAGATGTATGCCTAATTGAGATGAATATCGAGGATCACTGGAGGCGAAGCCTTGTTGTGATGGTACTTATCTTAGTGGTGGCTGCGCGGTTATAGGGTCCATGATCACTGGGGCCAATCTGAGGCGGTACCAAAGGCAATCCCATATTTCTTGGGGGACAGGATCCCAGAAATAATATTTTGTATGAAAAAGTGAGCCGGAATACATATTTGTTGGCTGGGTCATTACAAATTGTAAGAAATTTATAATGTAAATATCAGTGGTTTGGGTGTAAAACGACTGAGGAGAGCTCGAAGGTGTCTCTTAGCTTAAATACGTGCGTTTGTATGTACAGGGTAGAGCGGGGGAGGAGACGGATCGACATTCGCAATGCTCGTTGAACGAGCATCGCGCTATATAACAAGAGGAACGGGCGCTCGTGCTATAAATTTGAGCCGACGAATTAAACGCCTTCGCGTCACGTCGTCGTCGTATAATAATTCCCATGTTCCAACACAAATCTGAAGAGGTCGAGTAATCGTGGTTAACCAGGATTTATGACATGCAGAGATTCAGAGAGACAATCGTGATGAGACCTTGAGCCAAATAGATCACCTAGGAAGTGGTAGTCTTTTGGTAGAGGTAAATTCTACCACTATGTTCTCTATGTGTGCTTGCACGACATTTTGTTGAGCCGGGCGCTAGTCCTTAAAAGTCACATGATCCAAACAGACGCCCGTCTGTGCCCAGTCCCGACTCCCTTGTAATGCAACTTCCATCCAACTCCTATCTAATTTAGTAGTTAATCTCCGCATTAAGCCATGACACTCCAACCCGGATGTTCATCGAAAGGATATCTTGGTAATACGACCGCCCAAGGCGAGTCTTACAATTCTCGTCATCAATATTGCAAGCTCATTCAGCACTCTTCGGCGAGGGGTAAAATCCACGACATCTATCATCGAAACTCGGTTATACCTGGCCATAAGATACATCTAAAAACCTCTCAATTACGAATCTATCCGCCAATCACGATGGCAAGAATGTTCAACAATTGCGGAAACATCCTGGTTTCGGGAGGCAACTTCAACATGACCAGTCATGGGGATGATCAATGACTCCGAAGATTTTTAGTTAATAGCTGACACAAATCCCTTTATAGGTGCTGGCAGTGATGCATTTAGACGTCTCCAGTAGATGGCAGAACCAGTCCCCATGGTCGACTCGGGTGAAGTCTTCGACAGGCCCAAGTCCCACGAGAACACCCGCGTTGCAGTTTTGAAAAGGTCTACGGATTCGATTCTCGAGAAGCCGTTTAGAAGGACCTGTATCATCAGGCTCTACGGTGATGCAGGGGATGGCAAGTCCACTATTGCCCAGACGCTCGCAGAGTGGTGTACGGAGCGCGGCGTACCACTCAGAGTTTTCTTCATTTCCAGGAGTGATCCTCGAGGGTCTAGCTATTACCATACTGACCCCCGAACGGCCCTATTCTATCGCACGAGCCTATCAACGTCCCTTCACCATGAAGCTTCATGACTTTCTAGGGTTGTGCGTCCCACGGTTCGACGATGTAGGCAAATTCCTTCTCAGTTTCTTTCGCGATGCTGAAGAAACGTAAGCGTCGGCCACACTTGTATGCCCTGAGTACCTTTGTGAGAGGTTAGTCGAATGTATTGACTTTAGAACAGTGCCTAACCTTCCTGTCTCGGTCCGCTCAAAATCTATCATGGATTATCGAGAACCTCAACTGCTCCCAATGCCACCGACTTATTGCCGACGAACACACTCCATAATTCTTTTAGTTTTTAGTGGCTCACCTCAAGCAAGGACATCTACTATGGACTGGGATCTTGAGAAAGGTACATAACGCCCATCATGATAGTCTCCACCTCGTTATACTTACTCTGATGATTACCAGCGCACATAGACGGCAGTTTCAGACAGGCTTCTGATCCACAATGTTAACTAGAACCGACTTAGATCCATTTTCAAATTTCAAGAGGTTTGATCCTCAAAATTCAGTTGAATCTACCTCTACAACCCATTTCAGTCGCTCTCAAACCCGACAGCTCAATTTTCAATTGTCCGCGATGGCGGGATTGTTCAACCATTGCGAAAACATTTTGGTTTCTGGAGGGAACTTCAACATGGCAGGTTTTGTGGAAGGTAAGTTATAAAAGCTGTGTTTCCTGTCTACCATATGACATACATCGTTCTATAGGTGTTGGAAATTTCCGACGACTCCAAGAGATGGCCGAACCAGCTGCAATGCACAACTCAGGTGAAGTCTTCGACAGGCCCAAGTGCCACGAGGATACTCGTGTCGCAGTTTTGAAAAGGTTTACAGACTGGATACTTGGGAATTTGTTCGGAGCAGCCTGTATCATGTGGCTCTATGGTGGTGCAGGGGCTGGAAAGTCTACCATTGCGCAGACGCTTGCACAGTGGTCTGCTGAGCGCAGCATGCTCCTCGGAAGTTTCTTCTTCTCCAGAAGTGATCCTCGAAGGTCTCACCACACCTCCTTGGTCCCCACCTTCATCTACCAAGCGGTCGTTGCTTGTCCCGCCCTCAAGAGCCACGTTTTTGCTTCCATAGAACGGGATCCACTGATCTTTAACAAATCCATTCGCTTTCAGTTCGACACTCTCCTCATCCGCCCCCTTAACGCCATCTATAGCCTTCAACCTGCGGCCACAGTTCCCCACGTCATCATCATCGACGGTTTGGATGAGTGTACTGATTCAGAACAACAACACCATGTTCTCGACGTGCTCTCAGACGCTGTTCAAAAATGCAAGGCACCTTTGAAGGTTCTCGTGGTCAGTCGACCCGAGGTTGAAATTAAAGGTGCCTTCAACTGTGATCCGCTTCAGACGCTCTCTGGACGGGTAGCCCTCGACAACTCACAAGAAACTAACACGGACATCCGCCGCTTCCTTGTATACGAGTTGAAGAAACTTAAGAAGAAGCATCAGCTCCAAGGTCACCTGCCCGACTTTTGGCCAGACGAAAATCTTATGGACGAATTGGTCAAGAGGGCATCGGGTCAGTTCATGTATGCCTCTACGGTCGTTAAATATATCACCTCCCTCCGCCATCATCCTGTCGAGCGCCTCGAGATCATTCTTGGGCTTCGTATAAACCCATCCGAACGCGACCTTCCTTTTGCTCAACTTGACGCCTTATTCTGGCACATATTCTCCTCAATCCCACCACATGACAGAGAGCTCGTGATGACGATCATAGGCGCCCTTGTCGTGGACGTTGCATCCCATTATCTACTTCGCAGCATACAGGGTTTGGCGGAGTTCTTCGCGCTTCCAGTGGCCAGTGTGGAGCTTCTTCTCGGGAATCTGACTTCCATTGTCAAAATTCATGCACCTGACTTCCACAAGGGTGGAGTGAGAGCGAGTTATATCGAAGTCTTGCATGCATCACTAAGCGATTTCCTGCTTGACAAGCAGCGTTCGAAAGAGTTTTACCTTGACTCCAACAAGGTCTCTGCAGATTTACTGCGCATTTGTATGAAGAATCTTAATATGGGTGGAAAACATCGTAGGTTCTCCTTGGACTTTGCGGCTCGTCTTGATCGCTCACCGCCTGTTCTTGACAGGTCTTGTAAATGACTACACCTACAACAGATCCATACCTTTATTGCGCCGCTCAGGTTTGACACAAGGCCTTCGACGTGACCTCTCACAGCTCTGCCTAAAGTCGAATATGCTGAGTAAGCACCAAGCAGAAAGGTCTGAGTTTTTGGAGTTTATGATACAGCTCATTGTTAAACTTCGGTCTGAGGTACGAAATTAATGCTACCACTCTGCTCTCCGCCATTCATAAACCTAATATAATATTTTAGCATGCAGAGCCCGAAGACTCGTCTCTAATTCTTCATCTCTGTTCAGGTGTTGACGAGTGTATCTTGCACTGCCTTGATCTCCTCCAACCTGGTACCAACGAAGCATTGATAACGCTCGTTGTGGGCATGCAGCAATCACCAATGTTTCTCCTAGAGAATTATCTACCAGGCTTCACCTCTCCAGCCAGGTCGGATTCACCTTTCCATAGATGTGGAACGATTGTTTCGCGACTATGTGCAACTCGTTCCTACGAGGTGGTTGAGTTCCTTCTCGGCTTCTTCCATGATGCTCGTAGAGCAGAACGTTATACGCTTACTGGTGAAAAGTACGCGTCGGCAGCACTGAACTGTTTTGAGTTCGTCTGTGAGAGGTCAGTTAATGTCATCAATTCTATGATATTCTGTTCTTATATCATATTTATCAAGCACATCAAATTCCCTTGAAGATCGTCAAAAGGCATACTACTATCTAACTCCAATACTTGCGCTGTCTTCCAAAAACGTGGAGCTCGTTTCTTCCATCAAGTCAGGAAAGTTCAAATCTATTATAGTTAAAATCCAGTGGAAGGATTTAAAGGATACAAAGTTCTACCAGAGATCACCTCCTGCCATTTCAAACGTCAGTTCAGTTCTCTACATGTAGCATACCAACTACTGATGCAGATCTAGCGTGATTTTAGCACTACATGTACCCAGGCATTGAGCAACTACCTCAGGAAATTTAGTGATGATCTCGATTAGACATCTTTCAGAGGTGAATGCTATTTACTTGTACCGGACGAGCTAATGACGAGCTTTCTTCTTTTATATCATTAGTAAATAAATTCGGCTTCAGAATCGGACCTATAGGGTTTACAAAGCCCATGTAGTCAAAACGTTGGCTATTTTTGAAACATTTTAATTATTCCACAAACTCCCCCTCGGTGGCCGGGCCATATAGTAGGGTTGTATCTACATCGTTGGCTGTTAGTTTCAATGTAGAGACCTATCTCCAGACCAGTATCTCCCAGATTCCGTCGATCCAGAACCCAATTTACCAACAATCGCTCGTAAGTATGCTATAACACGCACTAATGTTATACTCGTAGGATGAGAAGTGTGTTATATACCTGGCCTGCCCCTGGCGGTCGCGCTTCAAATTGGGGGCTTGATTTGAATTTTATTCAGCATTTAGTACTGGTCCCACTGCCTTGAAGAAGGAACGAAAGGGGAAGCAGTAAAAAAAAACTAACTGTCGATCTTCACCTGTAGAGCTATGGCACAAGGTGCCGGAATCGCGATACTTTATAAGTGCCAACAATGAAATAATATTCAGAGACCAAGATACGGCCATATTTTGCTTGACCACATGTACAACTGTACACCCTAAAACTCTATAAGCACTGCACTCGTCCACACACACTTTGTGCAACAACCGGTTTTAGATTATACTTGAGTATGCCCCATGAATGGTAGAAGACCCAATTGATTTGGTGGATGCAAATGGCCCGACTACTAATACAAAGAAGAATGGACTGGTGAGAACAGTGATGTAGGGCGTCCCATTGTGCGTAATATATTTTAATCGCAAATAAAATAAAGAAACCTACAAGGGATGAGGAAAGTGGGTTGAATAAAACCGCCAATCTTTGCCGATCGGAGTCGCAAATCAGAGTCGGAACAGTAACGCAGACGCGTGCGCGCCACTTTGGCTTAATTTGGATATTGATGCGGTCACCTTATCCGAGTCGCGTGCGCCTTATGTTTCCGTTGATCTGGCCATGGTTTTCAGAAACGCATGACGAGTTTTCGTACTTGGCCCTGCCATAAACCGCCAGCTTTTGGGTAATTATCACCGTTTTGTTATCGAGGCCCTTCAAGCGAATCCCGTTGACATTGATTTGAGGTTGTTCCGGCCGTACCGAATTTGTTGGGAATGGAGGGAGATTTTGTGGTCGTCCGAGTATGGGGATGCGAATGGTGGCATGGTATTGACAGGATTATGATATGATGGAGCCTGGGTCTAGTGTTGGAAGATCGGAACATGCTTCCGGAGTGTCAAGCTGTGTTCCGTCGATGAACTCGACATTCATTGTCAAGGGAATCTGAGACCTGGTACAGGGACAAGGCGGGAACGCAAGTAAGAGCAGGGATATCCGACTTGGGAATAGCTTGCTGCTCTACACGACGTTTTCGTAACATCGATCAGACCACAGATTACTTACGACGCCAACTCTTAGGCTGTCGTTCTCTTTGAAGCACTGACACGTCCTTACGACGGTCTCGGTTTTCGAAGCATACACATTCTCTCGTCTTCCGCCGATAAAAGTACGACGTTCTCGGCAACAATTCCCCTTGGTATACATAGAAGCTAAAAGTTACGTTGTAGTCATTGATCTAGCTATTCTCAAAGTTCGGTGTTGCTGTGCTACGGGATGAAAACTTATGGGCTACGAGATTACACATTGATGGCCTCGACATAGAAGGTGAACACTGATCTTCTCAACCATTGAACCAACTTCTAACCATGATGTTTACGGAGAAATGCTAAAGTATGTCGCGGCTTTTGCTCTGATTCCTATTGATCGAGCGCCCGCGAGCGTACGAGGCCGTTGGTCGCGATCGGGGGTTATGATTCATCCATCCCCCATTCATAGCCAGACGGACACGTATATCTACACGGGGCCGTGGTGTTACTTATCTATCAACACGGCAGGTCATTCAGCTGCCTACTTGTGGCAAAGTAAACTGCGGAACGGATCGCTGGGCCTTTGTGGTCAAGTTCGTACGGGTGCATGTAAATAACCTATGGCGGGTTAATCGACCCTGCGGCTGGATTTAGGCTAGATGACCTCAGAAAGACGAGAATTCAAACCTTTCGGCAATGCCCTGGACATCGGACGTACCCCACCTGCCAGTTGTAACTACTGGACCTTTCGTGTACACAAGACACTGCTATTTTTGACGAGAGAAGACAGAGAAGTACCAACTTGTCCACTCACGCATCAAGCTACGTGGAAAATTGGACAGCCATTGCAAGGAACAATCCGACCTGCCGCCACGATTAGGCTGCGATTAGGCGGATGCTCCGTTCTTCGAATTGTATGCAATTTTCCCAATGAAGTAATTTCTGTTCGCTGCTGGTACCAGGTGAACTACTCTTTTCGGGACGATCGGATGAAAACCGTGCGGCCGGCTTGTGTGTCTCAGACGTTGGATCACTCAGCCATTGATTTGACCAACCAATTGAATTGGCTTTTAGATGACCAAAGTGATCTTCGTAACATGTCCAGAGGGATATAGATAGGGGACTGAGGTAACGAGAGCAGGTACGACTGATCCTGCTTCGCGAACTTCGACAAAAAAAAGTGCGCCCATGCGAGTTATATGAAGTGTGAGTATGGATAGCTACGCATGGATGGATGGTGGCCAGCACAGACTGGAATGGACGAGAACAGTGAGAAGGGAGCCGTTGCTGATGCGAGTGGGCTGGACCCTGCAATGCGGGGTATCAACTCATGATCATGTGTTATGGGGAAATGCCACTTTGGGCGATCAGAGATCTGCATCGGGTATCTACAATGGCTGTGTATTTTGACCATCATCTGCGCAGACATTGGTCTCGGCGGAGACGTGGCCTCAGAGCGATGGATGCTGCATTGGAGAGGTGAAGAAAGGCATCCTTGTTACACCACCCCCGGTGACTACCCTTTGTCGCGATGAATTTGTCGCTCCAAAGTGGATACTGGGGAGTACTACAATGGCGAGTGGTGTAGAAGATTCGGAGGCTCTTCCGTATACGGCAGGCGGCAACGTGTTATGAAAGCGGCGCCGATAAGTGGTTGGCTCAGGGAAGAGTCACGTGCGCTAATTAGACTCCACGGAATATAAAGAGCAGCCAATTCATTCCAACGCTTTCCTTCCACCCATCTCAACTCT
>Ga0247741_1002160_pt1 | contig 10992 bp, 5 predicted proteins | sample UWRJL213509R2_FD_180945 | JGI IMG/M metagenome (GOLD analysis project Ga0247741, IMG submission 180945) | Plant litter microbial communities from Arlington Agricultural Research Station in Wisconsin, United States - UWRJ-L213-509R-2 | ecosystem: Environmental > Terrestrial > Plant litter >...
CGATGGCTCGATAAGATAAGGCTCAGATATGATTGTCGATGGTGCAATGCAAATTTTACGGATGGTAACAGAATCTCGGTGCCATTCTTGAAATTTAAGTACCATTTTCCAAAGGGCATGTGGTACTGAAATTCGGTTACCATTATATAAACGAGGATGGTATTTCTTCACCATGCTCTCAAGAGAGGTGGTATGTAAATTTCGTTATCATGCTCTTGAGGGTACCTAAATTTCAGTACCAAGGTCTCGAGAGTGGCACGCAAATCAAATGCCAACCTTGTGAGGACGGTGGTACATAAATTTCAATACCAACCTCTCAAGGGACGGTAGTAGATAATTTTTGTTACCAACCTTTCAGGGGGAGGTGGTACTAAAATTTTGATACCATCCTCTTGAGGGATGGTGGTACCTAAATGTCAGTACCAAGCCCTCGAGAGGTGGTACATAAATTTGATACCAAACTCTCGAGAAACAGTGGTACATAAATTTTAGTACCAAGCTCTCGAGGGACAGTACCTAAATTTTGTTACCATGCTGTCGAGGGACGGTGGTACTGAAATTTCCATGCCATGCTCTTGAGGGATGGTGGTACCTAAATTTCAGTACCTTGCTCTCGGGGGGCGGTGGTGCATGAATTTTGTTACCTGGCTCTTGGAAGGTGGTACATAAATCTCAGTACTAAGCCCTCGAGAGATGGTGGTACCTAAATTTCCGTACCATGCTCTCGAGGGACGGTGGTACATAAATTTCCATACCATGCTCTCGAGAGGAGGTGGTACATAAATTTCAGTACCATGCTCTTGAGGGACAATGGTACTTAAATTTCAGTACCTGGCTCTCGAGGGACAGTGGTACATGAATTTTGTTACCTGGATCTCGGAAGGTGGTACATAAATCTCAGTACCAAGCCCTCAAGAGACAGTGGTACCTAATTTTTGTTACCACACTCTCGAGGGAGGGTGGTACTGAAATCTCGTTACCATACTCTCGAGAGGAGGTGGTACTGAAATTTTAGTACCAAGCTCTTGAGGGATTGTGGTATCTAAATTTTAGTACCATGCTCTCGAGAGGAGGTAGTACATAAATATCAGTACCATGCTCTCGAGGGACGGTGGTACTGAAATTTCAGTACCGAGCTCTCGAGGGAGAGGGTACCTAAATCTCAGTACCCTTCGAGAGGATGTGGTATCTGAATCTCAGTACCAAGCCCTCGAGAGGTGGTACCTAAATCTAAATACCATGCTCTCGAGGGAGGGTGGTACTGAAAATTTGTTACCATGTTCTCGAGAGGAGGTGGTACCGAAATTTCAGTACGATGCTCTCGAGGGACCGTGGTACCTAAATTTCAGTACCGAGCACTCGAGGGATGGTGGTATCTAAATTTTAGTACCATGGTCTCCGAGTCAAGGGTGGTACCTAGATTTCGTTACCAAGCTCTCGATGACTGATATTTCAATACCAGGTTGCGTTGCACATAAATTTAAATAGGTACTTAAATTTCAGTGTGGTACTCTCATGTTGTGCCCGTCAACGTATGTAATCAACTCGATACTATATGGGAGACACATGTGGCAGATCACGGCGTGGTCAGACGCGCAGATCACGGCGTCACATCACTGCATTTCACGGTCTGTTATGCTGTTGTTTGCACCCGGACGATGCCCCGGGAATGCAATCGGGCACGCCTCGGCATGCTCGAATATTCGAAAAAATGGGCATTATTAATATAATTACTAATACATATTCTCGTAGTATAAAAGCTGTAGATACACGATACAGAAATATAATTTACTCTACTGGGTTCCACTGCGTGAGATTCCAACACTTACACCTCAGCTCGACCATTTGGGCAACTCGATTCCATGTATATTCGAATTATATCTAGACAGAAGTGAGGGCAACACAATGTGTCTAGTACAATATCATTTTATTTTATCCTCGCGTCATCAGAAGCGGAATCTAACTGGAATGTTTTTCCCAAGTTCATTTAATTACGTGTGTGGTAGAATCAATAGGGCGAGCACTTTGCATTGTAGAATGCAAAAATCATTCGAATTGTAAGGTATCAGTACTACAGAATGCTCGAGCGTTAATTTAGGGCCGATGAAGGCAGGAAAAAATTCCATGAGTATAGTACAGACGCTGTCAAGACTTAAGGGATACAACCGAACAAAAGTAAATCCTAGGTTAGGTTATTAAGATGCATGTACTCTTCGACGTCAGATGGCTCTGCGTGGTGCTGAGTCATAGAGTAAATTAAGTTCGATTGAATGGATATAAGCGCGAGCATTGCATATTCGAGATACGGGGTTCCTACCTGATAATAATCGAGAACTGCGTCTCGAGCGGATTGAATGATGTGATCATTCCACCCATCCAAAGTCCAAATTCTATGAAAATTGTCACGCCATCCCCTATGCCCAGGACAACCTTCTTGAAGAAATATGTATTCTAAAATTCCGTCAGACCTGCATGTGAGAGGAAGCACGTGGGCAATGCAGCGCAGACCCGACAGGTTCTGGGAATGAGCTTCCTTTTTCCAGTCCTTGTACATGTGAAATTCTTCGGCACTCTGACAGAGACTAAAATAATGGCGTTGATCAGTGCTGAAATAAGAGGATTTGAAACTGAAGACCTACGGGGGGTGCAACAACATCATAAAGTGTTTAGCAACCACCATGTAATGCTGCCCTATAAATTCAACTCTCTGCAGTGGGGAATTCTGAATGAATAATCTATTTATAGTCCAGCGAAGGTTCTTGTCAGCTCCAGGAAGAAGCTTGAGGGGAAACACCGAGGCGAGGTTCGAGGGCTCAATCTGAAGAATGTGAGAGTATTGTGCCTCATAGACCAGCAAAATGGGATCTTGATCTGAGTCATGCTTTATTTGCATGCAGACAGCCTGAAGGTCAGAGATGAGATGCGGGAATTTCTCCTCAAGATTCTATTGCCAGTTGATAAATATTGATATCTCACCACAATTTAAATAATCACGGCTTACCTGTATGTCCAGCATCTTGATGATCTCGGACGACAGCGACCAAAATTCGTCAGTCAAGTTGAATATCTCACAGACGCTGTCGAGAGTCTGAAATGATAGTTGGCTCAGCTCCTCTTGAAGTCGATGCGTGCAGCGTGGTCCGGCTTTAATGCACTGCTCGGTGACCCACAGGTAATGCCAAAAATCTGTGATAGAATGTGTTTCTTATTAATACTCGAGGAATAAATTTTTGAAAGGGTAGAATTGACACACCATTTTCATCACACCCCTGCTGGTGCATATGGCGCAGTCCAAGAGCTGCATTGTCGCCCAAAACAGACTCTCGACATATGTAGAAATGATGGGATCGAAAGGGATCGAGTAGAAAGTCCGAAAGTGAGGCATGCAAAATGGATATATCGCCATCGGCGGCACATTCAATGACGGATGCCAGCTGGCTTAAGCAAGCTTCTGATTCGCCAGGTTTCCAGAAGAGCCAATTGTCCATTTTGTGTGTGGAATCCATCTCTCCATCGGAGATGCCTAAGGCTGGGTTAACAATGATCAAGGGTCCGAGAACCAGTTTGACCGCCTCAATGTTTTCGACGTTGGAGAGTACATGGTGGTATAAGGAATTCAGCTCCGCATACGGCATATCTTTTTCCCCTACAGGAGGCTGAAGCTGACGAATGACGTCTAAACGACGATGCGGAAGCTTGAGAGGATCTCCACCGATATATTTGACTGTCGTCGATGCGAAGATGAATTGGCCTGAAGACTTCCGGGTGAGCTCACGAATGACGTCGGCGGAGGGCCAGGAAGACGGGATGTAGGAGGCGAGGGGATGTTCACGTCTGATCTTATCGAATGAATCTTCTAAGAATCGGTAAATATCCTCTTTGGGGGAGAATTCACCTGAAAGAGCGAGTCGTGAGAGATGAGGTTGGATAAAATTTGAATTAAAGGTGGGTTGGAGGTGGACTTCCGGACGGCTGGCGATGATAATGCGAATACGGAGCGATGAGTGACGGAATGCGGCAACCAGCGACTTGACGATGCCAGACTGGACATCTCCTCCTTGACACTCATCGAGGCCATCAATAATAATGACGAGGGGAGAGATGTCGAAGATGAGTCCGGCGGAGAAAAGCTGCTCGAGTGGATCGATGATGAGTTTAGTGAGCTGGACGTCGATGGATTGTTCGAAAATAAAAGGGTTGTAGTCAACGGCTGCCACAATGGGCTCTCTTGACGCCGGGATGGTCAGAGCGACCTGATGAGCAATTGTAGCAACGAACCGATTCGCATTGTTGCGCTCGCCAGCCGTCTTCCAGAAGAAGAACGACGCCACGAGCCATCCACAGGTCTCGCAGATCTCGGCGAGAGTATGTGCGATCGCGGATTTCCCTGCTCCAGCGGCACCGTACAGCCACATGATCAAAGTCTCTGAGTCAATTATTCCACGTATCCAGTCGACTATTTTCTTGATGACTGCCTTGCGTGTATTTGGATGACATTTGGGTGCATCGAGCCGTTCTCGTTCTAACGAGTTGTAGATGGCACCAAGTACGGAATGCTTGCCAAGAAAGTCTAGTCCTGGACCAATAGTTTTTTATAAGCTCAAAATATTGACAATTCACAAATTTGTTATGCACCAGTAGTACGAGCTTGTATCTGGGTAATGCAGTTCGTATTAATTTGACTGTTCGTGATAATAGGGTTGGTAGCGTGGTCCAAAATGGATGCTGACGGCGACATAGTCAGGAATAATCAGGACAGAATAACGATCTTAGCGCACCTGATGGTCCATAGTTGTAGCTATAAGCGACCTGATTCGGCCAGGCGGGTGTACTTCCACTGGATTCAGCGGGGTAGGGACCCCAAGACATCCTGACTGAAGATGGTGGATAGCGAGCTAAGATGCTAGCGCATGCAGACTATTTGGAAAATATTGTAGGTGGGTACCGTATGGGTGGACTGAGAAGTAGGAAGGAGGCAGACAAGCAAAAGGTTCGAGTTGAAGGGTGATTGAACTATCACTACCCAATGCATCGCCATGCCGGGTGGTGACTGGCATACACATATTCTCGAAGCTGCGCAGCACTGCCTGCCAACGTATAAGTGTCACGCCTCAAGGTGTAATTCAATATTATTCGTGGTGAAGGATCTTTACACTGCTTCGGCACAATCTCCGGAGACTGCTGAGTCTTAGATGGGTCGATCGTCGCATAGACTCAGGGATGCGAAAAATCCAGAAATGGCAGCTATGTCAGCAGTCGCTCAAACCGCGAGCGGTGTCCCAGTGAAGATCCCCAGGCATTATTCTCTATCACACATACCCAACTATGAGTCAATGGTCACACCGTACGGTATCCGCGTGCAACGCCCTTATTTCAGTGGACTTCCCGTAGTGCGAGCAGAATTGGTAGCACATTGCACTCGATACGTTCTCGTCTTTGCCTCTCTGTGGCACTTATTTAAAACTGAAGTACTATTTTTCAGCATTCACACGACGCTCAATGTACGCATGGTGCACCGCATGAGGGAGTCCAGCCTCAGTACCAAACATTTTCACATGTACGCCCTATATATCGTGAATCTGGGGCTTAGGTACAAACTCACGACTCATATTATCAGTGGATATCGACAACGCTATCGCGCATGTTGACGTTTATAGATCATCTGTATCCGCGAATGTACCCTTTATCACGCAGGAGAGCAGGCAGTTCATCAAAGCTTCTGGCTGGCCAGTCATGAGCAAATTTCGCTAAAACCCATTCAAGTATTCCTCCTTTTGATTTACTTTGTCCCAGAGGGATTTTCATTCAAGGTTATCAAGGTCAACAAGGCCCAGGGTGCGTTATTTCTCTCTCTCGTGCATTCCGTTTTCATCTCCGAATTCACCTTTATTTTCGATAGGATAAGAGCATGACCTTGTGGCGAAATTGATATCTTTCGCTTCGCCCACACAGTCGAGTATTTATCTAGAGTAGCTGACTCCAAACCACACATCATGAGATGGTATTTGCTGTTTGGGTTCGAGGGCGTTTCTGCTATGACCTCCTCATTCTCCTCGCGCCGTTCCTCTTGATTAAAATATCTCGCACAGGACGAGGATCCACCCCGTGAAATTGGCCGAAGTCAACTTCTTACGAATGGCTTGTAGTGGGCGTGAACCTAGAGAGCGGAAGAAATATCGACGGACTCGTCATCTAGTGCAGTTTTCTTTTATTTCCTTTTCTCGCTAGCTCAATATGACCTTCTGTGACTTCCTCACCGACTTCGACCCCACCAGCCATTGTATTGATGTCGATATCAACACTACTCTCGGACCCTCATTAATTGGGCTGATTACAGGATCTAGACTCTTGATATTCACTGGAGGTCCATTTTCAGGTTTTCTCGAGTAGTGAACGAGTTACTAGTGACCTTCTAATGTCGACCGAAGCAGATTTTACCCTGGATGCTTTCATTCATTTTATCGTTCCCTTTATATCCACCTTGTTTGGTGTATTCGTATCTATGCGCTGTCATTTACCAATGTTCGTGATAATATTTACATAGGTGTCAAGACAGTTATGTACAAGGATATAATATAATGTGACTGGTACCGACGTAGAAGAGGTTTGACGAGTAATCTGCCATTCGATCTGCCATTGGGATGCGAACGTATGGCGTTCTGTACAATGTTGATAATTTGGTGACAGTAATAGTCATGTCAAGGTCAGCAGCCAATTGCTATGAAGCAACGTAGGTAACTATATGTTCTTCATCATTCAACATGCGGGCAGTACTACGAGCTTTTGAAATGAGGCGATAAGATTGTGACGTCATGGGAAGCCGAAATTTGGGTTCCTGCTGGTTCATGATCTTGCTTTTCGCCACTCACATCGACAAGGGCATTTACTGGCGTGAATCCTCATATCCCTCCATAACTCTCATCCAGCCGCTCAGTAACCCGCAATTTGAAGGACTCGGTATCAAAGCATATTGAACGGAAAACTTACCAACAGCAGGGCGACGAGTGTTCGAAACCATGCCTGCAACAGTCTCGGTCAACACGTCCCCAAATACTCGCGGAACGGCCATACGACGCCATCCTGTCCACCATGATGCTGGTCAGCGCCAGGTCGAAGTCTCGGCGTGTTCTCAATTCCGCACCTGGCACAATGAGTCTCCTCAGCACGCTCTCCTCAATCTATCCCAGAACCTTTGATGTTATGTAGCCTCCTTGCCGTCTAGTCGAATCCTGTCCTCCTCTGCAGCATGGTACATCCCATTCTGTCCCCTTGCTTCTTTCGTGAATCTCATCTCCCATTCCTTTCACAGATTCTGGTTAGCACTCACTCATCCAAGGCCATCACCAATACCTCTCGGGTCCTGTTTCAACGCATTCCCCCAATCCTTCAACTCTATCGCAGCGCAGCAATGTGTTCAAATGTCAGCCACGCCAACATTTGTTCCAAATAGCGGCACTGGCCCACCCTGGCCCTCAACGTTCGACATTAACAATTTCAAAGCCTCGGCGCCTACTACCCTCCTCAAATCCTGGAACATCTCTCATCTTTTGCGAAATTTCCCATCAAGTCGGACTCCAACTTTCTTTGCGCCATCGTGAGTCTTGTCCTTCGATGAGATTCGATCCCTTCCTCAACAATTACATCCCTGTTTTTATTCGCAGATTTTGTGCGGCGAAGAGAACCCATAGTCATTTCTGCATCGATCCCTTCTTCTCTCAAGTCGTTTAGCTCGTCATGGAACCACCCCCCGTTGGGATCGATCCCGTTTATCTTCTCGTTTTGGTGCGTCTCATGACTCTCATCTTCCATATCTGCTCACCAACTCTAGTCCCAAGATCACTGTCCATCTTGCTTGTATTCACTCGAACGCCTCAAGTTAGCAACTTCGTCCCATACCCTGCGTCGGTGATTGTTTCCACTCCGATAACGCATCTGGTTGGCGGCTAAAACTTGAAGGGTAAGCCACGTCCAATTCAGATATTTCTAGCATCCACTCTCACGAGTTTGTGAAGCCTTATCATCTTCACACTCTAGTTCCCAAGAGAAAGGATTATCGAGGTCATTGAGTTAATGCGGCCCAGGGTACGTACTGCCTTTTACTTATCCTCAGTGTGATGAACTCATATCTTCTGCTTTACCAGATTTATCGTCAAATGTTATAACCACCGCGACGTCAATCTCTTTCGCCTCGCCTCATGCCTGAATACTGTAAAAATATATGCCCCAAGTCGGAAACAAAGTCTGACTCCAAAGCCACTTGACGACGGCAGACAGGGCGAGGTTCGAAAGAGGAAGCGACTGAGGGTAATGGGATTTGAAACTCGGATACAGGTGTGTATGTGACCTCTTCCCCGCTCACCCTTTACTCACGTGCCTCTTTCCCGCAACGAGGACGAGCGTTGCGCCGTTGAAGATAAAACATGGTCAAGTGTTCTTACATCGCACCGCTAACGGTTTTGTATCAGGATTACCATACCCTCAACCCCGCTTTAGCGTCAGGCAGTTCACGATGGATGATCGCTACGTCTCCAGAGAGTGGTAAAGGGGAGTTTACGCTGTGATAAGATAACTCAATGGTATGTTTCTGCTACAATACCATCACTGTCTTTTGGCGGGTTGGGTTAGAGGCTAGGACCGATGAAGATTTCCGCGTTGAGGCTGCGATATTATCTGCTTCTTTAACTCTGCTCTTGGGTTCATATAAGCTTTCGATTATACTGACGTTCAAGTGCAGATTCTGAATGATGTCCTCTTGAATGTCGCAGACGAGGTTTCGAACTTTTAACATGACTCACGATCACTAGACACTCGGAAGGCGAGGACTTTGCTAGAGACCGGAATGTAATGACGGTAAGTCATCATTCAAACTAGGACGACAGCAGTTAAGGATGATATACCCGCTTCTCGCCCACAGTTCATAGGCGAACGACGAATAGGCGTTGATATGTACGTTGTACCAAACACATACAACATACGGTTTCCAACGTGTACCACCCGTTGTACGTGCGTATGTGTGGGCAATAGGTAGTGCTACGTACAATCCCTAGACTACAATTCCTGTACTACCACTGAGAAAATAAATTGAATTAATATTGACGAATGCTCAGCTATGCATAATAGCTTAGTGTGAATTGCTTGGAGTAATTATTTCGAGCCAGTAATTTAGATAAAGCGTTCAGTATAAAAATTTCGAACAAGTACTTGTTCTGGATCACTCAGAGAAAGATATCGAGCCAGTAACTTGCATGGGGCACGCAGGATAATATTTTTAAGCGAGTAACTTGTATGAATCATTTAAGCGAGATATTTGCACTGGTAACTCGCATAAAGCGCCCAGTACACGCGAGTGCTTCACATAAATTACTCGGAGCAGGGCCTTCAAGCCATTAATTCGCATGAAGCGCCTAGAGTAATATTTATCGGTGAGTACTTCGTCAGAATCACTCAGAGCAAGATGTCCAAGATGGTGGTTTGCATGAAGTGCCTAAGATGAGATGTGCCTTGTATGAATGATTCAAAGCGAGATTTTCATGCCAGTAACTCACATAAAGCGCCAAGAATGAGCAAGTACTTCACCTGAATCACTCAGAGCAGCGATTTCGAGCCGGTAATTTGTTTGAAGCGCCCAAAATAATACTTTCAATTGGGCGCCTTGTATGAATCATTCAAAACGAGATATTTGGGTCAGTAACTAGCATAAAGCGCCAGGAATGAGTGAGTTCTTTGTATAAATCACTCTGAGTAGAACCATTGAGCTAATGATTCGCATGAAGTGCCCGGAATAATATGTTATAGCCAGTACTTCGTCTTACTTACTTACACCGAGCGAGTAGATTACCTGAAGCGCCAAGAATGAGATTTGCGAGTGAGTACATGGTCTGAATCGCTTAGAACAAGATCAGAACAAAATTCTTCAAGCGAGTACTCTGTATGAATCACTCAGAATTTTGATGTATAGTTATTACCTTCTATAACCCACTAACCCTCCGGCATAAATTACTGACAACTTAAGGTCTCCGGCTAGGAATCACCTGGAATGCATTGGGTACTCACCAGCAATCACCCGCATTCTTTCATTGAATCTCCGTGGCCTTTAGATAAGATTATCTACATTGCACAGCTGGTCCCGATTTCTCGCCTTTATGTCTCCAGCGGGTGGCAGGTGGCGTTTCCCGCATTTCCCATGCTGATGGGTAGCGCCACGATCAACAATGCCCTATATTTGGTAGTTTCCCATCTCCGCCCAGCGCCCCGACATCGCGCCGCGCGCTCGCTGTTCCAGACAGTGAGCACGCTTATTGCACCATTCCTAGACCAATCTCCTCTTTTTTTTTCGCTATCTTTGATGTATATAGACTATATACGATATATATAAGGTCTAAAATACTAGGTGGTGCAGAGGAGGGTGATATTGGAGGGGGGGAGAAAGAGCATATCCCCCCTACTTGATACCGCTGTATCTTCGCCAAAATTACAAACCGCACGCTCCGAAAGGGCTATTTATGTGTTCTATTGTTTTATTAAAAGGTTCTAGTAGTACCGGGTTGAGCCAATACGCATGGGGAAGACGATATTCTAAGGATAGGGTAAGGACACACAAAATCGACAAAATCTCGCCACTGTGACATATATATGAGGTTTAAAAATATTCTAAAGAGACAGAGATGTAGGGGCAGTATGATAGAAGAGACTGAAAAATAGTTTAAAAGAATCTGAGCCGTGTAGAGAAAGATATAGTGCGATGAGTGTAAATCTGGGTGCATCAATATGGTAATTGATGGGGACCATATTTAGCAGTGTATCTCAAACGTGGACATGAACGCTCTCAAATTGATATCTCCTCAACGAGAGTGTCTATTCTCTTAAACTCTTTTTCAGTCTCTTCTATCATACTGCCTCTACATCTCTGTCTCTTTAAAATATTTTTAAACCTCATATATATGTCACAGTGGCGAGATTTTGTCGATTTTGTATGTCCTTACCCTATCCTTA
>Ga0247741_1002161_pt1 | contig 10990 bp, 16 predicted proteins | sample UWRJL213509R2_FD_180945 | JGI IMG/M metagenome (GOLD analysis project Ga0247741, IMG submission 180945) | Plant litter microbial communities from Arlington Agricultural Research Station in Wisconsin, United States - UWRJ-L213-509R-2 | ecosystem: Environmental > Terrestrial > Plant litter >...
ATCGTCCGTAACGTGCGGGGAACGGCGGTACCAAGAACCGATGTCATGCAGGCGTCACACGAACAAACCATGGTGAGAACACAATCGCGGCATGCACAGAATAATAATGCTTGCAATCCCAGGGTGTGCATGGTCTAGTATAATTACAAGAACGAAAGTGATGCGTCAAAAAGAATGCTCATGAATAGGAAAAATGCTGCGTGGGTCGTTGTAGAAAAAAATGTAATGCTTGCGGGTTGTATATCAAAACGGCAAATGATAGGCATGAGGGGGAAAACAGTGCGTGAGGATGGACGAACGAAGAAAATGGGACGTGGGTCATAAGCGAATGCAAAAGGATGAAGGGTCATGAAGAAAGGACTGCAGATGCAGTGACTTTGGGGTGAGCCGCACCACCTTGCATCGTCGAGGTCTTGAAGCCGAGTTGGCGCATCACAGCTGCCATGTCGCTGGTTAGTATATAGGTCAATCTATGAGGTGGACTAACTACTCACAGATGAGGTCGGCTTTTTGCAGCGGTTTGGAGAGGGATGCAGAAAAGACAGTCGTAGTGTCAACAGAGTCGCTGCCACTGTACGCACTAACGGCAATGATAGGCGTATTAGCGTTTTTCCCGTTTGTGCTCCTGATGTAACGAGCAGCGCCTTCGCCGTCAACTGTGCGTGTGAGCAGTTAGACCAGGGTTGTTCCATGTGTTAAGAATTCAATAGCACTTACGAACTGGCATTTGGAGATCCATGAGAATGCAGTCGAATTCTACAGAACGAGTGTCATGAGTATTCATTCAACTAGAAATAGATAGATCACTTACTGATGTCCCCCATTGCCACACTGATTGCCTCAGACCCGTCTGCAACTACCACCACTCGGCAGCCTAGGCGGATCAGCAAGGTCTCAATGATTTTAGCAGTAATGGGGTTATCCTCCGCCAAAAGGCAAGTGACAACACGGTCCGTAGGATCTGGACCTTTCCTCAAGTCAATTGAATGGACGGATGAAGGGGGGGTGTTAGCTTCGTGCTGACTTCCACCTGTAGAGTGCCAGGTTTCAGAGCCAGACCCATCTCCTGCGCTCGAGACCGAAGCAGTCCGGAGCCGGCTGGGGTTACGTCTATCCCCTTCCATATGGTTCAGCTTGAATCGTTCTACAGCACCATATTCGGAAGGTTTCCGGACATGACCAGCACCAGTACCAGGAGTTGGAGGAGGCAAGCTTGAGCGTGACGGAGACGATGCGATCGAGGAGGTCGAAGTGGCAGGAGACGGCGGTCCTGCAGGCATCTTCCCAGGTTCCATGGAGGTGACAACGCTGGGAGGTTTCTTGATGCGCTGAGAAACACTCCGTTTGCGTTGGTGGCGGTAGTTAGCTGGCTCAGTCAGCGTATGCGTGATAGGTGCCATCTGGTCTGTCTTCAGTTTCCGGATAACGTCATCGTTGGCTTGCTTCAATACTGGCAAATTCTTGAAGCTGAATGAGCCAAAATCGTCGCTTCCACCCGACAATGGTGGCTCACGCCCAGCGATGGGAACAGGCATAGAGGGTGGCGGCATGCTAGCTACGACAGGACTACCTTGGCCAGATTGGTTGGTCAACGCAATTTGGTCATCGTCCTGGAAGAGCTGAGGAATGGCGCCACGAGGGTCGAAGTAATCAGTGGATTCGGGGTCATCCACTTGAGGGATAAATGCAGCTTCAGTTGTCGTGACCTTATCCCAATCGATACCAGCGAAGAATGGATGGGCTTTGACTTCATCAGCACCGTTTGCGCCAAGACGCTCACTGGTATCAAGCGTCATGAGCGCTTTCATAAAGTCAAGAGCCTCCTTCGAAAAGTCTATCCATTCCTCGTGCCAATCGATATGACCAGAGAGAATGTTTTCAAAAACCTTTTCGGGTGTTTCGGCGTGGAAGGGAGGAATACCGTAGAGGAATTCATAAGTAATAACACCGAGCGCCCACTGTAAAAAAAAACAGCATTAACGTCAAGGACTCGTCGAGGAGGCGATGAGACAACGCACCCAATCGACCGCAGCATCGTCTCCACGGAGGCCAAGAATTGTTTCAGGAGCGAGGTAATCAGGAGTTCCAACAAATTTCTGTTCACCAGGCGGTGTCCCACCACCACCTGAATTGGAATGAGAGCGAAGATCCGTCGTCAACTCTGTGGCGAAGGACTGCAGCGGGCTCTCACTAAGCTTGACGCTTCGCCGAGCATGAAGGCCAGAATAAGACTCAGAACCACTCGACTCGCTATAATCATCTGTGAGAGGGAGATAAGGGCTGTTGCCGACGCGAGGAACCGGGTTCGTTCGTTGGGTAAAGTACGAACCTCCACTGGTAAGATCGGGGAAAATCAGAGGGGACGATAGATAGGCAGAGTCCATAGAAGGAGGCCGCGATCTTGAATTCTGCCGCGCCAAAGGCCGTGCAAGCTGACTCTCGCGAGTCTGACGGCCAAGAAGACCAATCCTACTTAATCCAAAATCAGTAAGCTTGAGATGTCCATGCGCGTCGATAAGTAGGTTGTCAGGTTTAAGATCACTTTGAAATAGATAAGCTTGCGATGGTACCGTTAGGGTAACGTGGCGACTTACCGATGAACAACGCCTCGTTGATGCAAGTATTCCAATCCAAGCACGACTTCGGCGATGTAGTTCTTTGTCCATTCCTCCGGAAGACACCCAAGGGACTTGATAAGCGCGGCACAGTCACCGCCGTTGAGATACTCCATGACCAAGTACAAGTTATCCTTGCTTTGGAAGGTGAAGTAAAGTTTCGCAACAAAGGGAGACTCAGCCTGTTTCATAAGAATCATCCGCTCGGCCTTGACGTTGGTAATCTGGTTCTTGGCAATCATATCAGCCTTTTTCAAGACCTTGATAGCATAGTAATCGCCTGTTGCTTTCTTCTTTGCAAGGAATACTGATCCGAAAGCGCCTTTGCTGATCGGTTTGATGATGTCAAAGTCCTTGATAGAGGTTGGAGTTGCACGAGAGATAGGCTGACCCGTCGATTGTCGTGGAGAAAGTGGACCGATAGGAGGGGGACTCGTCAACATGTTGGCGGTGGAATGCCGACGGTGACCACGTTTCGTTGAACCTTCACGAGTAAGAGAGCTGGAGCTCCCTTCTCGAGCGATAACGAGTGGTGAAGCTGGTGGCGTGATGACAAACTTGGGTTCCAGTAGAGTTGGATTGGACTTACGAGTCTTGATCGTCAAGTGACCCGGTGGAGCCGCATCGAGGGACATATGCGGTACCGGTTCTGGGGACGACGAGGCAACAATGGGAGCGGCAAGAGCTAAAGGAGAAGAAATTGAAGAGGGTGTCGATGATCGTGGGGCCTGCAGTTGTTGTCGGGAACCGATAGAAGGCGGGGTCGTCGACGTTGGTGGCGGTGTGGGCCGGTTCGAGACGATAGGTGGAGAAATCAGTGCCTGCGAAGCAGATGGTGTTGGCTCAGTGCTCGTTCGAGCAGCGCTACCCCCGTATTCCGACGTCGTGCTGGACTGATCATTCACATCTGGCTCAAGACCTTCAACCTCCAAAGCTTCCACGTCCCCGTCATCTTCCGAACTGCTTCCCTCACTCTCAGACTCATCAACAGTCGCCAAAGCACCCTCAACACGCTCCTGCCATTCATTCCAGATCTTTTCAGAGTAACGGATGGTGTTCTGCATCCTCACAACGTTGTCGACCTTTTGCCTCATAATCCGCTCAGCGTCTTGGAGCAGCTGCCCAAGAGCAGCATCCTCAGTAGTTGGCTTTGACCATTGCCGAACCTGCGTGATCTTGCGCTCGGAGCCGGGAGAAAGTAGACGCTGACGCTCGATAGGCTCCTGGGCCTCTTCCTCCTTTAGTGACGGCATAGATACCTCGAACGCAACTTGCAAAATCTCCTCGATCTGATCCAAAAAGCGCTTCTGCATCTTCTTAACTCCTAGACGTTGCATCTTATTGGCACGGAATAGTTGGAGAGGCGAGGAGACGATGGGAGATGATGCGGGAGTGAAGATTTGCATACCACGGTATTCGGGAACGGCGGCAGGGGAGGGTCGGTCGACAGCGACGCATAAGTCGCGGATCGTATTGCGGAGCTCGGCAATGGATTCGTTGCATTCGACGATCTCCGCCTCCAGGCGATGTGTCTCCGCGCATGTATCGCTGTGTTTCTCGAAATACCATTGGGGAATTTGGCATTCACAAATACGGCAGAGGATGGGTTCAGTGCTGATGGGCTGGTTGAATGGGAAGGGTGTTATGGGTTCGAAATGCTGTCGGTCGAGGAAGGTAGGTCGAACGGTAGAAGCAGGCTCGGGTGCAAGGTCGTTCGCCTCCAACGAAATGGTCGGTGCGTCGTGCTCGAATCTAGCGGGGGCGATGGGCTTGATGACCCACATGGTATGGGAGGGTTGACCATCCTCACGGTCAATAATGAGCATGCCTTTGCCCTCCATTTGCTGATACAGGGTACCAGCTGATGGGTCGTGCTCCACAGTGGGTTCAATTTGGAGCTTGAACCGTACCTCTATTGTATGCGAGTCGTCGTCCTGAAGCCGTTGGCTTGCTTCTTTGATTACATTCCAGTCAGCTGGTGCCAGCAAGCTGGAGATACGAGTTCCCGGTAGCCCATCTGGCTCAGTGCTAAGAGAACGAATATGTGAGCGGAATCCAAGATGTGAAGTGGAGAATTTTACCCTACAACCACCCTCCATGCGTGGTTTGCCCATATAAAGTGATCGCCATCCAAGCTTAGCTCCATGACGATGTTCTGATTCTGCGCGGTTTCGGCCTGCAGCCGAAGACGCTCCGTAGCGAGCACACGAGCAGACTCCGCCGCCTCCATGATTTTCGAAGGGGAAACACTGGTGAGAGGTTGAACAGACACCGGGGGTCCAAGTTTGGAAGGAGTATGTACAACCTCCTTGGGGTGCTCTTCTCTCGATTTGCGAGTGATCGTCGGTGGCGTTGGCGGGTATGTTTTGGGATCGTCGTCATCATTCAACTTGAAGCCTTCCAACTCGGCATCCAAGTTCAACGGTGGCGGTGAAGACGCGGACTCTTCTGCGGGCTTCGTAACAAACATGAGAGGTTCATCTTGTTCCTCTTCGTTGTCGTCGAAATTCCAAAACTGCTTCTCAGCCTCCCACCATTCCACCACCCGACTCAAACTCGCTACCGCGAGAAGCACTTGCACATACCAATTCCTCCCATGCCAATCTGGATGGTCATCCCACGTCCTTCCAATATTTTGAACACGCTGCACAATGCTCTCCATGATCTTCGGTTGGGCAGTCATCGTGGCGATGGTCATATCGGTAACATCGGTGGCTACACCAATGATCTCGTAGAGCGCGGTCATAATGGGATCGATGGGATCATCCACAATTATTCGCGACGACCGCCGATTGAAGGCCGAACTGACAGAATATTCTGAGAAACTTGCATGGGAAGATACCGGTGGTAATGGCGAGCGCGACCGTGAAGTTGAGCGAGAGCTCTGACCTGACTGAGATGGGCGTGCAGAGATGTGGATTGTACGGGATAATCTGCGAGATGCACTGCCAGACCCCCATGAAGTTACAGGTGGTGTTGTGGATTGAGGCTTCCTGCTGATGGAGGATTCGGGCAATAGAATGGTGGACGATGCAGGGCTGGATCCGACAACGCTGGATGAGACAGAGCTACTAAGTGGCCTGTCCCAAGGCGCGGCACTTCGACGCAATGAGACGGGACTCATTTGAGCGGACGTAACTGAAGCTATAGGACCAGGGGATGAGTGGGAATGTATCAGAAGGGATGGCGGTCTAGAGCCTGGTTCGTGTAGATACGCACGTTGACGACTATGCCGACTATACTCTGGCTCAGCGTCATAACCTCCGTCCGAACTGTAATCGTCTCCATGCTGGAGTGCTCCGAATTCGTTTGGTTGCTGGAAAACGAAGGCGTCTCGAAGAGGCTCGAGGTCGCCTGCCTGCGAGTCGGTGTCTCGGTCGCGGCGATCTCGCTCCGTCTCGTGGTCTCCCTCGCGCAGACGTTCCTCGAAGAATGCGGTGATGTTGTTGGTGACACGCAGAAGCTCCTTATCGCAATCTGCCTTTGCAGCTTTGAGACGACGGGTTACGTGCCGCCTGACGAAGGGCATAGAGACGGTGTTGGAGCCGGAGCCATGGTTGGTGCTTGCGATACTCTGCTGTGTCTGCAGCGGTACTGGCGATAAAATGGCATCGGGGGAGAAGACGAGGGGACTGGGAGGTTGTCGTCTATGATATATGCTGGAATCCGACATTAGACTGCCCTGAGATGCTGCAACGGGGACCTATGGCGAGCGGTAGCAGCCGCAAGACGCGGTGGTGGTGGTAGAGAAAGAAGACAGACTGGCGGCGAAAAAAAAAAAGAGGAAATGACGGGGAGCTGGGTCAAGACGACATCTAGGACGAACGGACGACGACAGTTCAGTCAGAGGAACGAACAGTTCTCCGTTTTATTTTGCAGCCCAGATTAGCTCCGGCGCCGCGACCATCACCGTGGCTGGTACGCACAACACATCAATGACTCGAACATCAACCGCCCAAACTTGCATACTGCACTGCAGATATCCTCTGCATCTTGTTTCTTATTTTTCAGTTCTTCTCGTCGTCGAGGATGCCCGCCTTCACCGTCTGAGACAAGTGCCACTGTGACAGATCACGCGTCACAGGGTCTTCGGGTCCTTGCACGACCCAATTTGTCCGTCGGTGATCTCCGCACGGGTGTGACACGAACCAATTGTCACATCCACCTTTCTTCCTCTTCCTCCGATGCTCGCGAGTCTCCGGCAAACATGGCGCGTCGCGCCTCGAACGCGTCCAGCTGTCGCTTCGTTTTCTTCGTCGTCTGTGTGGTCCAAGGCTGCTCGAACACAAGCATCCGATTTGAACAAAGAGCTTGTAGAAATTGCGGAGGACCAAAACCGTCGTGCACCTCCACCCGAACCTGTCAAAGTCGTCTGTACGACCTTTCATGTTTATTATGGCAACTTTTGAAACTAACATTCGCCACTTCAGCTTGGGATAGGGTTGCTGTCAACCAAGTAACTTGCACCATCATTTTCTAATACTTTATCTTGAAACTGAATTGTGCTCAGGTGCTCTATCCAAATGCTCTATCTCACAAGGCGCGCCAGAAGTCTGCCACGGTTCGCTTCAGAGACAACTCCATGCCTACCTCGCGACAATGCCGTCCGAAAGACGTATTTCACCGTCTCAGCCTAGATCCACGCGACTTTTGCATGAACGCGCCTCTACTCTACGAATTCGTATCCGACATGGGCAAAATTCACGGTCGTGACGTGACAAGACTCACAGCGAAGAGCCAACGTCTTCTAGGGAGAACTATTCGCCGCGCAAAACAAATGGGCATCATGGCAGTCCTCAGCAAACCCGCGGACAAGCGATACAGATAGATAGAGCATACGTGTGTTGCGCCGATTGTTTCAATGCGTCTTTTCGTTCATTGGTCCTTCCAACCACCAGCGTGTGCGGAGCTATGTCAGCTTTAATCATTATCGACCAACCATATTCATGACTGTCACTCGTAACGCCTCCTGGTCGTCTCGAGCCACCACCTGAGCACGACATTGAATTCTTGGTCCCGTGAACAATCCCTAGCCTTGGGTGCCAATGGGACTTGACATTGCCACCGCAAGATAAGCCTTTGCAATCCTCCTGGGCTTCGGAATGATGTAAGACCCGAAACCAACCCATTTTGTTGGAGAACCTGCCAGATCTCGTATATTCGACCCCTGCAGGTGGGCCCCCACGGCTTTCTTAAACCTTTTTACAGTCCACGTTACCTGTCCTTGTGATCAATGACCCGTTATCCCAGTGAAGTGAGGCGTCGTTATCTCCGATCGCTTCATTCAACGAACTTCTGAAGCCCTGTCATTCATCGACGTTTCAATTGCAAATCAGGTTATTATACAGTATACACTCCCATCTAGAGCTCCGCTAGCAGCATTGTTCCCAGGTTCTGAACAACTTGATTACCCATCGCTTTTTCAACGGCCTCTTCCAGATGTCGTTTTGGATCTTGTTTCCCCACATGCCGCGTCTTCAGCTGCTCGGCCGTTAGCGTTGATTCTTCTTGCACTGACTTGTTGTACGCTTCGGAAAGAGAGAGCATCGACTAGGAGCAGAGAAAGTTTTAAAAAATCTGCATGACGTTTGGTGACAAAAATAACAAACCTTGATGGCTGTCTCGTTTTCCTCCTTGTGCAGACAGAAATCTCGCAGCTTCAAGCCCTCTGTCCAGTTGCGCTTGTGGAGATTCATAAGCATGGACTGCTCCAACTCTGTCTTTCGATAGTTGACAGCTATTGAATAATAATGTCGGTTCAATCCGTGAATGAGTGCTTGTATCGAGGGTTTGTTGATGTGGCCAATGTTCGAAGTTGTCTGTCTAGGTTCCCGCCCGGCAATGACGGCGTGCGGGTTGATTAGGCGGAACGCGTCGATAACAACCTTGCCTTTCACGGATTGGATAGGGTCGATGACTACGGCGACGGACCGAGGGTCCAGAGATTCAAATGACTATCAACCCATTAGCCTTCAATGGAAGAGCGGCGGTAATCTGATGGAGAAACATACCTGTTGGGTGTTGATATCCACGCTCGACAGCCAACACCCAAAACCAGGGTGCGAATGGTACCACCCGACCACGATCTCAGGCCTAATGGAAAGAAGGCGCTGCTCAGCAGAGGCACCAGGCGGGTATACTGTGGTCTTACCGTCCCGTTTGTTTCAACATGTCTGCCATTCTCGTCTGGAAGACGTGATCCACTGATTCTACTGTTACTGTCGTCCCTGACTGGGGCATGGCAAAGACGTCGATGACTTGGACGGTGTATTCGTCCACGAATTCCCCGAGCATGAGACCCATGACTTCCATTGGTACGCCTGCGCGTCCGTGCTTCAACATCTACGGAAAGGAGAGTATTGGGATAAAGTAGAACAGGGTCTTTGAAACGCGCACCTTTAGAAGAGCCAAAGAAGATATGTGAATGACTTCGCCACTAAAAACCGAATGAATGAGCGCTTGAATCGTCAATGCAAGTCACGAAGCGTACTTGTCTGGTGTTGGATGATCCCCTCTGGGCATACCCATTCCACCTCCACGAGCTTGCTGCATCATCAGTCTTTCCATTTCTTGGTCCATGGATGCGTTGAAGTTGGAGTCGTCTTCGAGGTTAAGAGAGAGATTACGAATTTGATCAAACAGGCTGACGCGTCGCGTTCAGGTGTTGTTATGGTCTGCTTGGCAACAGCTTCTGATTGCAGTCGTGCTTTCCGCGCCGGTTGGCCTTTGCAAATGCCAATGGGCCATTTTATCCATGCACACCAGCGAACTATCCGATGCACTCAATCCATATGCCTCGCAAGTGCGGCAAAGACAAACGGTCGCCGAGTACTCACCGGTTACAAGTCACCAGGTGTCGTACCAGCCGGTAGTTCAACCCCCACCACAACATGTACCACATGTTAGCGAACTCGAAATGGCTATTGCTGAGCCAGCACAAGCACCTCCTGCCCGGTAAGCAGTGTTGAAACGACTTGGTGTTTCTTATGAGCTCACATGCAAAAGTTCAAGACAGGGTGCACATGTCTTGAGCGAACTTGTGCGGATGGTCGCAGTGACTCAGAACGCTCAGGAGATCGAGCGAAAGAGGCGATTGGTTTGGGAGCAGGAACAGGAAGCAAAGTTCTCACAAAGACAAGCTGAGATGGAAAAGAAGATGTCAGACATGCTCAACGAGCTAACAACCCTTCGAACGACTGTAAACACGATGAACAACCCTACAGTGAATACTGCAAACACCGGGCTTGTGACACCACAATATAGCCTGTCTCCAGCACTATCGCAGCAGACGACTGCGAATGCGCAACTTACATCGCCTATTTCGCCTGTACCTCAGCCAACATATCCACCGCCACAACCGATGTTCGTGGAAGGATCGTCGAGCAACCCGCTTCCTGTTCCAAGCCAAGGCAATTACTATCGGGATTCCCCCCTTCCTGTATCTCCTCCCCCCGTTCTCTATACGGAGCACACATTCCAAGTTAGCCTGGCTCCGCCCCCGCTTGCTCATTCCCTAACTCCAGACCCGTCTCCTCAATTGGCCAACGCAGAAACCTCTGATTGGGGTTCGACCTCCCGGTCATCAAGGCCTGGAAAGCGGAAAAAGCGCAGGAGCCCTGTTCATTCTTCTGAGGACAAAGGGAGCACTAGCTCCAGCTCGTCTAGTGCATCATCAAGTCGACCTCGGAAACGCAAGAGCCATCACGACAGTAGATGTTATACCATCCACGTGAGTTTTTCTTCTGTTATCCGACTCTAGAAGCATTTTGACGTCTGTATTCTAGCATGCTACCAGACTCCATCTTCTCCACATGATGCAACTTGACACTGACAAGGAGCTGCCAGACAGCCACAAAGAATCGACCCCGTTGGATCCTTCCCAGCCTGTTCGGTTTGTCTGGGACAAGACGACGAAGCAATCAGTCCATAATGGACGGATGAAGAAACGCGTCTTGGACGACCTCAAGGACAACCGCAAGCTCTACAGACATGTGGCTGCGAAAGACTTTGGGAAGAAAGTGATGGATGGTGCTTTTGAGCAATGTTTCACTACTCTTCGCCAAAAGTACAAGGCCCAAAGAGATGACTCAGCGGCGATCAGCTTCAAACAGAGGGAAGAAATGAAGGCTCGAAAGGCGAGGCACGTCTCACGGAGGAATGTTGTAGGTATTCTCCTCTTGAGGTTCCAGGGGTACCTGCTGATTCTTTGGTCTAGAAACTAAGCAATCGTTCGAATGCTCGGAACAAGATTGCAATTTTTGAACATGTGACCTTTGACGGCGCGTTGCAGACCGAGTGCATGTCCTCGGAGGAATCAGACGTTGAGCTGGACCCAGAGACTTCCCAGTCTACGCCTATTTTGAGGACACGGGGCT
>Ga0247741_1002162_pt1 | contig 10989 bp, 15 predicted proteins | sample UWRJL213509R2_FD_180945 | JGI IMG/M metagenome (GOLD analysis project Ga0247741, IMG submission 180945) | Plant litter microbial communities from Arlington Agricultural Research Station in Wisconsin, United States - UWRJ-L213-509R-2 | ecosystem: Environmental > Terrestrial > Plant litter >...
CCCCGCAACTTTTTTTCAAGCGCCGCAACTTTTTTTGGAGGTGCCGCAACTTTCTTCGAGGCGCCGCAACTTTCTCCCCTGCCGCAACTTTTCGAAACTCTGGTTAATTGGGCATATCTAAGGTTATCTACATTTACGAGACATTGAACGAATCAAACGTTACTTCTGAGCACAGAAAATGCGGCTTGAATGGGCTTGTCCATTTGATGAGCCATAATCACACCCACCCCATCCATGATGACTTTCTCCTCCCGTTCTTCCATCCCCATTCCCTTCAGCTTCCTGGTTGTCTCATCCAGACATTTGTGACACATTCCTGGGATTGTCGACGTCTCAACCTTGTACAGCACGTATTTGGTATCGCATTTGACCTCAGGATGAATGAGGAGCTGTGAGAAATTGTCCCACCATTCGCTAGACCAAGCATTTTCGCAGGTGCTGTCGTCGTTTGACGTGCATTCTGTGGATCTGACCATTGGCGGACAATTGAAAGCAGCGTTCTCTCTGATGCGCTCGAGTTCTGCCTTCGTATGGACAACTTGATGAAAGCCTATAAGCCCAATGCGCTCCGCGTCGCTGAGGTTGAGGGAAAGAACCGGGAGATTCACAAGCTCACGGAAGGCAGGTTCGAGCCAATGGTCTATCCGATACCGACGAGCCAAATAGAAGCGAAGGATTGGATTAAAGAAAGTACGGCTCTCAAATTCGTGAATCGTAAATTTGATGCCGTCTTCAATTTCGAGAAATGTTGAGAGATCCAAAACAGCAACGAGGAATTCGTCTGTCGTAGGATGCTCACTAGAAACATTCGAGTAAGGACTCTGAAACACATGGAGCAGGTGTATACAAAGTTCGCACCTGGGTCCACATAGTAGATATGTTAAAAGGTGATCAAAGTTGACGGGGTTGATGTATTGTGGTGGCAGCTGAAATGGATGGTCATCGGAAATGCCATCGAGAACATCGCGTGGGGCACTGGCATCCCGAGGAATTGAGAATATTGTGTCTAGAACTCGGGATCGCCGACTGAGAATGCCAGCATATAGCCTGTACAAAACAATCTTGTCTACGTCTTGTACCTACATATGGAGATTTCAGTCATCATGTGGGATACACTTTGTCTCCGACAACATACCGAGATTACAATGTTTCCATCATCGTAGTAGAACCTTGAATGCCGCACACTCCCAGTGTTCTCGCAGACTGTCATGCCTGGGAAGACGAAGCAATGGAGACGTGCCACGTCAGGCCATGAGGAAGATGCATGCAATACTTATAGGCCTCGCCTAGATAATCTATACTATATGTGATAAGATCGTCTATGCCTTCATGTCTCACCCAGAACACATCCCACCTCTTCCACCTGCCCCGAGTAACCATGATTGGCCAGACACAATACATACCGCCTTTCATATTCTCTCGGATGTGTACAATCGTAGCCTTAAACTTCTACGATCTGAAGATCATGATGCGCTTCATCTCCAACTCTACGTCGAGAAAATGCGTAGGGATCTGGTTCCACTCTTGGAAGCACTGGAACGTGAGATGGAAGGTCATCGATGGGTTATAGATGTTGCAAAATTAATAGTGGATGTGGGATTAGACCTTGAAATGGCAGCAGATGCTGCAAATAATCGGTGCGGCACTTTTTATTACCATAAAATTTGACTCTGAAAGATTCTTACTTAGAGACCGAGAAGCAGCTCTTCGTTTCAACCCCATCACAGAGGTGCAGACAGGACAGCGTGGCCGCCCACGGAAGGAGATTGATCCCAAAATTTTGCGGGAAGCCTTTTCTGCTCGCCGAAAAATCAGTATTACACGGTTAGCAACTGCCTTAGGCGTCAATCGGAAAACTCTCTGTGACCGCTTAAAGCGTCAAGGAGTCTATCAGCGCTTCTCCAATATTACTGACCTTGAAATTGATGTTTTAATCCGGCATTTTCGCAAAGATAAACCACGCTCCGGAGTTCGGTATGCCATAGGTTTTTTTCATCAACTTGGCATTCGTATACAGAAACGACGGATCCGAGAGGCAATTCGGCGTGTCAGTCCTGTTGCACAGGTGTTACAACAACGGGCGTCCATTCAACGGAGGGAATACAGGGTGGCTCGTCCAAATGCTGTATGGCATGTTGATGGACACCACAAGCTAATTAGGTGGGGTATTGTCATTCATGGCTTTATCGATGGCTACTCACGACTGGTATGTTCCATGGAAAGTAAATATTGTACCATAATCACTGAGCCTCTACTTTCTTTTCTAGATTGTTGGTTTAAAAGCCAGCAATAATAATCGTGCATCTACCGTATTTGACCTGTTTCTGGACTCAATTCAGAAGCATGGAATTCCGTCAAGGGTTCGGGGTGATCGTGGCGGTGAGAACATTGAAGTATCTGTGTGGATGGTCATGTTCCGGGGACCAAACCGTGGATCATTTCTCTGGGGACCGTGTGTCTAATTTCTGTATCCCATACTCTTTAATTTCTCAATTGATTGAATCTAGATCGACTCGAAATGTTCGTATTGAGCGCACTTGGGGAGAGGCTGGTAGTCAATTTGTTCGGCAGTGGAGGACATTCTTCATTCGGCTCGAGCAATTACATAGGCTGGATGTGACAAAACCCGGTCATATTTGGCTCATACATATCCTCTTTCTTACAGAAATCAACGAAGATTGTAAGAACTTCCAGGAGATGTGGAACCACCACCCAATTTCTCGAGTTGGGCATGATCAAACCCCCAAGGTGTGTTTTTATCGTTCATTTTACAAGAAAATACCACTAATATTTTATATATAGGATATGTTCTTTCTAGGACAGCTTGAACATGGAACATACGAGAATGCAGACAATCTCCACCCAGACACAATGAAACTGTATGCACCAAACTCCGATTCAGACCAAGACGCTGAGGCAATAGAAGATCTCATTGCCAATGACCAAAGAAATAATGTACGTCACGAGCCTATTGAAGTACCGAAACATCAACTCCCATTTCACAATCCGGAGGCTGTTCAAATATTTCTCGATGCATTGAAGGAGGCCGCAATTGAAGGGATTGTTCCTGATGACTTTGGACTACGTGAGGACGAATGGGAGGATGGCCTTTATCCTGAAATTGAACATCTGAAGGTTGGCAAGAGGGTTGTAGAGATTATGCTCCCATTTGAGGTCTGGTATCCACGTGCGGTGGTTTGGGCCAGAGGTCTTGAACTCATGACTCGTATCTGCCTTATCGAAGATGGTATGCAGTAGATTATCTATTTTGTCATGTGATTTTTTTTAGTCACTCTCTGTCTCGTTTTGCCACGTCGTCTATTTCTCACTCATCCTATTCATGGCCTGCACGGCGACTCGCTCAAATGGTGACCCTTGTCCCTGTGCTGGCTATGCAAAGCGCGACAAGGATAGCAAGTGCTTCTGTCGACACAAACAAGAAGAGCACAAGCACCCTCAACCTCATGAATCCAAGCCCGAACCGTCTCTTGGGTCAATTCTCGATCGCTTTGCTGCCAAAACCAATGGACTACGGCCAAAAGCGACACCGTCGCATGCACGCCGTGAGACAAATGCAGGGTTTCGTGATGTTTCCTCCACCAAGAAGAAGCAACATTCATCCAAGGTAGGCGGTTGGCTTTCATCAGAGGTGTCAATCTAATCATTCACAAAGGCATCATCATCGAAACAGTCCACCAATCAGTCAGAAAAGACCCATCAAGACAAATCCCCATTTCGGAAAGTTGGATCCGTCATCTTGCTGCCGTATGGTATGAATGTAGGTCATCTTTTGTGCTAAATCTACAGGGGTTATATCATTTATTGACATACAATCTAGGGAAAAGGGAAACTTCTCACCGATGCTGCACCATCAGCACAGAAATTGGAGACTTTTCGACGGTGTGGACTTGTGGTGACCAAGGATGGCGACAATGCGATTGAGTTTAAGGAGTCCTGGAACGAGGAAAAGATCGATAGGTTTCTCCGTCGTATTTTTGCCCCTGTTTTCCAATACCTCGATGGCCGTTTTGGAAAGCCTGAGAATGGCAAGTGCCAGTGGGCTCTCGTGCAAAAATCGTACTCGAAAGTGTTTCTCTTGGAACGCGAATCAGTAACGGGGGAAGATCTTTACCAGTCGCAGGGCTCAACGTCTAAGAGAGGGTACAAGGATTGCTCTCTGCGCTTCGGTTTGAACATTTCTCAGCCAATATATGGTGTGCAAATCTCTGATTTGCTCTATTATTAATTCAGTGACACGGAGAGCCATATCCCCGACTATATATCAAAATTGGTCAAAGGCTCTCGAAGATATCTCCAAAGGCGTTGAAGATGAAGGCGACAACCACAGCTGCAATGATTCATATGCAAGCAGTGATGCAAATTCCAGCTCATCGCCCCAACGCAAGCCTAAGCCAAAATCGAAGGGTAAAGGATCTGAGGTCATTGATCTCTCCGAAAGGTGCAGCGACGAGGAAACAGAAAAGGAAAGTGGGCATGCGCAGACCTTAAAGAGAAAGGGGAAGCAGCGCGCGATTATCACTGACAGCGAGTCTGAGAAGTCAGATGACTTACCCGCACCTACGTCGATCTTCACTCAGAATCCTCCTCAAAGTATACTGGCACAAGCCGAGGATATGCCAGTGGCGTCTTTGGAGCCAGATATCACACCTCATACAGCTAGTCATACAGGTAAGCGTGAAAATATTTCAGTTTGATCTTCTCGCTCATTTTGATGCCAAATGCAGCTTCGGACACTGCTTGCTTTCTGGAGGAGTCGTTCAGTCAGAAGCGCCCAGGTTCTCCTGTTGAGGGTCTAGAAATTCAAGAAGGAAAAGATGAGCGGAAAAAACAGAACCGTGCGTAACACAGATCTTGTTATTTCAATTTGCTTACCATAGACTGTGCAGGCTGGTTCTCGATGTACAACTGGTCACAACCAGCAGTGGATAACGACTCCGTCACTGAAAGCACAAACGCCAGTCCCCAGAAGGCAATAGACGATGGAGTTCAGACGACCTCCACGGCGCTCGATGATGACTTTGGGCATTTGTCTCCCAATCCACCCACGGCTCCACTCGATGCACCACCTTCACCTCGCTTGTCCACAGCTACATCCGAGTCATCCCATGCTGGCGGGACTCGGGATATCGTTTCGAATCCACCTACAACGCCAACAAACCTCACTCGCAGAAGTGCGCTTGCCAGCACTACCAACATGCAAACATCTCCCCGTCGCCAGCACGTTCAGAAACCAGCTCGACGCAGGAATTTCCAAGGAGGTACTATGTTCAACCCCTGGGCATAGTCCTACAACTTACAAGGCTATATTTCGCACTGATAACCATCACAATCCTGCCCCCCTACGTGCTCCGACATCTTCCGATTTGCCATATATTTATCCTTGTTCACACTCGTTCCGCATTTTTACTTACATTTCATACGAATACTGACACTCTTTAAAATTTCACTCATTTACCCTATCCGAACCCCCTCCCTTGTCGCCTATAATAGTACTCTATGTCCCGGTTTCGCCGTAATTTACATTAGCCTTCATCACCACTCTCCTCATTCCCGGATGGGACTCGGATCTGACTGGTTATAACTCGCCCTACCCATATCCATCACTCATTTGCTCTCAAACTGGACTTTGTTAGTTCTACTCAATGCACATATGTCGTTGTCGACCACACATAAGTGGGACTTGCGATTGAAAACTAGACGTAAGAAAGTTGCGGCAGGGGAGAAAGTTGCGGCGTCCTCGAAGAAAGTTGCGGCACCCTCGAAGAAAGTTGCGGCACCCTCAAAGAAAGTTGCGGCACTTGGAAAAAGTTACGGCACTTGAAAAAAAGTTGCGGGGGTATTTTTTACCCACTTTGACCGCCATACCTATATTGGTTGGGCCGTGGAAAAAATGTGATGATTCCCAATTGAGGTTCTTGTAAGACATATTGGGTCAGCTTGAGTTAGGAACCAGTATGACGGTGCTATTTGTAATAGATAATTTTTGTTTCTCTGATCGATGGATTCTGGCCAATGGGGAGGGAGATCGGAATCTATGGACTTGGATTTCATGTCACTGTCGGTGGGCTTAATATGTGCTGCAAGATAGTTCGAGGGGCTGGTGAATCGGGAGGTTGGGGGACGCCGTGGCGTTCACAAAACAAAACAAAAGTTACAGTGACTAATATAAACCGACTAGTCATGTAGCTGAACCACTATTCATCATAATTTCAATCAAAGAGGTGTTTTGTAGGGATGCTAAATGAGGCACGGGATTGAGATAGTAAATGTCGCGGACAAGAGAAGTAGAAGTAAATGTAATGATTACGACGAACCAATACGTAAATTTCACAGAGATACTCTGCACTGCAAGTTAAACGGATATCGCAGGGACGAGGTACTTCACAGAGTGAATAAGGAAGGCTATGCGAGGGGTACCCTCAGTTTCCGCCCCCATTGACTTCGAGGTGGAGGTCCAACCTCCCAACTCACGAGCGCCTCGAACTATCCTGCAGCGCATATTAAGCCCACCGACAGTGACATGAAATTCAAGTCCATAGATCCCGATCTCCCTCCCCTTTGGCCAGAATCTGTCAATCAGGGAACCAAAAAATTCTCTAGTACAAATAACACCTCTTCTAGAGTAGGAACATCGTGTATGGTCTCCATTTCCACGCTGACACAAATATATCACATTCCCCGCGATTCTCGCTGATATGAAATGACATAGAAATTTCGAAGTTCAGGAAACTTGCAGGGTTTGAATGCGTCTTCCTTCAACTTGATCTTGCCGAAGATACCAAAGCTCCGCTCATTGTCGTTCCCCTTCCACAGCTGGTCATCGTATTCGAAAGCATAGACGGAGATGCTGGTGTCATCACGGGAAGCACAGTTGAGATTGAGAATTGCATTTCACTCATCTGCAACGGAAGCAACAGCGGCTCCGTTCGAACCTCCGCGCGCTGGCCAGCCGGACCTTTCATACAGTCAGACTGAGGGGCGAACGAGACATTTGAGATTACACGAACTCGGTAATAATGATCTTCTTGCTTGGACAAGCGGCCTTGAGAGTAGGAACAACGGTCTTGAAGACAAAGCTGCCCGCCTGGCTTGGCCTGATGTTCGGCCACCGTCGTAGAAAGCGCTGATAGAATACCCAACATGAGCTGAACGTCTTTATAATGGCAGAGAGTTTAAAGCTTACTGGCCATTTGCTCCTACGAAGTCGGCACTACAGAGTAGGGTTGCTGCGAATGTTGACCCAGGTGTGTACAGTGGATACAGGGGTGGTCACTCCAACCGATTTCAAATAACCTATATAAATAAGGCTTGAATATACTAAAGACTTTCCGTTGCACAGCACGCACGTCGGACCTTCGCCATGATGTTGGCTGGAGTACCGTTGACTTCGTTACCGATTGTCAGACCCACATATCTTCCTGCACCATGCTTTGCATGTGCGGCGGGGAGTGTCTGAACATCATTACTATATCGAAGAAGTTAGTTCAAATGGTCCAACATTAAAATCATGTAACACACTTGATCTGTGTCATCGCAGAGGAGATAGTCCCCTAATATGCGGGGTAGTAAGAACCAATTGGGGTAAGGTACGCAATTTCATACCGACAGAAACGTATATGCCGGCAAGTACTTTTATACCGGCAGAGGCAGCGGCAGACGATGCTAGGTCGAGTGCATTGCAGTCGAAACCAGTACTTCGGAGGGCCCCGAAACCTTTCCTTTTGGCGTCGTTGGCGAGTGTTGGTTTCACTGGGAGAGTCAAAGCTATCAAGGTACATCCAAATGAATTTAAAAGACATCATAATACCTGAGCTTGTGCTACCTTTACTATCAGATGCTCTGATCCCAGCAAAGTAATTGCCTGCTAGAGCGGGAGAGGCGAGCAGAGTAGCAATAAGGAGATTGAGACGAGAGAGCCATGAGCGACCTGCTGATGAGTTCGTAAGTATGAAGAGCTTCAGCACCTTTATACTTCAAATCTGGTTATTTTCTCTGCTTAAGGTATTATTTCTAGAAATAGACAGAATGAGTACATATAACGGTCAACCAAGAAACTCCTTAACAAACGGCTAGCAATCCAGTATTTGATATCACTCCTTGAACTTCAACCAAGTAAATTTAACATCCGACCTGAGTATCATTACGCAGAGCTTCTCGGAGAAATATCTTATAGGAGTTCAGGACGTCAACAAGGAAGAAGGAAGAAATGCGCCAATGGCTGGGATAACCTGCTGCTACCCGCCGGGCACTAGAAGATAGGCGAGCATGTGGGGTAGTCGACTGGAGGAAGTCATTTTTAATCCTTCATCCGACAACTCGAAGGTGTTTATTGGTGCTTAGGAGGAACAGACAGCCTAGAGGATGTCAAACTCTAGAATTAATCTAAATATATGAAGCAAAGGTCAGCTTGAGTTAGGAACCAATGCTTAAGGAAGGCTGTGCAGGGGAGGCCCATAACGAAGTACATACCAGCAAGTGATTCTTCCGACGTCCCATGACCAACATTTGACATTGGTATTGCTTTTAGAACTCTAATGCGTCTAGAGACATGTCAGTGCGGCCAACGTAAGTCAACAGGAGCTTCAACACCCATCGTGTCGAGCTTATGCTTCAAGAACGCGTCCTACATCCATGCCTTCACTAGAATACTCATGGGGACCCACAGTTAGGGCCGGTCACACCCTCGGAAGTTTCCGAGGCCCAGAACATAGTCTTTCGCTTGCTTCATTTCGTTCTACGACAGTGAATCTATTCGGTCTGTGCCATCGGTTAACGGCTTCAAGTTGCAGTACACTGCTACTGTGCACGCCAACACACCCATATGCATATTCGAAATCGTGTTTATCTCGTCTCCGACCGAATTGGAGGTCCTCAAAAAGTTTCCGAATTCCTGACAACACGAGGCTTGGTCGTTCAGAGTAGGTCTATTCCAAACGTTTCTTACAAACGAGGCTTATCGTCAGGCCTCTCAATCGGCTCTGTGTGATCAATATCATATGCATCGTGCATGAAGCGGGAGGACTGCCCAAAAATGCTCAAATACGATCGTAATTGAACCAAGAAAATGCACGTCTAGACCTCACTCACTGCATCGTGTAATTTGACATATTATTCTTCTGCCTCACCATCATAATTCAAACGCGCAGCCTACAATCACTATTGACCATTATTGGCTCACTGCACGAACCTGAGAGGCCACAACTTGCTTATATGCGTGCGATGCCGTATGCCTCCCTCCTTCTCCTCTTTTCCCCCGCCCTTTCCCCCGTCCTACTCTCTCCCGCTGTCCGCCCCATCCACTGAGATGTTGGAATACGATTCTAAACTCGGCTCGCTACTTATTGGCTGCATGATCAGCCTGATTCTCTTTGGCATCAATGCTTGCCAAACGATACGCTATCTATGGTGAGCATATCATTGCCACCAACCCATTTACACGTGAATACAGGACTGACACACGCCTTTATTATAGGATGTATCCAACTGACTTGCTGGCACAGAAATGCTTCGTAAGTATCTCTTTCTAGTTTGTGCAACCCTTTTCTAATTGTGTGCAAAGGTGATCGGCGTCGGGTGAGCTAATATTGGGCGTGCCTGAACGAGCGCTTACAGCTACTAGGATTCTCGAGCTTGCCCATGCAATCGTGATTGGACGAATGATCTTATATGTGCGTCTCAATACTCTCCCGAGCTTCGTACCTTATAGATCCTGCACTGCCGACAGACCTTTATCGATCACTTCGGCGATGCTGCAGGAGCTGCCGCGAAAATGAGCTTGTTGCTTGCGTTGGCTGGTCTAATATCGGTCTCAATCACGGCGCTGGTCCAGGTACAAAGTTTTCAACACTCAGAACTATGCAGCCCCGTTCTCACGTGAGATTCATATTGTCCATTCAGTGGTACTTTGCCTACCGACTTCACAAACTCACTGGCCACTGTGCGGTGCCAATAGCCTGTGCCGCTCTCTCTCTCGTTCAATTGGCGTGCTACTTCGCCGCTTCTATACATCGCTTTGTACACCACTACCAAACACCACCATGGAAACGGTGTTTTTCGGCATCGGGCATACTCTCAATCTGCGCCGATCTCCTGCTCGCAGGGACTCTCTCGGTGAATCTGTGGAAGAGGCGGTCAAGCGGATCGGATCTAGGCCGCCTACAGCAAACTACAATGTATTGTCCCTTTTTTTCAGTCTCAGTGTATTTGCATGCCAATAGTCTATCCTTAAGGCTGCCGAAGGTCGTAGATCAAGTTTTCATCATATCCATACGTGAGCCAACCTTTAAGCGCCGAAAGGGGGATTAGACGCTGACTGTACGCTTGATCTAATCCAATTTTAGAGGCTGATGTGTTCACATGGTAAGCCTTCTCTGGACGGCGATTCTCCCAACTACAATCTGAAATCTCGTCAAACCCAGCATCGTCACGACGGTGACTCTAGTTCTCGTAAGAAATTTATGCCATAGGCCCGTGCCCTTGCGTCCAACTGACTGGGATTCAAAGTATAGTGCCACGGACAGCTTCGCTTGGATGGGAATGTCTCTCGTTGCATGTCGGCGTATGTTTCGTCCTAGCTCTCTCTTAATTGGTAACTGAAAGCTAGATGTAGTATTTGCCATATCGTTCCTGTTCTCGTACGCCATCTCGATGGTTTCGTGGAACTCAAGATACTAACGCCGTTTTAGAATGCTTTGGGGAAAGGGTTTGGATAGGACTATTAATGACTATACCATTCCTAGCCAGCTCCGCCTTGGTGTAGGAGGTACTGAGATGCAGGTGGGTCTTTCCATCGTCGTGAAGCTCGAGCCTTATCGCTGACGTCCTGCATTCAGTCATCACCGTCGTTTGTTAATATGAATGTGGTGGATATAACACGATCGTCTAGTCACGCCTCACCGGTATAGCCCGCTCCCTCTCGCCTAGCACTACCACTCAAAACCCCACCTGACAGAAGGAGATCCTTCACGA
>Ga0247741_1002163_pt1 | contig 10987 bp, 9 predicted proteins | sample UWRJL213509R2_FD_180945 | JGI IMG/M metagenome (GOLD analysis project Ga0247741, IMG submission 180945) | Plant litter microbial communities from Arlington Agricultural Research Station in Wisconsin, United States - UWRJ-L213-509R-2 | ecosystem: Environmental > Terrestrial > Plant litter >...
GTTGTGGGTAATCTGCAAGACTTTATCAAAGCGAAGGGGATCAAGATCAACTCGGTCGTTGTTGAAGACGTCTATACACCGAGTGCAACGGCAGCCGCCAACGTGAATACTTGGTTCACTGCCAGCCGGCTCGAACGGGCCAGGGAATTGGTTTATGAGGTAATGAAAAATACGTTGCTATAGTCTTCATCTCGTTCTTATGTCCCTCTAGGTTGATGAACCACGAGTTCAAGCTCAGTATCTTGCGAGACCAATGGCCGCCCCGGCGCCTATGATGCAGCAACAACAAATGAGCCACTCGCAGGTGATTGATCCTTTTTAGTTCACCCTCAACATTATAAGTACTCAACCCCGCTTTACTCAGGCACACCGTGTCGTCATGCAAAGCATGGCTAGAAGCTCTGCCGTTACGCCTTCTGGCATGGTACACCGTGCAAGCGGAAAATCTGTCGCATCGAATTCCTACTCACCAGCAACATATCTCAACAAGTAATCGTGCCATACACATCTTCTCCCTCAAGGACTGCTTCATGACGGATTCCTCTTCATTACTGTACTATTAGTCCTTTGTTACTGGTTACACGATTCATATAGTTTATCGGCACTACCAATTACTACTACTGAGTCAATGCCTAAATGTCACGTACAAGCGAAGAAATTTCGAATTAAACGATATCTTCGCAAGTCTATGGAGCAGTGCAAGGGCCTCTTCACTCACAAACGGTCCACGCACCAGCAGTATATTTCATTCTCGTTTCTGGAATAACTTTTATCATCGAGTTGCACCTGGGAAAATACTGGCAGCAATGGGAAAAGAGGTTTCAATGCCTCTTTCTCCAGTACGCTCATTGTCTTGCCTGTGATGCTCGTCGTGACAAGAATTTCCTCATGCTTCAGTGACCTTATTGTCTCTGCAGAGAGACATTGGGCCCTTCACCCACCCACCACATATATTCGCGAATGATGGGGACACTGAGCGACCACCTCACACTATGCAGATATATACATTTTGATGTAAAAGAGTGCCGTATAGGCTTCTATAAAATTTAATAGTAATCTTATATAATTACTACTTGTGCTGTTTATCTGTATATCTTGCAGGTCAGAGTAGGCAATATTGTTGGTGCAACATGTATGGACAGAAATTAAGCGCCCGTTGACACTTCGCCTCATTCTACAACTTTCTGCCTAAGTACTCTCAGTAATGAAATTTCTGGTAGAGGTGTATCGCCTCGAGCGCTCCAGAGTATGTGAAATACTAGATAATGGGGAAGAGTGTAAGTTCCCACTACTTGAATAGTTAATCGCTGGTGACTTACCTCCTTCGAATGACCACTCAAATACTCAGGGTTCATTTTCAGATGGGAAGCGTCTGACTGGAGCGACGCGCTTCGTTTTCAACATCTACAAGCGATTTATAACGATTTATTTAAAATATATAAATATGCTGTATGGATGTGTTATAGATCACGTCCACAGTTGCGGCCAAAACAATCTAGAACCCCAGAATTTTCGCCAGCTCGCTGGAAAAGTTGCCATATTTGAACGACTTTATCGGCAATGAACACCTGTCCCAGAGAACACCTTAGATCACAGGTCACACTCCGTGAACACTTGGTCGAAATAGTAAAGTATGGCATGTCCCGTATCGAGTCGGGTTCGTTGTCTAGTGAATGTTGCGTACACACCTCATTAACTGGGGTGGCATTAAATATCCTTGCAATCGAGACTTCCGGTCGACTGGTGATGACGAATTTGAGTGGCGCAGAATACTGGGCAGTGGCTATTGAGATGGCACGCAAAAGGATCTTCCGCTCATCATGGTTTAGGCATTCGTCCAGGCCATCTATGATGACAACAGTGGGACATGATACACCTTGCAGTGAGAGTTGCTGCAGAGGTTCAAAAACGAGCTTCTTGAGTTGACATACGAATGGACGGTGAAATATATGAGGATCCCTCTCAATCGTAGCGGCGATCAAGGGACGAGAGTCGGGGACGGAAAGTGTAATGTTGTATGCGAGGGTTGCGATAATGGATTTTATGTGGTTCCGGGATGGATCAGAGCGCGAAAAGAAGAAGGTGGCGAGTAGTTGCTCTCGAGATTCAAGGAGCTCTGCCATGGCTCGAGCCATAGCTGACTTTCCAGCTCCTGCAGTCCCGTATAACCACATTATAACCGCCGTGAGCTCGATTATGAGGTTAACCCAGTCACTGATCTTTTCGGGGACTGTGACATCAAATTGGGTGTTCTCGTCATATTGGGTTATATCGACTTCGAGAATAGAGTCGTAGAACGCGCTAGGGACGGCCGCCTTTGATAAAATATCGAATCCAGCTCAGAAAATGGACCAAGCGTCAGTCAATGTCCACCAAACAAGTAAGATGCGGCACACCTTGTCCAACGGCTAACCCGTAACTATTATGCTGTTGGGTATAAGTCCCATTCGCGATGTATAAATGGCTCCCACTAAACATAGCTTGCGAGGAGGGCGGTGGCGCGGACTGGATTGACATGGGTGGTTGGAAGGAAGGAACGTGATAAGGAAGATCATTCATCAAGCTGCCCTGCAAGTCTACATGGAAACTGACATTGTCAAGGAGGGGTTCAAATGTCCTCTCATTCAATGTTGCACAGCCTACGTTCTCAGGCTCATGGGCGAGGTCCCAGGCATTCCGATAATAATTTGTTTGGATATCGGATGCGAGCGTGCGCAATGCGCCGCTATATGATATTTAATATCCCTTATTTAGTTAGCTTAACTCACCTTTCGAGTACTTAAGTTCTACTCGTACCGTAGCTACACGCGAGACCCAACTCGGATATACCCCCTTTTTTCCTTTATTGATTCGTCGGCCGCTTCGCTTATTTCAAGATAGTTCACCACTGCAATTTTATGAGTCGGATCATCGATGGTAAAGGACGGGAGATACAAGTTTCTTACATTTAGCGCACACCATGATCAAGCGCCCGCCCGCCAAGCCAAGTAGCCTGCGCGGCAGCCAAGAAGCCGACACTACCGTGGGTAATGGGTCTTAGGGACCCGACTTTACTGCCTTTCTTGGGAGTCCCAATACTTACCTTGACCAGAACGCCGGCCAGCTTACCTCGCTTTCAGGTTGTAGAAATGGACTATGAACACCGAAATGCATATAGACTGCTCAAAATCGAGTTACTTATTTACAGGTTATTCTTGAATGGTGATCTTCCAGCCAGATGCCATTCCTTCGACGATTGAGAGCCATTTTAGCAAGTGGAATATGGCAAATGTACATCTAAGCTCATTAAGGCTGGTAATAAAATGCGGTAAGTTTTTAATAAATGATTATTTTATGTGAGCGTCGTGTTTAAGGAGTAATCGAGGGGACGGTAGAAGCAGAAGATATAAGACGAGGAGGGTAGGAAGAATGCCAAGGCGAGAGCGCTCACCTTGGCCGGGGTGAAAATTTCGGCCAGCGCTTCACAGGGCACACACCCCCGGCCGACTCGGAATTGATCGAAATGGTACAGTATTTGTCTTTGCTCCTCGTCACTTGGGTTTTAAGTAATCTCGACCATGGAATTTCGAGTATAAACTATCTCTAAATATACTGTTACATAGTTTACATGCCTGGCAGCAACTATATACGAAGGGTGCAAGATTGACAGGTATGTAAGGTATCCTACCTGCCTACGCACGGAAATCGACTGATCTCAATTAGCGCCCGGCACCCCAATTCGGAAGTACGTATCAACATCACGCACCGACTCGTCGACAACCCTACATCCAGCAGCCCCTACAAGCCCAGACCCTCTCGATCGACTGGTTTTCATTCCTATCTATCTTTTCCCATTATTCACGACGCGATCCGCGTTGGTTTCCTGGTCATGATCTTTTATTTTGACCTTTCTCTGATTTTCCGACTCATTTTATCACGAGGATTATATTTCTACTATATCTATCGTTTACGGACCCCTTTCACCTCTATCCTGTGATACTTTATACCCCTGAATACTAGCTACGAGTAGGTATAAAAACTACCTTGTATCGTAGAATAGCTTCAGTGAATCCCACGACCTTCACTCACCAGTACAAAGCACGACGAACTACGAATTTAAACCAAGTTCTTACGAAGAGAACTCAACGAACGAACCACGAACGCACGCACCGACGTCCTGACGCCTCTCTGACGCCTTATTTCCCCTTTTGAACGTATCCGCTCGACGATCGACCCCTCACTCCTCTCCCATTCACTTCTTCACCCCGTTTCACCATCTACTTTCGGTTTCACTCTCACGCCTACGGCAGACGACCGCTGCTGTACTCGCGCCGCCCTTCGCACCAACTTGCGTACGAGAGACTATCAGCCCATCTGATTCTCGACTACCTCACTACATTACAGGTAGGTGACCTTGGGAATTGACGTCAAGCTGGGCTTAAGGTACAGGGTTCGAAACATTAAGTGAGGTTGCCCTCACCTCTTCGAAAATTCGTGGGAAGACTAATTGGGATGGCCATGGTCGAAAAAAAAAAGGAACATGTGATCCGGTTCAGAGGCGATGCTGGCTTGACGAACAGGGAGTCTTCACATAGGCAGTGTTGTGTGGAGAGCTCGTTGACGGGGGGAGGCATTGAAGGTCCTCGTAATTGGGGCTTCTGGTCGACTGGTGATGAGAAATTTGAGCGGCATAGGATACTGGGTGGCAGCCATTGAGATGGCACGCAAAAGGATTGTCCTCTCTTCATGGTGTAGACATTCGTCCAGCCCATCTAAGATGACGAGGGTGGGATATGTCACACCTTGCAGCGAAAGTTGTTGTAAAGGTTCAAGGATGAGCTCCTTGAATTGGTGTTCGAATGGACCGTGGAAAATAAGAGGATCCTTCTCAATTGTAGCGGTGATTAAGGGACGAGATTCGGGGACAGAAAGTGTAATTTTATAGGCGAGAGTTGCGATGACAGATTTTATGTGGTTTCGGGATGGATCATCGCGTGAAAAGAAGAAGGTGGCGAGCAGTTGTTGTCGAGACTTAAGGATCTCTGCCATGGCCCGGGCGATGATCGACTTTCCAGCTCCAGTAGGTCCGTATAACCACATTATAACTGCCGCGAGCTCAATTGTGAGGTTGGCCCAATCACTGATTTTCTCGAGGACTGCAATGTCAACTTGGGTCTCATCATCTTCAGGTACATCAAGCCTAAGACCAGAGTCGTAGAATGCACCAGGGACGGCTACCCTCGATAAGATATCGAATCCAGCTAAGAAAAATGGTCCTAGAATCAGTCAAGGTCCACACAAACGAGCAAACAGGCGATGCACCTTCCAACCCATAATTATTGTGTTGCACATATGTCCCGTCCGCAATGTATAAATGGCTCCCACTAAACATGGCTTAATAGGATGGCAGGGGGGAGGGGTGCATTTGCATGGGCGACTAGGAGGGAGGGAAGGTGGCAGGAGCTCAAGCTGACGCTTCATACGGGATGCGTCCACACGTGTTCACAAATCATACTAAACGTGTATTCCTTGCAGTGCATAGCCTACCCATTGCGGGCCTGAAACCTTCAAGCGGGTTCAAATAACTTTCGAATGGCCTCTCATCGGACGCGATAGCTAACTGCCGCATCTGTGCACGATTACTTAGTTGAAATGCAGTTTCCCTCGACTCGACTCGGTAGCAAGGTTGGACGCTACTCATCACCACCAAGGTTCCAACAAGACACCCTTCCACATTTAATTTAGCTTGCCTCATTGCGCAGCCTACTACAGTAAGGCTACCTGGAACCCATGTTCTCCTTGGCGCAAATGCAATGCTTATCGTGGACCCAGGTCTGGACCTCCGGGCAGTCCAGTGATAATTCCACCGTTTCAAAAACCTCAGTTGTATATCTATAGCAAAATCTGGGTATAGAAAGTGACTTGCGGATGACAGCGAGAGGTTTATTCGACGCTCATATTTAAGCGCGCATCATAATCAAGCGCCTGCCAAGCCAAGTGGCAGAACAGCGGCCGAGAAGCCGACGGGAGCCGAATGAATTTCACGCACTTAATGTCACCACAACGCCTGCTTCCACCACTGTCCAAGACGACCTCCCTTACCCTTGCTTACCGCCCCGTCGCCTCAAGTTTGAACCGTTCAAGGGGTAAAGATGCCACATACCCCCAGTCTAGTTCTCCACCAATTGACGCGTCAAACGTTCGATCTTTCGAGACATGCTCATTCTGGTCCCTAGGTGTTTTCGGCATCATGATCACCAACGTGCCTAATAGAACTGCCGCCAGATGAAGTCGTATGCTTTTCAATGCGTGAGTCTCTCGCCTCACGATGGAATCCCCTTAATCGTGGATGGTGGACTGTTCATAAATTCTATGTCAAGTTTGGGTGTCCCCGAGGGTGACGAGAGGCAACATCAGGTGAAGGGGAGAAAAGTGGAGCAGAGAGAGTCCTTGCAGATGAAATTGAAGCAGAGTCAGAACTCGGACCCCTGGAAAATGACCCGAACTTTGAGCTTAATTCCTCTGATTCAGAGGAAGCGCTGAACCAGGACATGGTGCACTGCCAGTCAGCTCGGACGGAATTGGCTTACTAGGTAATTCAAAGCACGTTCATATGGTCTTCATCGCATTCTTCTGTTCCTCTAGGTTTATGAGCCATGCAAGTTCAATATCTCGCAGGACAGTGTGCCGACTCAATGCAGCAACAGCAGATGAACCACACATGTGACTTGTCTTCCTTACTTCACCCTCGACATTATATTCAACTCTCCTCTAGTCAGGCGCAGCGTGTCGTCATACAGAGCATAGCTAGAAATCCATCCGTTACGTCTTGTAGCATGATACACCGTGCAAGCGGAAAATATGTCACATCGAATTCCTACACATCGAATTCCTACACATCGAATTCCTACACATCACTCGCATATCAGATTTTACTAAGTGATCGTGCCATACACAGTTTCGACCTCAGGAACGTTATGAAGAACACCTTTTCAATTACTGTACTATTAGCTCCCTCATGCTGTCACTGATTACATGATTCGTATAGTTCAACAGCACTTCCAATCATTGAGTCAATGTCTGTTCGATTTGAAGGGCCAGTCAGTCAAATCAGTAATCAAGAAGTATTCCTTCTGGAATAAGGGTTCACGTACAAGCAAAGAAATCTTCAAGAGGGGTCATATCAAGCGTCCCCAGTGGGGTGGATGTCTTCATTGGTTGGCCGCCCCACAACACACGAATAAAATAATCCGCCTTGTGGGTGTATAGTTCGAAAACGACCTCGGATCCCCTACACGGACCTCGATGTGAGAACCATGTTATATGAAAAACGCCGCCGAAGACAAAGGGCTTACATTCCAGGCCAAACCATCTGGTCGATCTGCAAGAATGAAAGCAACGAGGAGATCGATCCGTCATGTGCGACCTAGTACACAAAGGGGTCAGTTATGAGGTAGCGTATGATAGAGATTTGTTCTATACGTTATGGAAATATTTGACCTGGAATGTGATGTGTCAAGCAAAGAAGCGTTCATCTTTTGTCGGACTGACCTTCGAAGTACCCTTGACTTTGGCCTGGAGATGCGCCTTGAGTTCAAGAACCCAGGCGCCATATCTCAGTGCTGCGTACTGCGCTGACGCGGGGGAGTCACGGTATAGATATGAATATTCCCAGTTACCGAGCCGATAGACTGTGTTTGCCTGCAGTGACATTCAGTTCACGTTAATACGGACTGTGGAAGAGGCGGGGTAGAGGATCACTCACATCTTCTTGCGAAATGCAAGCAGAAGTTTCGTTGAGGCTACACGGAAGTCGTTTTCCATGACACTGCTTCGCGCTGAGATTGTCATAATAACTTGCGAGAAAGCATCAACCACTTTTACGTGCTTGAGAAATGGTTCTCTACCCACTGGTCAAAACTCGTATGCCAGCCAGCGGTATCGCTAACTGGAATCCCTGACACCTGGTCCAATTTTGCGTAGATCGGAGCCGCTTCTTGTAAATGGCTCCGCCATAAGGCTCCAGAATCACCTGTAGTGATATCGGAACGAATTGAGGAGGCTTTGTTGCAAGGATATTTTGGCTCAAGTGAGTCGAAGTTGGAAGATTGGATCTGAGCAGCCAGTGGCGTGGATTTTGAAGAAGGAAACAAGCCTGCTAGAAGGCCAGAAGCGACCTGGGATGTTATTACATTGTTGGTAACCCCTACATTTATTGGAGGTCAGTGTGTGTGCCAATAGGCGTGGAAGACGCACGGATTTTCGTGGTCTGAGGGTCGAACCAGGGTTGCAGTCCGAGTCGACCCGCGTAGACTGAGCGAAGATCCTGGATAATTATGAGGCATGTACTAAATAAAGTTCTGAAGCTCGACATACCTCGCCGTGAATAGACGAATCCCTCGATCCTTCATCTGTGATTTGAGGAAACTGACATCTGTATATGATGAGTATCGGATAGGTTGAAAGGGGTGATGACAATGAACGTACGTGCTATTCACGAAGCCGGGACCGACGGTAGACGACCACGGGTTATTTGAGTCCGTATACGCTTGCCACTGAACTGGGGCCACGTTCGCACTAGAGCTGTAGCAATCTCAGAAGACAGATTTCCTCAAAATTTCCGTCTTCTATACCTTGTGGCTCCGAAGGTTGGACCTGACCCGGAACAAGACCACTCAATATCCTCTTCGAAGAAGGTATTGGATCCATAAGGCGTGCGTTTATGGTGCCGTTGGATGACTTCCACGTATTGTAGGGTATACGACTTGGATGGTATCCTGTTTATCAATTGAATGGGGTTAAAATCCCGAGTAATACAGAATGAACGCACTGATATTCTCTGGGTCTAACATGGGGCATATTGCACCAATTGTAAGTGCCATATATCGAGTCGGGCGTGACGGAAGAGTTGTAGATTCCGGGGGATCCAGTCCCTTGCAACGCGAACGTCAAGTTGTTGATGCTCGTCGCAGCAGGAGGATAATGCATGGCCTTGCCACTAGCAAGCGTGAGGGATCCATAGAGTAGCAAAGCAGGCCTGAACATTTGGTCAGTTCCAGTCCGGACCCAAGATGATCGCAGTTGAAAGAAGGCAGAAAAAGTCCCTTGAGAAGCTCCTTCTTAGACTTCAACCACGAGGAACGTGTGTCGCACTAAATCGGACCCGCCGCGGTGATTGATGAAAGAACCAAGTCGTCTAAAAATGCCACCATCTACCAGGTCGACTGTGGTGTAGCCAACTTACTTGGTAACCAGTCCGTTCAGTGCTGAGCCCACCCATAGGCAGGCGTATTTGAAGTCCATACAAGCTGGTGTTGATTAGACCGCGGCTTCAAAGCTTCACGCGCACGCGTCACGCGTCACGTCCGGCGTTTGCCAGAAGAGATAACGACATGGCTCTGATCTCCACTCGGGCTTGTCGGCTGTGCTCAATTGGGTAGTCATCCTCCCTCTTATGGATACAATCTGGGCTCGCGACGTTGTGGGCAATGTCGACATACAGTGGCGCGCAAAAAGAATGCACGCGGGTGTTTCTCAACGACCCCTTGTTTGATTTTGCTGAAATAAGATATCACTTAAGTAGTTCGCTGAGTAGATGTCGTATGTAAATACTTTCTCAAATACTCGAAAAAATAAGCTTGGGAGGTGGTGAATACTGGCGCAGGAGTGTCAAGATTCTTCGAAAAATGGACCGATTGGCATCAAATTCTCAAGAATCAGAGTTCTAATAAACCTAAGTACGTGTGGCTAGGCGGTTAGCGAGTGCCGTATATACCTCGTTAACGACGGGGGATTGAGTGGCGCAAGATACTGGGTAATTATTATCGAGTTTTCGAGTTGGCACGCATAAGGTTGTCTGTTCATCGTGGTTTAGGCATTTTTTTTAGCCCATCTACGATGACAATGGTGGGATAAGTCACGTTTTGTTGCAAGAGTTGCTGTAGAGGTTCAAGGACAAGCTTCATCAACTGGCATTTGAATGAAGGGCCAAAGGTATTGGTACCTTCTCAATCGTATCTGTGATTAGGAGACATGTGATGTTGTAGACGAGAGTTACGATGTCGGATTTATGTGGTTTCGGGATGGATCTTCGCGTGAAAAGAAGAAGATGGCAAGCAGTCAGTTTTGAGATTCAAGGATCTCCGCCACAGCCCGAGCGAGAACTGGCTTTCAGGTTCCTTATCTGGACCATTCGTCTATACCCTTACATCTATATAGGCGCGCACACCAGGATCAAGCGCCCGCCAAGTCGATGGAAAGAAGCCGACAGCCGACGGAGTCTGAAATATAACCACACTGCGCGGTGACACTAGGCTTGTTCGCTCAATGTGCTTATGAAACTTCGACGGCTTCGAAAGTGACCACAACGAGCCACAACGTCGTTGACATCCGAGCACATCCAGACACACCGAGCTCGATTTGAACGGTGCGAGTACCTGGCTTGAAACGATGGTTGTACTTTTGGAGGTCCTTCTATTTATAACCGCGTTTACTTTCTGGCCACTTTCATTGGCGTTGGCATCTCCCGACGCGTATGCACAAGGATATCTGGCACAGCAGGCATTGAATGATGTGTTACAGCGTGCAGCTCCCATAGCAGGTCCGTTCCTTTATAGATGGCATACGCAAACGTGACAGTTCTACAATAGGCGTCGATGACGGCTGTTCGAAGGCGAAGAAGACATGCGACTGGATGGCCAGATTTCCAGACAGCGTGAAGTTGGTGCACATGAACCTCCCTGGAACCCATGACAGCTCTACTTGTGCGTCTATAGATGGCATTTTCATGGTGTTTATTGAAAATCTGGCAGGGAACTATTCCGACGCTACCCAGGCCTCACTGATTCGCTATACTGGACCGTAGGTGTCGCTGCACTGTTTCCCTATTCCTTGCTGAAACATGCAACCAGAATCCCGGCTGCAAGCACGTATCGTTGCCAGGAACACTCACTTGTACAATCCTTGAACGAAGGTATTCGCGTTTTTGACCTTCGCTTCGCGTACAACC
>Ga0247741_1002164_pt1 | contig 10986 bp, 7 predicted proteins | sample UWRJL213509R2_FD_180945 | JGI IMG/M metagenome (GOLD analysis project Ga0247741, IMG submission 180945) | Plant litter microbial communities from Arlington Agricultural Research Station in Wisconsin, United States - UWRJ-L213-509R-2 | ecosystem: Environmental > Terrestrial > Plant litter >...
TGGAACAGGCACCATCGCCGAACAGACGCCGTCCCGAAACGACTATCGCGAACAAGACACCATCGCGAACTTCGCAAACCACGACGCCACCTCCTGCTCATACGAACGCGACAACCATATCGCCAGGCCTGGGGGCGCATTATGACTCTCGCGACCGGGAGGACGATGAAGACCAGCCGCCACGTCCCTCCTGCCCTATCACAGGGATGTGATGGTACCACCACCTGCGCAACTCGAGTGGGTGGTTTTGTATCATCTACGAACTCCGCCTCCGCCATTCCTTCGCCAGCGGCAGAGTGTCCTCAACAACCCTACCGCTACCTGCTCATCAACCCACGACCCCAAAACCTTACCAATGTACGAGAGGCTGCATATATGGCGGCTCCACTACGATATGCAACCAGCGTGAACGCATGAACCAGTCAGCGATGCCCTTATACGAACGCCGCGACGACACGAACACCACTTCAACACGAACGCCACAACGACACGAGCCCACCGCACCACCACAATGCACAACAGTAGCGCCTATATCGACCCCGCAAACGGAGGATCACGACACCAGCACAAACGTAAGACCCACCAGAGATGTATGTGCGACGGATTTTGTAGTCATCGTACTGGGTTCATATACGAATTGTCACCACCGCTCAACAAACCACCTCCATGGCCAACGACGGACGTCTCAAACGACCATAACGACGAATCGTGCATACGAGGTACAGAAGCCGACGAGCTGCCCATTCGAATACAAAGACCCAGTGAGCTTTGTGAGGCCTTTGCGCTGAAGACGAACCTTAGCAGATATGCGCCCCCTCCCCCCCACTCTCACCCAGCTCTCGATACAGCTGGAACTATTGCAGTTAGTTTGTGGAGCACAGCCACATACGACTTTGGCGGGTGAAGTACTGAAGGTATTGTACTTACGGTATCAATTGACCCAAAAGAAATGTATTAAATAGCTTTTTTCAATAAACTAAACAAATTTGTAATATTGGTACACTCACTGGTGATGAGAAATAGGCAAAACGGATGCTAACATGCATACCGCAACGGTACATCTGCCTCATTCCGCTCGCTTTAAGCCATTATTCCAATAAATAGTATGCTAAAATAGTGTAATATACATGTTAGAGTACCCGAATATACTATTACTGAGGTAGCAATGGCCCAGCAGATCAAATCGAAGGGTGGAAGTGCGCATTCGAACATTGCCGAGGTGCCCGAAAGCGCCCAAGCCAAGCGCTGAGCGCTCCTGGCCGGAGCGGATACCCGAGCCGAATTGATTGACAGAAATGATGTAGTGTGCTATTTTAATTCACAGGCGCACGCCCAGCGCTCTTTTGGCGCTCTAAAAATAGCATTTGTCTGTTTTACCCCCTACCAAAACGCCTGCCACCGCGTCAATTTTTGCGCTATCAAAAATCTAAAACTGCTACGAATATTTTCTCGATTTATCGGATTTAATGCCATTTTTTCATGTTTTTTTTTAGGATTACATAATCCAACTGCTGTCCCGCCCCCTACAAGGCTGCCCGCCCCACCAGCAACCATTCCCGCCCCTGACAACAGTGAGCAACCATTCTGGGCACTGTCTAGACATTGTTTACCCATGTTTACACCCTCCCGCCCCCAACGACGGCCCCCTAGCAGGCCTAGGATTAGAGAAAGGGTGCCACAGGAGATCCCCTGTGACAGGAGAAGTCCCAGCTGGATGCCTTCAGCTCCACAGGCTATTTCCTGTGTTTGATGTCTTCAGCTGGCTGCTAAAGGTGCAATCGGTGCGGGTGTGGGACGCGTCGACGGGCAAAGAGCTCAATGTCCTGAACGGCCACACTTTGTCGGTCGAGTCGGTCGCATTTTCGACTGATGGTACGCACATTGTCTCTGGCTCAGAGGACAAATCGGTGCGGGTGTGGGACACGTCTACGGGCAAGGAGCTCAATGTCCTGAATGGCCACACTGAGTGGGTCAACTCGGTCGCATTTTCGACTGATGGTATGCGCATCGTCTCTGGCTCAAATGACAAATCGGTGCGGGTATGGGACGTGTCGACAGGCAAGGAGCTCAATGTCCTGAACGGCCACAGTTTGTGGGTCACCTCAGTCGCATTTTCGACCAATGGTACACGCATCATCTCTGGCTCAAGGGACCATTTGGTGCGGGTGTGGGACACGTCGACGGGCAAGGAGCTCAATGTCCTGAACGGCCACACTAAGTGGGTCACCTCAGTCGCATTTTCGACTGATGGTACGCGCATCGTCTCTGGCTCAAGGGACCAATCAGTGCGGGTGTGGGACGCGTTGACAGGCAAGGAGCTCAATGTCCTGAACGGCCACACTGAGTGGGTCACCTCGGTCGCATTTTCGACTGATGGTATGCGCATCGTCTCTGGCTCAGAGGACAAATCAGGGCGGGTGTGGGACGCGTCAATGGGCAAGGAGCTGAATGTCCTGAATGGCCACACTGAGTGGGTCACCTCAGTCGCAATTTCGACTGATGGTATGCGCATCGTCTCTGGCTCTTGGGACAAATCAGTGCGGGTGTGGGATGCGTCAACGGGCAAGGAGCTCAATATCCTGAACGGCCACACTGAGTGGGTCACCTCGGTCGCATTTTCGACTAATGGTACACACATCGTCTCTGGCTCAAGGGACAAATCGGTGCGGGTGTGGGACGCGTCAATGGGCAAGGAGCTCAATGTCCTGAATGGCCACACTTTGTCAGTCACCTCAGTTGCATTTTCGACTGATGGTATGCGCATCATCTCTGGCTCTTGGGACAAATCGGTGCAGGTGTGGGACGTGTCGACGGGCAAGGAGCTCAATGTCCTGAACGGCCACACTTTGTTGGTCACCTCGGTTGCATTTTCGACTGATGGTACGCACATTGTCTCTGGCTCAGAGGACAAATCAGTGCGGGTGTGGGACGCGTCTACGGGCAAGGAGCTCAATGTCCTGAACGGCCACACTGAGTGTGTCAACTTGGTTGCATTTTCGACTGATGGTATGCGCATTGTCTCTGGCTCAGATGACAACTCGGTGCGGGTGTGGGACACGTCAACGGGCAAGGAGCTCAATGTCCTGAACGGCCACACTGACTCGGTCAGCTCAGTCACATTTTCGACTGATGGTACATGCATTGTCTCTGGCTCAGAGGACAACTCGGTGCGGGTGTGGGATGCGTTGACGGGCAAGGAGCTGAATGTCCTGAATGGCCACACTTCGTGTGTCACCTCAGTCGCATTTTCGACTGATGGCATGCGCATCGTCTCTGGCTCAAGGGACAAATCGGTGCGGGTGTGGGAGACATCAACGGGCAAGGAGCTTAGTGGGCTAAATGGCCACACTTTGTCGGTCAACTCGGTAGCATTCTTGACTCATGGTACACACATCATCTCTGGCTCATCAGATGATTTGGTTCAGGTGTGGCATAGTACGGAATCTCACTATGTTAGAGAGCAGACCAAAAATTCCCCCCATGGCGAGCCGCACACTGGATGGCTTCTTTCCGCAGACGGACAAGCGCACCTCATGTTTGTCCCACTTGATGCACGGTTGCCTGACTCTTTCAACATCCTTACTATACCTCCCTCCGCTGCCTCCTTCGTTGATTTCACCAATGTGACCGTTGGACCTCGATGGCATGATTGTTATTGTCCATAGCTTTCCCACTCTATTCTACTCCCCCCTGACATTCTTTTGGTATTCTCTATCATTCATACCCTTTCCTGTGCTTGTATTCTACCTATTTTTTAGTCTCTTCTCCATTTTTTTGTGTTGTTTATTCTTCTTAGAACTGCAATGATATGAAATCTCTGAACACCTCCTTCGAAAGAACGACTGGCATTGGAAAGTAAACTTAAGAGTGAATTTCGGGAGATTTTCGAACCGATCCCACATGTTAGCCAGCTGCCTACGAAGAATATGGCACGGATAGAGATTGACGATGCTTATAGGACGTTGAGTAGCCGTTCTTATCCCTGCCCACGCAAATATAAGGATGCGTTCTCGAAGTTGATACAACAGAGATTGGATTCTGGAAGACGAATAAAAACAGGAACTCCAGGTCTAAACCAAAAATGAAGAAAATCGAGAGGCGAAAGCCACGATATTCAGAGAATGAGAAAGGGTTCGAGACTCGGAGGCAGGAAGAGGGACAAGAGCTAACACTGTCATGCCAGTGGAGGCGATAAAGAGGGTGCCCAGAATGTAAATGGACGCGGCTGTGAAGTCGATGCCGGAACTGAATCGGAAGGGTTGACTTTGAAGCAGCAGGCGGATGGTGAAGAATATGGCCAAAAATCAAGTAGAAAAAAGTGTGAAACGTGGGTTGGCTCAGAGGTCAGATATCAAAGGTCGAAGATGAAGGGTAGATCTTTCCAACCCAACGAAAGCCGCAACATCCAAGCTGGGATGCGAGTGTGGAAAGGAAAAGACCATCCGGAACACATAAACGCAAACCCGAACGGAATACGAAGATGAATACGAACGGAAAATCCAGGTCAGAACCAAAGTCGAAGGCTAGAGCCACGTAATTCAGAGAACGGCTAGAAGGTTCGAAACTCGGAGGCAAGAAGAGGAACATCGTCGGGCCAGTGGAGGCGGGAAGGAAGGTGAACAAAGTAAAAACGGATGCGGGCGTGTTGAAACCGAAACTGAAGATGAAGACGACAAGAAGACTGTAATTTGACGGGGAGATGAAGAATATGATCACAGAACGATGAAATGCCGTCATCTCGAATAATACTAAAGGTTTAAGTGACAAATTTGTGAAAAGAACAACCATAGCACGTCCGAGACGAAATGAGAAGAGGTGCTTTAAGGATAGAAACAGGATATTGCTAGGGATAGGAAAAGTGCATAAGGAGGTCAAAGGTCTGAAAATAGACGATCGCACAGACGGTAATGCTTTCACGACAGCAAAGGCCACCACATCAAAGACACGGAAAAGGAAACGAAGGGAGCATACGAGATAACACAAGCAAGAAGAGGTTTGGGAAGGGTGCGAGTGCGAGTGCGAGTGCGAGTGTGTCTTCGCAGATGTAGAGATAAAAGTTAATGCGTGAAGCGTTCAAGGGGAAGTGAACTTCATATCCAAGTCACGCTGAGGTGGGGAGAAAGAAAACCGAGATGGTGCAAGGGAAAGGGAACAGGAAGGGCCCAGGTACGTCTTGCAAGGAAGGGGCCTGAGGTATGAACATTGAAGACGCTTGCAGTTCGAGGACGACAATGAAATGGCGTAGGGGTTCAAAAGGCGATAGAATGTAAAAGATGTAACAGAACAAACGAAACGTACCCTTCTTTAGTTCTCACAATCGACCCCATCCTCTTCCTCATACGCTGTTGGTATCAGCGCGTCTGGAATCGAGTCCCTGTTAAGTATATGTATCAGTTCTAGCTCCGGCTCGGGTCAGGTTGGGAAAGAGAAATCGCGATAAATTTGAAATAGATGTAGAAGGGCGAAGGGGAGGACGGGGAGGAGATAGGATAAGAGGAGTGGAGGTAAGAGGAATGAAGAAATCGAAGGAAAAGGAGCAAAAAAACTCACGAAGTCGACTCGAGACGCGCAGATGTCAGACGGGATTCTTCGTCTTGGTCGATTTGGCCATTCTATGGAAAGTGTGTCAGCTTTCGTATTTTGTTGAGATGTTGATGAACGAAACGGGATCAGACGAAGAGGAGAAAGGAATGAAGGGAGGAGGCGAGAGTAGTAAGGAAGAGGTAGGAATGAAGGGAGCGGAAGATATGAGGTGGTATGAAATGGGATCACATGGGGATGGCAGGTTGTGCAAAAGAAGACAGAGTTAAGGTGATTTCTGCCTTGAGGACAAACAGAAGAGGGATAGAATTAGGGATGCGTGGGCATGTGGGGGGGACAAAGTACGTAGAAGAATAAAGAGCAGGGTGGATATGCGGCGAAAAAAGAAACGCAAAGGAAGAGGGAATGTACCACCAAACCCTCCTTGACCCTCCCCGCGATAGACAGCACGAAAAGACGTGCGTGAACACTTCTACAGCCGTCGACGCCATCTCTAACTTGAAGGTAGGTAGTGGTGAATATGAAAACTGGCTGGAGGCGATGGAGCCTAAAGGCGATTGAGGTGTTTGTGCACTGACAGTCGACGGTCTTCCATGGTGCAAAGTGCAGTGTAGATCCTGGGCCTGAGGCCTGAAGTTCTCGAGGCTGCGCTGAGAGCTGTGGTAGCTCACTTTTCAGGCTCCAAGGAGCAGACAGATGCAAAGCCTGAATGGGGTGGGTTTATAAGGTACAAGGCTGGGGCTGGTGTTTCTGAGTGCTAGCTCGCGGTAAGAGCAGGTCGTGGGCGTGTGTAGCAGATTCCGTGTCATGTCCAAGCCGTGTTCGTGGCTCCGTGTCTGCACAATCCTAGTCGTCTGACCACGAGAAAGTGAACGCTGGGCCAATGACTCTATGGCTGACCCGAAGAGCGAAGATATTGCAAGAGAAAAGGCGGAATCCGCCAGCCCCGCGGCCACTTTGTTCGGTAGGCTTCCATACCCATTTGGCATTCTTCCATTCTTGGGAGTGCTTACGTTACTCATTTCTGTAGTTGGTGAAATATCTCCTTCCGTCCGCCACCTGTTTTCTAGTCGCCAGCGAATATACCTCCCACAATCAAGCAGAATACGACCTTGAAAGTTGAGTACCTTCGGTCTGGAGGTTGCAGAAGCGTCATCGCTATAAATAGTCCTGGTCGAATGCCGAAGCAAAGCTGAATGACTTCAAGTTGAGGATGATGGGAAAGTGGTTGGAGGCTCGGAACCTGCTTAGGAATCCCGCAAAAGGTGGCTGGAAGATGGATGGGGATGGGGTGGATCATGGAAATTTCGAGTAAAGGTGCGCTGTGAGTCGCGACTCACTTGCTGAAATACTGACATGCGTCTACCGGACACTTTCTAAAGTTATCGTGTGGAGGGCTCAAATATACCTTAAACCAAGTTGACGTCCATTTCTCAGGTGCTGTTCATCAGCCGCATATTGGATCCCTGTATTTCAAATACCCATACAACGTTTTCGTCTGTTGGAACTGGATGCTAGCTATACGACTTTGACCAATAGTCTTGGGACGCAAGAGAATTCAAATGGCCGAAGCAAAGCCGAATGATTTGAGGGTGATAAGAAATATCGATGGTGAAGTGGGCGCTCGAGCATGCTTTGAATTTGAGGCCTGGACTTCGAGCACACTTGATTTATGGATGTAATTGGATGGGGTAACATGGACGGTTGATGATCTAGATGGCAATAGGAGAGAGAATTTGATTATGAAAGAAATCGGTAGCTCGCACGACCATGTTCGAGAAAGGAGATAGACCATGGGTAAGCTATTGATCAAGTGCAGGAGCTCAGACGTGTTTTGGTTGAACATGAATCCAAATGACGATATTGGCGTTCACTTAGCATCCAGCTCGAACTGTCTCTGTTTCTCTCTGCCAGGTAGTCTTCTGGCAACGCCGTAAGGTATGGCCTTTACTGGCTGACCACCGAAACATAGATACACAAGATATTCCCCCGTCTCCAGGTTTGCCATTTACTAGATAAACATCAATTCTATTGGTATATTTACATTTCACGTCTCCCACTTTGTGAGCAAAGTCCGAAATAACTAGGAGCGGTATAGGTCGGATAGGCAACTAGCGACATCCACGTGTATATTATCTCAAGACTACTTATGAGGCGGCGAATAGGGAATGCTTCGTGAAGGGTATAACAAAGGGGATAAGATCGGCGCTCAACATAACAATTCACCTTCACAGGGACTTACAGTAGGTCAAAATCCGCACGAAACACCAAGAATACTTACAAGTGCAGTTGCATTAGTGTCAACGAGAATTTTGAGGAGATGTCGAAGGTGATGGAACTTGAAGGGAAACAAATGCCGAAAGAACTACCGCCAGACAACAGCTGCAACCTGAGCATGCTTGAGAATATCTGTCGTTATGATGGTAGATAGAATATTGCCGCAGCCCAGATATTTTCGCGATCAAGATGAAACTCTGCGGGTTTGTGTATTTAGAGGGCTGGGGGAGAACGTTGGCTTGCAAAAGTGGTGTCGATTAGAATCCTGTAACAAGTTTCATATCAGCAAAACGTAAGCCGTCGAGAGGTGGTCGTAGGAGCATACATAGTTGTACTGGGTGACGAGTATTCGATAGGCCATCGCATTTTCCAACGGACATTGATCGCGTATGCAAAATAAACTGTCTTTGCGGATATGAGGAAGGTCCCTGGTCCTGAGGTACGAGAAGCAGGTCAGCTAAAAAGAGCACGAGTAGAAAGAAGAGGTTGTAGGTATACGTATTTGCTGTGCGTCGTCTCTTGAGGCTTGCGCCCCACTTCGTGTGTTTTGAAGCCGGCCGTGGCGATGCATGAACTTCTGGACCGCGTCTTGGAGACTAAAGTAAAGTTAGAGGTGGTTGTACTGAAGGTGCGAACGAACGTACCTGGGCCTCGCTAACTTCGATGACCTCGATGACCCTTTCTCTTGAAAATATGTAGGTCAAGGGAAGATCGAGAAGTCCCGGTAAAAGTGGTAGCGCTCCGCCATCCTTGGATATGAGATAAGTCACCAATAGACCGGGGTGCCGAGAAAGATAGGCAGGATTGGAAGGCAACCCTACAGCCAGAGGTGGTAATGAGATCGAGGGAAGGAGCAAGACGGCAAGAGTTATGGCACGTACTGCCACAAGGAAAACGGGATCAAATCAAATGGGTAGGACTCAAGAGCAACAAAAGTTCGGCGAGATTTGACAAGATAGTTCAATGTCGAATTTGAGAAGTTTATAGCATCAGGAGAGTTTCTAGCATTACTCGAGGACGAACGGTGGCACCCAAACGATGGGGATGCTGAGGAAAGTCTTCGCGAAGTATGTAGCCTGGGTTTGAGGACAAACGCCGCCAGTTCGACAAGTTGATAAGATTGGCATTAGAAAAGCCGGCGTCATTGGATAATGCTACGACCGAGTGAAAGGATTGGTTATAATTACGCCTAGCCTAGAGATAGCTAGGGACCTGAACGAAGCCATTACTATCGGAGTCTAGTCAGCTGTAGCCTGTCAAAAAACAATTTCAATCGGAGTTCCCTCCGAACCTTCCTACGATGGCGCTTCACGCGAACGCCGCCGTCCCGTCTTCGTACTAGCCACCGTTGCCGTTGCGCGAAGACTCATATTCCCCGTGCTTCTGTGTACTTAAATATGTCGTCGCTTTTTCATAGTTGGAATGTTGAAGAATAACCTAGCGTTGAATGGGATAGGGAAATTGCTATAAAAGACTCTCCATGACTTAAAAGGCCCCAAGTCTCACAAAGTCTCAAGCCGTGTAACTTCGTACGAAGTCTCATTGAGTACCATTTCAGATATCTTCAAGTGACCGCGGTTTGGAGGAATGTGGACTTGGAGAGCGGAAATCTAGGATAGGGTGGGGAATCAATACTAGACGCAGTGCTGCACACATAATTACATTGTTGCACACAATTGGTGAGAAGACTGCCGAACCCACAAAACTCAATGATAATTCGCAGAAATATTTCTGGTACCCTTCGTTCTATGATTGTCACGACTTCATTATTCACCTCCATCAATGTCAATGTGATCTTTCCGGTGCTTAACTAGAGCTTTCTACCTCGCGTTCAAATCCAACGACTACAAGAGCCACGTTTCAGCCTGGATGAGGCAGGGCCTATCGAGAGGACAATACTGCGAGCGCAGGTGCCAGTGGAACATGGATGAATCGGTTTCAAATCTTGGATCGTTGGGTGGTGCCGATATCGGTGATCTACTCAGCAAGATGTACCATGACCATAACCACCTGTGTCAATGGAATTGTATTGAAGAGCCTCAAGAGAAAGGTCAAGATAAACGAGCTGGCGGTATATTAATCGTAACCCGACTAGTGGCCCAATAGAAGAGACCATACATTCAGCCTATCGTGACACCGCGGTAAAACCTGGACGAAGGTAGAAATAAATAACGCGAAGATCACTGCAAAGACGAGAGAATGCACGAGAAAGGTAACATACACGTGTATATCCACCTAACAAGATGGAACTCGAAATAGGGAGGCGTCTGAAGCGCCCAACGCGAGCTCGCAGTCGGTCATCAGCGCCGACGTACTCCTTCCAAAGAAATCGACGAGAGAAAATCCGATAGACACCTTTAAATGACGACTGGATCCTGGTCAGTGCACTCTCTGACAGTCTTAGCCGTATACCGACCTACCCCGCCGATCACATCCTGCCGAGGAGAATGTTTTGGTAAGATTCTGCTTTCAACAGCACGAGAATAAGATGAATTCAATTTATTGCCAGAACAGAAATATTATACTACTCTTCTGTGGAGGTAGAATTGAGAGCGTATATACAGCCCAGTAGTCCGAATGGTCGATCTGACAGCCTCACTTACGCAGATATTTGACTGGATAGAAAGTCTATCATGCGTCATTACTACCCCAAGCGATGGGTTCTCAGGACTTGAGGTATCGGAGACCTTGACGTCCTTGAAGGCTGGTAGCAACTACAACAGGAAAGTTGTGAGTTTTACGCCAAAAGTCCACATCGAGTGCATCGCGGCATACCCGCATACTAAGCCAAAACGTTGGCATTGAACCATGCCATCCCCGACGAGCTGTGCCTCTCGAGCAGTTAGACCATCAACGAGCGGATGTCGCGGAGAGAGAAGTGTTGGATGATTCGATAAAAGCCTCGTCTCCCGTGCGGCTAGTGAGGTGTAGTTGAAAGTTTCGAAACTTCATTCGTAAAGTGGACCTGTATGCATGGCAATGGCGTTCCGTGCTTGTAGTCCTGAGCGTTAGTTTACGCTTGCCAATGCATATACCCACCAAATGAGAGAGAGAGAGAGAGAGAAGGTAACATACCGAAGCACCCAACGGCGAACTACTCATTCTTCATCAACTCAGACTAGGCCCTCCGAAAGAAACTGAGAATGCGGCACCCCAACGACACCTCCA
>Ga0247741_1002166_pt1 | contig 10980 bp, 10 predicted proteins | sample UWRJL213509R2_FD_180945 | JGI IMG/M metagenome (GOLD analysis project Ga0247741, IMG submission 180945) | Plant litter microbial communities from Arlington Agricultural Research Station in Wisconsin, United States - UWRJ-L213-509R-2 | ecosystem: Environmental > Terrestrial > Plant litter >...
CCTCCGTCGACCTCGGCGAGCTCGTGCCGAGCGCCGTGGCGAACGCGCAGTGGATCCTCGCCGGCAAGCAGTTGCGGATCGAGTGCGATCTCGTCCCCCTGCCGTCGATCATCACGGACCGCGCGAAGCTCAATCAGGTGCTCCTCAACTTGCTCTCGAACGCGGTCAAGTTCACCCCCGCTCCCGGCTCGATCATCGTGCGCGCCCGCACTGCGATGATCGCCGACGCCATCGAGATCGCCGTCGAGGACACCGGCATCGGCATCGCGCCCGCGGACCTCGAACGCGTGTTCGACGAGTTCCATCAGGTCGATGGCTCGTCGGTGCGCGACTACGGCGGCGTGGGGCTAGGACTTTCTCTGGTCAGGCGCCTTCTGGTGGAGCTCGGCGGCACCATCGCCGTCACGAGCGAGCTCGGTCGCGGCTCGACGTTTGTCGTGACGCTGCCGCTCATCGCAGATCCGCCGGTTTAAGCTTCGGCGTGCCCAAACCGCCTCCGCCCGATCACCGCACGGACGTTCTGAACGCACGGCGCGAGCTGAAGATGTCGCGGAGCGCGCACGCCTACGTTCGCGGCAGCACGGATCAGTTCTACCGCTGGGTCGAGGCACACGGCGAAACGCGCATCCCACTCGGTCCCCCGATCTGGATCTGCGGTGATTGCCACGTCGGCAACCTCGGGCCGATCGGCCACCACGAAGGGCGCACGGTCATCGAGCTCCGCGATCTCGATCAAACCGTGGTCGGGAACCCCGCGCACGATCTGTTGCGCCTCGCCCTCTCGCTCGCGATGGCCGCGCGCAGCTCGGACCTCCCGGGTGTCACCACGGCGCGGATCACCGAGGATCTCGTCGCCGGATACGAGCGGGCGTTCGTGGGCGACACCGTCGACGAGACCGTGGACGAGCTCCCGCAGCCGATCCGCGTGGTCATGAAGCAGGCCGTGAAGCGAACGACGAAGCACCTGCTCCGCGAGCGGCTCGGCGGCAAGCGGCAGCAGATCAAGCTCGGACCGCGGTTCTGGCCGCTCACCGATGCGGAGCGCACCGCGGTGGCCGAGCTCGTCCCGACGCGTCCCATCCGCAAGCTCGTGACCCTGCTCGCCGATCGTCACGACGAGGCGCGCGTGGAGTTCGTCGACGCTGCGTTCTGGGCGAAGGGCTGTAGCTCGCTCGGGCTGTGGCGCGTCGCGCTCCTCGTCGAGGTGGTCGAGCCCGGGAAGAAGCGCACCGAGAAGCGCACGGCGTCGCTGCTCGACCTCAAGCAGGCCGTCGGCGCGCGCAGCCCGTGGGCAGGAGGCATGGACCCGGGCCTGTCGCACGGCGAGCGCGTGTTTCGCGGCGCGAACAGCCTCGCCCCCGCGCTCGGGCTGCGCATGGCGCACGCCGAGCTGCTCGACCGCTCCGTGTTCATCCGCGAGCTGCTGCCGCAGGATCTGAAGGTGGAGCTCGACCACATCTCCGTCGAGAGCGGCCGCGAGGTCGCGTACTACCTCGGCATGGTGGTAGGACGCGCGCACGGTCGCCAGCTCGATCCCGCCGGGCGTCGCGGCTGGCAGGCGGAGATCGCGAAGCGACGCTCGAAGACGCTCGATGCGCCGGGCTGGCTATGGCAGGCGCTCGTCGAGCTCGTCGCCACTCACGAGCAGGCCTACCTCGAGCACTGCCGCCGCTACGCGCTCGCGACCGATCGGCTCGGTCAGGCCGATGTCGAAGCCGAGCCGATTCCGCTCCCCGCGCTCGTCGAGGCCACCGACTCGCCGTCGATGCAGTCCGTCGAGTCCGCCGCCGACGCGCCGGCGCCCGTTCAGGGAATGTAGATCGTGTCGCCGGGCAGCACGAAGATGTTCATATCGGGGCGCTTGCCCGAGGCGACCGAGTCGTAATCGAACGGGATCCGCTTGGTCTCCTTCGACTTCGCGTCGAACCGGGTGAGGATCACGCCGTCGCGGCGCGCGAAGCGAGTCGGGCCGCCCGCGAGCGCGATGGCGTCGGCGACGGTGACGTACTGGTCGGTCGAGAACACGCCGGTCTTCACGACCTCGCCCTGCACCGTGAACCGATAGCTGCGCCAGGTCTTGAGCGCCACCGTGATCTCCGAGCCCTGGACCTTCACGAAGTTGACGAGCTTCGCGTTGATCGAGGCCTTCAGCGAGGTCGGCGTCTCGCCGCCTGCCTTGAGGTCACCGACGAGCGGCATCGTGATCGTGCCGTCGGGGCGGATGGTCGCCTCGGTGTTGAGGTCCTTGTTGCCCTCGCCCCAGACGTTGATCGCGACGACGTCACCGACGCCGAGCACGACCTCCTTGTTCCGCGGATCGACTTCCCCCGCGTAGTCATATTTGGGGATGTTGCTGCCGCAGCCGGCGATCAGGGCAAGCAGGACAAGAGCGCGCATGTGGCGCGGAGTGTAGCTACTCGCCGATGGAGTTGCCATCGCCGCCGCACCCGCCCTGCTGGGTCTTGAGGCAGCCGGTCGTGCCCGTATAGGTGACCAGCTCCACGACTTCCTTCTCGGTATCGGGGAACTTGATGCACTTCGACACGATGTAGATCGTCTGGTCGTTGTCGTGGGTCAGATCGTTAGCGATCGGTGAGACCTCGTCGTCGTTGTCGCGCAGCGAGATCTGGTAGTCGGCGATCGCGTCGCCATCGATGCTGTGCGCACCGAGCGGGGTGCTGAGCCACGTGGGCTCGGTCCCGGCGAGCAGCGCCGCGTTCCACTGGAGATAGTTCTGCGCGACGAAGGGCCGCGCGGCCGTCAACCCGGCCTCGGCGCAGTACAGCGCGGACGTTCCGCTGCGCGTGAGGTCCGACGACCGATTCGAGGCGACCTGCAGCGAGACCAGCACCGCGCCGCCCGCGAGCAGGGCGCCGATGACGATGAGCGTGACCAGCATGGCGCTGCCGCGTTGATGTGATGTCCGCGAGCGGTTCATGGTGACCCCACGAGGTTACGAACTTCGATGGTCGACGTGAGCACGCGACGACGGTAGTTGTCGGGGACCGTACCGGCCGCGCGATCACCCGCGGCCGGGCGATAGAACGACGGGATACCGGTCTGCGGTCCGACGGTGATCGCGACGAGCGTGAGGCGCAGCGCGCGGATGGTGTACGGGGGCGCCGGCAGTGTCTCGCCGGCGACGTTCAACACCCACTCGTCATCGCCCGCGACGACGCCCGTACCGGGACCCTCGTTGATCACGCCATCGTTGTTCGAATCGATGCCCACGGCGACCTGGAAGTCCTCGACGCCCTCGGCGAGCGGTTCCTCCACCGCGGGGCCTTCGGCATCGGGGTCCATCCACAAGGTGGGGATGAGGTCGAGCGCACGGATGAAGAACCGCGCCCGCAGTGCGCGCACCACGACCGCACCCTGCGCGTACGTACCCGTCGCCGGCCAGACCGGGGCGCTGCACGCCTGGGGGGCGAGGGTCAGCGTCGAACCGGCGACGCTGTTGATCTTCGCGAGATGGCCGCGCGCGAAGTCCGAGACCAGCACCATGTCGCCACTCGCGAGCTGACTTGCATCGGTGACGGTCATCGTGGTGCCGCCGGCGAACGGAGCCGCGAGCGACGTGGCCACGGAGCCCGATGCGAACACGATCGTCAGATCGTCGGGCGCCGTGAAGCTCTCGGTCACGAGCACCGTGTTGCCGACGAGCGGATCCGTGCAGCCACTATCGTACAGCGCCTGGATGTTGCCCGTGGAGACGGCCGGGCTCGAGCCGCGGATCGCATCGCCGATGTAGTCCATGGCCGCGCGGGCGGCACCTTCGGCGCCGACGGTCACCTTCTGGTCGCGGAATCCGCGTGCGAGCGTGGTGGCCACGGCGAGGATGCCAGCCACGGCGAACGAGAACATCAAGAGCGAGATCATCAGCTCGATGAGCGTGAAGCCCGCCTGGGTGCGGCGTCGGCGGCGCAGGATCCTGCTCACAAGCTTCTCCGTCCGAGCACGGTCACGGTGCGGTTGGCGCCATCCTCGGTCCAGGTGACGGTCACCGAGATATCCGAGTAATTCACGGTCGGCGTGATCGTGTACGCGACATCGAAGATGCCGCCCGGCTTGCCGGATTCATCGACGCCGAGCGTGCTGCCGCCGATGGTCACTCCATTGGTGCGAAGGCGCTCCATCTGATCCTGCGCGAGCACGGCGGCCTCGCTCGTGTGACGCGAGAACCCCGAGGCGCGCGTGTTCACGACGTAGAGGCCGACGATGCCCGTCGTTGCGATCGCGGTGAGCAGCACCGCCACCATGACCTCGATCATGGTGAACGCGGCCTGCCGCGAGCGGGAGCGTCGTCTCGGCTGGGTGTTCATAGTGTCCTGAGCCACAGGCGCCGCGTCACGTCGGAGTTGGTGGCGCTGTTGACGGCATCACCGGTGTTCACCGGAGCGGAGCCCGAGAGCGCCTGCATCGTGGTCTTCGATCCCATGTACACCGTGGACGTGGTCGCGGCGATGGAGCTCGCTCCACCGGCCACGACGTACGTGGTGCTCGACGAGGGGTTGGCGAGACTCACCTGGTAGACGGTGCCGGTATTGCCGGGCGTCGTGCCGTAGGTCGTGGAGTTCACGTCCTGCGAATCAGCAGTGATGAACACCTCGCCACCGATGACCACCGCCTGCGAGAACGACTTGTCGCCGTTCGTGAGCGGGAACGTCCACGGAACGTAGGGCGAGCCCGACGCCTCGTCGAGAGGCGCATTTCCCGTCGGAGTACCGAGCGACACCGCGACGGCGGTCTGCGCCGGCTGCGTCCACAGCGCGAACGCCGAGGGATCGACGTAGGCGCCCGGAACCATCAGCGCGTAGAACGAGCCCGTCGAGGAGTAGAGCGTGGGCGGCGTGCCGAACGGGTGGAGGTTCGAGCCGTACCGGAACAGCGGATTCGCACCGTGACGACTCAGACCGGTCGCGGCTTCGAGCTGCCAGATGTCGCCGTAGAGCGTGCCGAACACGACCTCGGAGATGCTGCCGTTGCTTTGCTTGTCGAGACCGACGGCGCCGCCCGGGATACCGCTCGATGGCACCGGGGTTCCCGCACCACGCGGCGGATTCGGGAACACGTAGCCGGTCTGCCACAGCTCGAGGCCGGTCTCGATGTCGACCGCCGTCACCACGTTACCCGTACCGCCGGTACCACCGTTGTTGGTCTGGATGAACGCGACGCTCTTGAACGAGGCGCCGGTGTTCACCTTGCCGGCGTTCACGATCAAGCCCGTGCCCATCTCGACCGTGCCCGCGCCGGTCACGGGACCAGCGATGTCCCAGAGGATCTTCGGATCGTTGACGTCCGTGATGTCGAGCGCGGTGACCGACGGCTGCTGACCGTTGATCGTGGAGTTGCCGTTCGCGGTCTGGAACATGAGGATGGTGCGGAACGAGCGCACGCCGGTGCCGTAGAAGTCACCGAACATGTCGAGCACGCGCGGTGAGCCATCGACGCGGGCGGTGTTCTTTCGCAGCAGCTGGAGCTGGAGGCGCGGGATGAACGCCCACAGCTCGCGGCCGAGAATGTCGCAACCGAACGACGGCGCCACCTGCGCACAGACCGCGTGGAGCATGCCGTCGGCCGCGCCGAAGTAGACGATCGTGGGACGCGAGCTCGACCCGGCGACGAGGCTGGCGGGAACGATGGCCACGGTGGAGTGATCGACACCGCCGAGCTTCGGCGCGAACACGCCCGGCGTGGTCTCGATGCCGGCGATGATGCGGAGGAGCAGGAGCGGGAAGTCAGCCGCGACCAGCGTGGATCCGGACGACATCGCGGTGGCGATCGGAAGCAGGTTCGATACGTCGAACAGGAGCCGAGGGGGCAATGCGCCGGCCGCCGTGTGGGTGAAGATCGTCCGGCACGCGCCCTTGAAGGCACCGGCGCCGCAGCCGGTGTACGAGCCCACCGTCGACGGAATTCCATTCGCCGCGTCGAAGATCACGCTCGCGATGGGCACGGTCGAGAAGTCGACGCCGGCCGTGGTCACCGTCGACAGATTGACGGCGCGCATGTGGCCCTTGATGTCGGGGAACCGGAAGCTCGCGAGCTCGGCGGTGGTGTTCGCCGTGAGCGTGGTCGGCGGCGGAGTGACGCGCTCGAACGAGCCCTGCACGAGCGCCGGGGTTCCACCGATCGTCGCGATGATCGGACTCGACCGGGTCACCTCGAGCGTGGTCGGCGGCGGCGTGGGGTCCCCGAGCAGGAGTAGCGTCTGGAGGGCCACCTTCGTGCCGACGACCGATGCCGTCATGTCGTGGGAGCCGATGTAGAGAATCGAGCTCTTGGCCGTGTTGTTGTCCTTGTAGCTACGCGTCGCGAGATCACCGGCGATCATCGCGCGGGCGGCGGATGGCGAGTTGAGGCCCGTCTTGACGAGCGAATTCACGCCGGAGATCAGCGGGAGCACGCCGGGTCGGTACAGCGTCGCTCCCGCCATCGGCTTGAAATCGGCGACCGTCGACGCGGGGGCGCTTCCCGATAGGTTCGTCTTCCACTTGTAGTCGCCGACCTGCGCGAACGGATCGCCGGGGTTCGAGAAGAAGATGCACGAGCTACTCGCCGTGACGTTCATGTCCGTGCAGTTCTGGAAGGTGCCGTTCGGCGACGAGTTGCCACCACCGGCGCTGTTCTTCTGCAAGCCGTACTGGAACGCGGCGGCCGCGCACGCGCCCGAGCCGTTGTCCTTGCAGGTCTGATACTGGGCCCCCGGCACGGCGGCGACCGGCGCGGAGAATCCAGACGGAACACCTTCGAGGCTCTGGACCGACGCGCACTCGCCCATGAGGCCGGCCTGGCCATCGAGGAACGAGGTGAGGTTCGCGACCGCCGTGTTCTCGTAGCCGTTGGAGCTCGCTCCGGCGAGATCCCAGTGCGGTGCCCAGAACATCTTGTAGACGGGCACGCCCGCGACGTTGGCGGCGATCTTGTTGTCGACGAGATCCTGGAAGTCGAAGAGGTCGTAGATCTGACCCGGGCTACCGAAGTTCGGACCCGGGCACTGCGTGGCGTTGGACGCGTAGACACCGCCGCTCGGGCAGCCCTGGGCGCCCGAGAAGTTGAGCCCACCGTTTCGCAGGTACTTCTCGAGGATGTTGTTGAAGATGGTGCCGGTGCGAGAGTTCTTGTCGCTCGCGAGCAGCGCGAGGCGCGGCGGCGTCGAGGTGAACACCTTCGGGGTGGGCGCCGTGAACGGTACGTAGGCGCGGTGCACCGCGACGTTGCCGCCGATCGACGTGCCGAACGTGCACGAACCCAGCTTGAACGGAGAGAAGTCGATGACGTTGCCGCCGGAGGCCGAGTCGCGCGCGAGACCATCCGCTCCGAACACCTGCCCGGAGATGAGCTTCAGAAAGTTCGGGGCGTCCGCATCACTGATGATGAACGGACCACCGCTGTAGCGAACGGTGGTGACGAGGTTCGCATCCGTGATCGGCTGCGATCCCCACCGCGGAAAAATGTCGGCGCTCGCGGTGGTGCTGCGCGTGGAGATGTCGGTGTCCGAGGCGAGCGTGGGCGAGGCCTTGTTGACGAGGCGCACCGGCGGGGTGCCGTTCACCGTGCTGCCGTCGACCACCTCGAAGTCGCAACCGTCGTTCCACTTGGCGTCGTTGTGCAGCGGTGCTCCGACCGCCGGGTACGCGGGGACTTGTCCTGCGGCCGAAGCGCCGTAGGCCGGGCCGGCGTGCTTGTTCGTCGGCGTGCAGCGATTCGGCGACGCCTTCGTATCCTTGTAGGCGTAGTAGACCTCGATCGTGCCGTACCCCTTGGCCGCGAGCCACGCGTTCGCGCGAAGGACGTTGTAGACGAGGCCGTAGACGGCGACGTTGCCGCAATCGTCCTGGTACGTGCCGTTTGCCGGAAGGATGATCGACCCGATGCCGAACGACGTGTCGGCGTGCACGACGGGTGCGGCGACGCCGAGCAGCGTCGTGATGGCGATGGTCTTTAACAGTGTGCGACCCATGGGTTCACTCTCTCGGGTTAGGGAACTCGCTCACCAGAACTCGCGGGCGTACGTGCCGCCCGTGATGGGATACGTGATGACGCGCCAGTGATGCACGGTGTCGTCCACATACATCGTGCTGCCCGTGGCCTGACCGTCGGGACGAACGTAGAGCAGATAGGCGGTGCCGCCCGCGAGGGTGGTCGGCGTGGGCGTGACGCCGGTGCCGGTGACCGGCGCCGGCGTGACGTCGACGATCGAGACGCCCTTCGGGATCCTGACCGACTGGATCAGCGTGTCGAAGTTCGCCGTGCCGGGCATCGCGAGCCCCGTGACCGAGTGCTCCCACACGGAGATCCGCGTGTTCTCCACCATCACGAGATGGATCTTGCGCGTGGACTGCGCGCGCAGCTTGGCAAAGTTGATCGTCGAGACGACCGTCTCCGACACGGTCCGTGCGCTCGCACCGACGGGACGGCTCGAGGCAGAGATCAGCAGGCCCGACAGGATCGCGATGATCGCCACGACGACCATCATCTCGATCAGCGTGAAACCGCGCTGGGACTGCCTCGCTCGCATCAGAAGCCCTCGTCCAGCTTCTTGATCTCGGTCTCGCTGCTGCTCGTGAAGTAGCGCGAGTTCTTCGCCGAATCCCCGTCCATGTCGCACGTGGCTTCGATGTAGTACCAGCTCCCGCCCGGCGAGCTCCAGCTGAAGTCCGCGACGGTGGTGCCGCTGCCGGCGCCGACCGTGACCTCGTAGCTGCAGTACAGCTTGGTCTCCGGCGGCGCGACCTTGAGAGAGATCCAGTCCGCCTGACTCGTGCAACCCGAGGATGGATTGCCCTGCGCGCTCGGCGTGGCGGGGCACGCGACCGTGGCGAGGTAGCTGGTGTTGTCGACCTTGTACTGCTCTTCGCGAATCGAGAGCTCGGCGAACATCGGCGCGACCTCGGTCGCGCTCTTCGTCTTGCGGCTCTCCTTGAAAAATTGCGGTACGACGATCAGCGCGAGGATGGCGATCACGGCGACCGTGATCATCATTTCGATGAGCGTGAAGCCACGCTGGCCGCGCGCGCGTGCAGCCACGATGAGACCCTGATCCATCACGTCCCACCGTATCACGCAGTCGCGAAACGCTGCATATTCGATCCGTTGTGGATCAGAAGCTTTTCTCGTCGAGGACCATGTCGGATACTTGACCTCACGATGAGATCGATCGCACTGCTCGCGCTGTGCGCCTGTGGCTCTAAAGACAGCGCCCCTCCGGCGCCAACCAAGTTGCCACCCGACGAGGTTCGACCAGCGCAGGACCTCGGGGTGGATCGGCTCCCGCAGCCGATCGTGGATCTACCGAAGCAGCAGTCGTTCCGCCTGCTCGATCCCGGAACGGGGGAGCGGGCCCTGCTGCGCTACGCGGTCTCCGACGGGGAAATCACGACGAGGATCGAGATGACGATCTCGTCGCGGCGCATGGACAACGGAACGTGGAGCGAGCTGCAAACCCTGCCGCCGATCCGCACGGCCCTCGCCGCGGCGAAGGCAGGACCGGGCCAGCTGCGTGCGCGTCCGCTCGTCGGTGAGATCGTCGGCACCGCGACCCCCGAGGCCCTCGCCTACCTCAAGGGCTGGCAGGCGAGCGAGAGCCGCCGGCTCACCATCGGGTTCGACGACCGGGGCCAGCTCGGGCCGATCGCTTTCGCCGATGATCCTCTCGGCTCGCGTAGCCGCGAAGCACTCGATGACCTCGCCCAGCGGCTGTTGACGATCACCGTTCCTGTACCGGAGGAGCCGGTGGGGATCGGGGCGAGCTGGAGGGTGGTCACCGCCCTGAACCAGCGCCCTGTGGTCGTGAAACAGACCGCGACCTACACGCTACTCGCCCGCACCGCCGAGGGGTGGAAGGTGGGCGTCGAGCTCCAGCGGGTGGGAGAAGAACAGACAATCACCGATCCCTCCGTCGCGAAGAACGCGATGGTCGATCTGGTCGCGCTCGTGCGCCGCTACAAGGGCACGTTCGAGGTCACGCGTGATCGCGCGCTGCCCACCGGCACGCTCGAGATCGAATCATCGATGCACCTGCGCATGCAGCCGCGCACGGGGCCGGTGGTGGAGCAGATCCTCGAGGACCGGGGGACCGTGGTCCTCTCCCCGAGTCACTAGTACCAGTTGTTCTTGATGTACGTCGCGGTGCCGAGGGGCAGCACGGAGACGCGCGCGTGGCGATCGAGAGAGGAGCCCTCCGTCGACGAGAAGAACAGCGACGAGGCGGTGCAGGAGCCGCTCGGGAAGCAGCTCATCTCGAACTGCGTCCAGTCGTTCTGGAGCGTGAGGCTCCCGTGATCGCCCACCGCCATCGCGAAGTCCTCGGCGGTCACGCTGCGCGGGATCGACATCGCCTGGACGCGGTCCCAGCGCGGCGTGGAGCTCGCGGACTCTTCCACCAGCACTTCGACGGAGAAGCCGACGACGCCGTTGGTCACGGAGCCCACGATCCGGCTGCGCCGCTTGCTCGCCTCGGCGAGGGCGACGTCGCCGCGCACCGGCCCGCCGCGGACGGCGACGCGGCTCGCATCGGCCACGAGGCCCGCGAACTTCGACGCCACGTCGAGCGGCTTCGTCTTCGGCTTGAGCTCGACGATCGCGAGGCTGGTGAGGATCCCGATGATCGCCACCACGAACATCATCTCGATCAGCGTGAATCCGCGCTGCCGCTTCATCGGCCCACTCCCATGTTGCGGAAATCGACCTGGAAGGTCAGGTAGCGGTACACCCGGTTACCCATGAGGCGAGCATCGGTGGCGCTCGGCAGCGTGACCGAGGCGTGATCGCCGAGGGTGTTGTGGTCGACGTGCAACGGATCGACGAGCGGCGGCGTCGCCCGCGAGGTCACGCCCTCGATGTTCGCGGTGGTGCGCGCGACGAGGCTGAGCGTCATCATCAGCGGCGGCGCGAACGGATCGCCGAGCACGCGCGCGGCCGTCATCGTGGTCTGCGCATCGCTCGACTGCCAGTCGCGCGCGGCGTCGGAATCGGGAT
>Ga0247741_1002167_pt1 | contig 10979 bp, 16 predicted proteins | sample UWRJL213509R2_FD_180945 | JGI IMG/M metagenome (GOLD analysis project Ga0247741, IMG submission 180945) | Plant litter microbial communities from Arlington Agricultural Research Station in Wisconsin, United States - UWRJ-L213-509R-2 | ecosystem: Environmental > Terrestrial > Plant litter >...
CCGCTCAAACCAGGCCACAACCGCACCGTCAGGTCGAGTGTGCCAATTTGTTCTCCATGGTCCATGGATGCGTTCTGCCGTGCATGCGCGATAACTTTATCGCCGTCCCCGTTCTTTCGCACCGGAAGGGTGATCTGGACCTCCTCGTTATCAGGAATCTCCTTGAGCCAGAGCGTCGCGAACGCGGGCGTCTGATCGGGTCCAAGAACGCGTTTACGCAGCTGGATAAGCAAGCAGGATGCATATCGTTTCTTTACGGCTAACCGCACAGGTTTACCCTGCTTTTGTGCCCATCCACCTTCGCGCGAGGGCGCCATCTTCCCCTTTCCGTAGAGAGTCCGGAAGACTAGCCTGCACGACGCAAACTCCTCCGGGAGGTCGCTGGAGCCTTTCGCGGTAGGGTTTATCTCCAACGTACCGACGTCCCAACCAAGGAGGCGTTTGGGGAGTTGTAGCTGAACGCTGCGGAAGGTGAGCGCGAGGCGCATACGACCGTAGCCGATACCGCCGACGAGAGGTAGTGAGTCGGTGAATTGCGAGTTGTGTTTGAATAGGTCGCGGAGGGGAAGCACGACGATGCCGATGACGGGGTCGGCTTCGTGGATCCTGCTGTCCCGGACGGAGATGATGACATCGGTGGTGACCCAGTCTCTGATGAATTTCTCGGTGCCAGCGTCGAACTAGATAAATGAATCAATAAGATGTGTAATCGCATACACCATAAATAACTCACGAAAGGATTATTGCTCTTCATCTTTGTCCGCGTCTTGTACACCCGCTGGTGGTTGATCATAATCGTACAATACGCACTAGGCAAGTCCGCCTCATCATCTTCCTCCGCATCCTCCTTGACCCCACTCTCCCTAATCTTGTCAACCTCCAACCCACTAATCTGCTCGATCCTCACAGACAATATCCCGCTCGGCCACTGCTCCGTAGGCTTCGAACTAGCAATAACCTCATCGCTCTTCTCCTTCAGATCTTCCTTCTTCTGCTGCTCGACCTCGGCGTCCTCAGCAGTCTCATCTCGTGCCTTGGCCTCACGCAGCTTGGCCTCGGCTTCCTGCTCGATCTTTTCGCGCATCTCCTTCGCATCTTGGCGTTTATGCTCGAGGTGTTGATCAAAAGTGGTTTTGGCAAAGTAGCCGACTTCCCAGTGAAGAGTGCCTGGCTCTTCCTTGCCCGAATCGCTTAAGAGCCCGTCGTTTCGGACGGACATGTGGTTTAGCGAGTCTTTGTCGGTCATGAGAGTTTTGAGGGGGACGTTAATGCAGCCTAGGAGGTCGTCCGCTGTGGCGCGGTCTGTGGGTAAAGTAAGTGCCAGGTCGGAAGCCCAAGAGTGAAGTAGAATGGCTTACCAGAATCCCAGAGCTTGAGCTGCAGAGACTCTTGAGCGTTAAGCTCAGCAGGACCGACGAGAAGAGCAGTCGTCTCTTCCCAGATAGGTTCAGCAGCCGAGACAATCCTGCGGTCGAATAAGCGTTCATGAGATAGAGAATCAAAGTACTCCTGCATACCTGGTAGACCACAGAGGTTTCCCCCACTTGCTCCACCCAATCGCCACATACGCATCACCTTTCTGGCCTTCAGACGACTTGAGGAGCTTCCCATCGTCTCCTTCCTTGAACCCTTCCGCGCGTCGCACAGTAAGAACAACCACACCAACCGCATCCGTATCCATCTTCGGCCTTCCCATCAATATCGTCTTCAGGTCCATATTCAAGCTCCTGGGGGCAACATACTCCTGCACCGCAAGATTGATGCTGCTCTGCAACCAGCTGTTAAGCCCAGGAACGTCCATCACATTCAAGAAATTCTTCGCCAAAGGAGTACATTTCATCGTCACTTTCGGTAGACCGAGAAGAGTGAGCGTCATCATCGACAGGAACGGCGGGTTTGGCGTCAGCTGGAACCTGACGCGGACGGTGGCGAGGAAGCCGGTCAGGTCGACCCAGACGGGTATCACCATTCCGCCAGAGACGAAGAATTCCATGAGTAGGTGGGCGTTGGCTGAGCGGCCGCGGATGCCTTTGGATGTGGTGTCTTTTGCGCGGTAGGCTACGGCCAGTTCCATGTTGATGAAATCGCCCTCTTCGGCTTTCATCCCGTCGACGTCTTTAGCTGCTGATCCGGCGTCGAGCCACCGGATGCCTAGGATGCGGATGGCTTCTGAGCCTTGTCCGATGTCGGCTACGCGGACTCCGTGCACCATCTTGGGTAGGGTGGCTTGCATGGTGTCTTCAAGCATGTCCGCAACGGACGTGAACAATGAGGGGTTGACGATCGGCCAGAGGGAGTGGAGGAAGGAGTTGAGCCATTTGGCGGATTCAGGAGCTGATTCGGATTTGTTGAGCGTCTTTTCCTGCACAAAGAAATGAGATGAGGTCATATGTAGTTAAATAACCACTTACTCGGGCATCTTCAGAGTCATGGTGGGGTTTTGATGGCTTAGGTTTTGCTTCATGCTGGATTACACCCAGGAGAAGACCAGCAGCACCGACGCCTAGGCCCAGCATCATGCACGCAAAGGGTGCCAAAAAGAATCCAAACCATCCAAGGCTGGTTGTATGGCCCTTGACCTTCTCGAATGCCGTCCACATGAGCAGAGCTCCAAAGGCGCCAACAGTGGCAGCACCGGCAGCTGCAATGCTAGTCTGTATCCTCGTTCGTCGCTGGTCACCAATAGGGTCCTCGATCCAGGTTCCCTGAGTTGCTTCGCGCACGACGGCCTCCATGTCAGAGTGGCGTGCATTTGTGTCCTCTTTGGTGTCTGCGCCTCTCTTCTCTCTTTCTTTTAGCTCGTCGGCTGTCGAGAGAGGAGGGGGAATCTGCTCAAGTTCGACAGAATCGGCATCGTGGATTGTCAGAGGGAGATGGGTGATGGGGTCGGTGACCTCGCGCTCGGTGTTATTTGTGTGGCCCTCCTTGGATTCAGACATTATGTCTGTGTGTGGGGGATGGAAACGCAGAGAGGAAGAGTATACATAGTGCTCGCCATTGGTACTGACGTCAGTCGTCACGGCTGCCCCACGAACGAACTTCGCAGCTCCATGATTTTGATTCCCACTTTGCCAAGCGCTTAGAGACTGTAACTTTGTGGAGTGAATGCAGCTACGTGTGTCCGTTCCAGGAACAACGATGTTCAAGTTCGTTGGTGGTAAACGGTAAAGTTCAAACTGATGAGGCGTGTTCCAAAAATGGCCTGACATGATATTATGATTACAAGCTAACAATCTACAGAGCACAGCGAGTACATCCACAATGCGACGAATATAGGCAAAAAGGTTAAGCACCAATGGCATCGAGAGCGAGGGGTTGTGAAGTGATCAGAGTAGCCTTCACAGCGTCCTTTTCAGCGACCACCTTCTCCACCTCCTTCGCCTTGCCCTTGCTGCTAGATTCGTCCTTTGACTCCTCCGTAGGATGAGCCAACTTCGCCTTCTTCCTCTTCTTCAGAAGCGCGGCAGACACAGCATTCTTGACACCCTCCTTCAGCTCGTTCGACTTCTCCAGATACTCAGTGTCATCAAAGCGATGTTTCTTGCCAGCCAGGACATCCGGTTCAGCATCGCCTGGCTTCTTGGATGAGGATGCTGAAGGGTCGATGCCCAATTTCCGTTCCAGAGCTTCCAACTTTGCCTTCTGCGCCTCCGCCTTGGCAACCAGACGCTCCGGCTCGCTCTCAATGTATTCGGCCAACCTATCAAAAAACATCAGCAACATGCATTTAGCAGTATAATGCACAAGTACTCACTTTTTCGCCTCCTTAATGGTACTCAACTTCCTTCCACTGAGATCACGACAAGAGTCATTATTGCTCGTCTTCTGACTGCTCATCCGACCACCAGCGGCCCTCAACTGACTTCCAAAACCACCTTTCCCACCCAGCAGGCGTGTTGTAAGCCTCAAAGTAACGAGCTCATTCGAAGGAGCTAGCTCCGAGATACGAAAGTCTGGAGGTGGTACACGGCCTAGATTTGTTGACAGGACAAGTGAATCGGCCAGAGAGACTGGGAAATCGGGGTATTTCTCGTGGACGTAGGAGAAGACATCCTGGACCTCTGATTCAGAGGGAACCGAGACCGAAAGAGTGTTGAAAGGCGCAAAAGCGCTGATGAGGACAGAGCTGTACATGACCGTTGGAACAGAAAGGCGTGGTCAGTCAATTGCGATTGATGGCACTGGCGCGCTTAGTCAGCTGCGATTTCCGCCTCTGTCTCCGGGCCGGCACTGGTTTCTGTTTCACAGGTCCAGCGATCGACACCTTGGAATCGAACCACCATGACGCTCTTCAGCCTGCCAGCATATCTCGACTGGCCTGCCCAGTTCTGTCTATTCTCAACATTGGCGACATATGTGGCGTCGTTGATCACCTCTAATGTCTCGCAGGTGGATAGGCTTTGGACATTCTTGCCGACCATCTACACCGCATATTATGCATTACTGCCCCTTTTGCCCAATTCTCAACCATTTTGGCTCGTTCCATACTCTCCGAAGGAACTGGGTTTTTCTTCTGTGAAAGATTACAGCCCCAGGGCGCTCTTGATGCTCTCTTTGGTCTGTGTTTGGATGACCAGGTTAGCATTTCTTGAAAGTATCAGCGAATCATCGACTAAAGTGTATTTAGATTGAGCTACAACACGTATCGACGCGGCTTGTTCAATCCGTGAGTTTGTATCCACGCTGATAGCTCCTCGCTGATCGCATATATCCTTAGGAAAGACGAAGATTACCGCTGGGCCGTCCTCCGATCTCAAATCTCCCCTTTCCTCTTCCAAGTGACGAACCTCACGTTCATCTCAGCCACCCAAAACGTCCTTCTCCTCTTACAAGGCTTTCCAACATACACAGCCTCTGTTCTCCAGCCTCATACCGCGCTCGGCCCGTCAGATTACGCCCTCGCAGGCCTCGCACTTGTCATCATAGGCCTCGAATTCACAGCTGATAATCAACAATACGCTTTCCACGCGTTCAAGCACGCGTATTTTGCAAAGAAGAAGGGAGACGCTTCTGTCAAGGCTTATAATCCTAAAGAACAGTGGCCCGGTGCGCGTCTTGCGTGGACTCCAACAGACGCGGAACGAGGATTCGGTACTCGCGGTCTTTGGGGGTACTCGAGGCATCCAAATTTCCTCTGCGAGCAGAGCTTCTGGGTACGTCTCACCTCTCATTATATTACAGTTTGTTTAATCTGCTTTTACAGTGGATTATCACCCTCTACCCCCTATTGGCGTCTTCACCACCCAACTTCCCCGACCAATCAGAGGTACCCACCCTGAGCGCCACCCTCATCGCCCTCATCACGCCCTCTCTCTGGAAACCCCTCTACACCTCCCTCCGCACCACTTTCACACCTCTCCTCGTCAATCTCCACCCTGCGATCTGCTATACGATCCTGTTCATCTCTTCAGCGAACTATTCGGAAAGTATCTCGGCGAAGAAGTACCCCGCTTACAGGGCGTATCAGCAGAGGGTGTCGATGTTTGACCCGGTGAGGACGTTGGCGAACAAGAAGGTTAAGATATTGCTTACTGGTGGGAAGAAGAAGTTGGAGGTGCTGGATCGACTCGTTTGGGGTCAGGAGATGTCGAAGAAGGAGTGAATGCTGTTGATCGAAGAGCGAGTGGTAAATAAGTAGGTGTTTGCAATATATTGCTTTGTATTGAACAGAGAAAAATTGTAGTGTAATTATTAACCTGACTTTTGGGCCCAACCAACCTGGTCATTCAGTTATAATATTACATGCTAGTGGAAGTGCTACGGTCTGGCAGAAACTGACATTGAAATAGCTGTGGTATGAGGATATATTATCACAGTATAAGTAGTTAGTAGGTCATACATGGATTAAAAATAAGATTTCTGTTCGAGTTCGTGAGACAGACAGGTGACTGTGCTACTGAATGTATATTCCGAAAGACAGAAATGTCGGTATCGTTGGAATGGGTTTCGTTCAACATGTATGAAAGGCCCACACAAAGGTCATGGCTGAAACAACAAACTTCGAGCTGGAGGCAGAGGCTGGCGTTCAGTGTACGCGGTCACCACTTTGACCTTCACGGGGAGGTACTCCCCATCCCAACTGCAGAAAGGTCTCAACTTACGTAAAAACTAGATGGCACTTCAGGTGGCATTTCCTGTGGAAGTGATGGTGGCGGACTACCCGAAGGTGTTCCCATTGGGTAGCCTGTATAATCTAAATACTGTGGCGGAACCCAAGGTGTTCCCACTAAGTAATCTGTAGAGTCTACAGACCGCGGCGGAAAAAAAGGGGGGTAGCCCATCGAAGGGTCTCCACTTCCATAAGCATCGTGTGGAATTACTGGCGGCAGCGAGCCAGCCCACGGTGGGTAGCCTGCGGGGACCAGAGCCCAAGGTGTGTAAGGATCGTTTGGATAACCCGTGTAATCTGCAGACAGGCCCCAGGGTGTGTTTGATTCCTTGGAGATTGGGACGTGTGAGCAACCTCTGAGAACGGCCTAGGAAAAACATGCAAGACGTACGAGATATTTGATATGTATGTTCCGGATCACCCATAGCTGACTCTCTTCCTTTTTATCTGTTCTCGTAGTTTCCCCCCGGGAAACATCTGTCGCCTGGAATCGCACACCACATTGAATACTTGATGGCAAGAGCATGTCAGCGAGAAAGAGCACAGTCCGCGATAAGGGAAACACACCAGTCAATGGACGATGCAGTAGACCCTCGCTCGACTGTAGTTTCCTCCTTGCAACGAGGGCATGTATATCTTTTATGATCCCCCGCGTGATTGGCTTCCTGAATCAGCACTACCCTCATGACGATCTTGGTATCTGGCTCTCGAGCCTTCTCGAATGCAACTTCGTCGTTAATCTGGATTACCTCTGCACCTGTGTCCAGGCAGAGGTCATACATCCCCTGATCCATGAATTCGATGAGAGTGCGATCCTCTGCGGTCTTTTTGTTAACAAAAAGAAGTCGAACAGCTGCTTGAAATTGCTATGTGACGTCGTTAACATTCATATTGGCGAACTGCGAACTAGGATAAGCCTACTTCTAGTGAACCTGCGTAGTTGAGGGAGATGGAGAATGGGCGTCCAGTGGCATCAACGAGCTTCAGATCTGCCATAACTGAGAGCCTGGCTGTCGGGTAGATCGCGCACATTTCCATGAGCATTAAAGTCTGAATCGCCATCGACCTAAGGTCAGATAATGACCGGATGAAGAAATAGTCGAACAGAGCATGCCTAGTATTTGGTCATGAAGAACTGAACATCCCGCATGGAATCCTGAAGAACCCGCGATACAGTTTCGTATCTAGATTTGCCCATTTTCTTCATGTCTTCCAGCTGGGTAATGTCAGCGCAAGTTGCCTGAGTGGAGTGTTAGATGATGGCCTATAACGTTATAACGAACATACTGGATCAATTTCGCCTGTGCCTGAAGCATTCCGAGGGTAGACGCTGGTGGAAGCGAGTCAATTTCACTGAGAAGATCACGCAGACGGGAGGTCATGGTTTCGAGATCTGACTTGTTCTGGGATACTCTCTGTGTAGCTTTGAGTATTATAACATTACTGTAACTGGCAGATACTCACATCAACGACATTCAGAACGCCGAGCAAGCCTCCAATTATGGCCTTGAGTGGGGTGCCAGCAACTGGGATGCCTTCTACGATTGGCGCTACCAATTGAAATCCTGCAGCGACCCGTTCCAAAGTTGGATGGCCATAAGCACTGTTTGTGTTACTTGTCGATGCAGCTGCGGAGTCGATGTTCGATGTGCCAGAGGAAAGACAACCAACTGCAGTGGACTCTCGACGATAGGGCCGCCGGAGACGCACAGGGATAACTCTCATTAGCAAGTCGGGAACCCACGGTGACTTTGCCTTCGTCGACATCTGCTAAATTATTGAGCGTGCGATTTGGACTTGAACTTGAACGGCGAACTCTTGAGGTTGGTGGGATGAGGAAATGAGATAGTTGGCCGCACGAAACCAAGCATAGAATACCAGCCAAGTACGACCAGCCTCATGTACCGCTCTATGCACACTTGTCAATGAAGACAAGGCATTGGCATGGACGCACAGCAATAAAAGGGCTCATGATCACGGCCCGGTACATAATACTTTCGGACATATCGGCGCTGCTACGAATCACGAGTGTTGCAATTCTAACATTTGCGCCTTCACTCCACCTTCACTCCACCTTCACTGGCTCTTCATTGCTCAACGTGCGCACCCACGTCGGGCATAAAATGCGCTCACCATCTTTATGGGTACACCGCTACAAGCCCGGTGCCGCACGTAGGCTTCTAGCTACCATAGCCACCAATCAACATCCACGCATATCCCAGACCGTTATAGAGAAAGTCGTTCAGAAATATGCCGTTGGGCTACCAGAAGGCAAAGTCGTGAAGGCTGGAGACTATGTGATGATTCGGCCTGAACATGTCATGACCCACGATAACACTGGCCCAGTGGTATCCAAGTGCGTCTTCTGATGTTATTTCACTTCCCTCTGACATCCCGAATATATTCAGATTCAAATCAATAGGCGCGACTCGGATATACAACCCCTCGCAGCCCGTCTTCACGCTCGACCATGATGTCCAAAACCGGTCCTCCAAAAACCTCTCCAAGTACAGCATGATTGAGGAGTTTGCTCGAAAGCATGGTGTGGACTTCTACCCTGCGGGTCGAGGCATCGGGCACCAAGTCCTCGTGGAGGAGGGTTATGCATTTCCACATACACTTACAGTGGCCAGCGACAGCCATAGCAACATGTACGGTGGTGTGGGGTGCGTTGGGACGCCTATCGTGCGTACGGATGCTGCTGCTTTATGGGCAACGGGGAAGACCTGGTGGCAGATCCCTCGTATGGTGAAAGTTGAGCTGCGTGGACGTCTAGCTCCTGGAGTGACGGGGAAGGATGTCATCGTGGCACTCTGTGGATCTTTCAACAAGGACGAAGTACTGAATGCCGCCTTGGAGTTTACGGGAGATGGTATTGCGGCTCTCGCAGTGGACGACCGGCTGACCATATCAAATATGACAACGGAATGGGGTGCTCTTGCGGGTGTATTTCCGGTGGACGAAACACTTCTCAAGTGGTACGATGGCGTTTTGAAGAAGCTCGAGCTTAGGACGTTCTCTACCTCACCTGGAATCCCTCGACCTCCCACTCATCCTCGGATAAACGAATCACGACTAAAGGCCCTTCGAGCAAACGTCCTCAGCTCCGATCCTGGAGCTGAATATGCCTCACACCTTGTCTTCGACCTTTCAACTCTCGTCCCACATGTCTCTGGCCCCAATAGCGTCAAGGTCTCGAATCCTCTACCAGTACTTGAAGAGAAGAAGATTCCAATCCAAAAAGCCTACCTTGTCAGCTGCACCAACTCACGAGTCTCTGACATAGCAGCCGCAGCCGCGGTGATGAAAGGTCGTAAAGTCGCTTCTGGAGTCGAGTTTTACATCGCTGCCGCGAGCTCTACCGTCCAGCAAGAATCAGAACAACTTGGGGATTGGGAAACTCTGGTTCTTGGAGGTGCGAAGACTCTGCCGGCTGGTTGTGGGCCTTGTATTGGGCTTGGGACGGGTCTATTGGAAGAAGGTCAAACGGGTATTAGCGCTACGAACAGAAATTACAAGGGGAGGATGGGACATCCGCTTGCACAGGCGTACCTTGCTAGTCCAGCAGTTGTGGCTGCTAGTGCTATCAAGGGCTATATCTGCGGCCCCGACTCACTCGATGCATCCAGCTTACCCCCTGTGGGTGCACCCACGTTCTCGATCGTCAATAACGATGCTTCCAAGACTACTTCCGAGACGCCTACGACCACTGAACCACTTCTTCCTGAATTCCCGACTGCCTTCTCCGGCTCTCTTCTCTTCGCACCTCAAGACAATCTGAATACCGATGGAATATACCCTGGCAAGTACACTTATCAGGACGACATTACCCTTGCACGACAAGCCGAAGTGGTCATGGAGAACTACGATCCAGGCTTCGCATCTCTTGTTGCGTCGCTCATCTCCACTCAAGAGCGCGACACCGCATCGAAAACACCGAAGAATGCAAAACAAGGCGTCATCCTCGTCTCGGGGTACAACTTTGGCACCGGCTCCTCTCGCGAACAAGCTGCTACTGCACTCAAGGCCGCCGGTGTGCCGCTCGTCATCGCAGGCTCCTTTGGCGACATTTTCAAGCGGAATGCGATCAATAATGGCTTGGTGTGCCTTGAATGTCCAGAGCTCGTTGGTGACCTTACCAATGCGTATGCTAAAGACGGAAAGCGTGGCGCTGGTGGCCAGCAGGGCGAGCTGACGGTGGATAAGGGCATGGAGGTGAAGATCGGGATGGCAGATGGCAAGGTTGTCGTTAAGGGTGGAGTTTTGGGTGAGCAGAAGGTGTATCAGGTGAAGCCAGTTGGAGCGAGCGTGCAGGAGTTGTGGTTGTGCGGTGGCTTGGAGGGGTATATCTTGAAGGAAATCGAAGCATCGGAGTCTCGGCTTGAGGTCTAGTCATACGCGAAGGAGGTAAAAGTATATCTCACATCTAGGTAATAACATTGTATCATAAATTGAAGAATAGCCTATTGACAAGTAGAACGAAGACTGATTCCAAGGGAATCCTGAAGCACGGTGATGATGGTAAATTCAAGACCTTCTCCTAGTCTTCGCTACTCCCCACTGCTTTCTTTGAAGAGAGGACCTGGCCGCAGAGGATGTATAGATCGAACTGGCAGAAAAGAACGACTCACATGAGGGGATAATACCGTCATATCATATGCTGAGGTTGCTATTTCTAAAAATAATGTAGTTAAAATTGACAACCTCTAACCTGATTGAACACCTGATGACCGATGTGTATCTTAGAGCTGTTCTGTCGAGCTTGGGCTCGTGGATGATAGCTGCGTCAAGACTTATTGGTATCTATAAGATAGTCTCATTCATAAATGAGGATATTCTAGGAGATATTCGAACGTACATGATAGAGTGT
>Ga0247741_1002168_pt1 | contig 10979 bp, 10 predicted proteins | sample UWRJL213509R2_FD_180945 | JGI IMG/M metagenome (GOLD analysis project Ga0247741, IMG submission 180945) | Plant litter microbial communities from Arlington Agricultural Research Station in Wisconsin, United States - UWRJ-L213-509R-2 | ecosystem: Environmental > Terrestrial > Plant litter >...
GAGCTCCCCGCCGCGTTTGACCAGGGGAGCAGTCAAGGGGATCAGCGTCTTGAGGGCGGAGACCGCGCGCGCGGTCACGGCATCGAATGACCCGGTATCGACGTCCTCGGCCCGCGCGCGAAGAACTTCGACGTTGTCGAGTGACAGCAGCGACGCTTGCTCGGTCAGCCACGCGACACGGCGTTCCATCGGCTCGATGAGGACCCAGGAAACATCCGGTCTCGCGATCGCCAGAACCAAACCGGGAAGTCCGGCACCGGACCCGACGTCACCGACGCGCGCCGCGGACGGAAACGCCCCTGCGATGACGGCGCTGTTCAGGACGTGGCGCGACCACAGGCGTGGAGGTTCGAGCGGACCGATCAGCCCGCGCGTCTCGCCATGCAGCGCCAACTGCTCCGTGAAGAGACGGGCGAGCCCGATTCGGTCACCGAAGATCGTCTCGGCCACACCGGGCTCGAGCTCGACATCCGACATCACTGTTTCACGTGAAACACGTCAGGCGCGGCGGATGACCGTGTGGCGGTCTGCGCCCTCGCCGTACGACTCCGACACGAACCCGCGATCGGCGACGATGTCGTGGATCAGCTTCCGCTCATAGCTGGACATCGGGGGGAGGGACGCCTGGCCGGCGCCCTCCTCGAGTCGCTCGATGGCGCGCGCAACGAGCTGCTCCAGCTCACCCTGACGGGTGTCGCGAGAACCACCGACGTCGAGGATCAGGCGCGAGAAGCGTCCCGTCTTGTTCTGCACGGCAAGGCGCGTGAGCTCCTGCAACGACCGGACGGTCTCGGGGTCGGACAACACCGAAAGTGTCGTACCGCCCGCGGGGGCCTCCACCGAGACGTACGCGCGGCCCGCGCGCACGTCCAACTCGATGTCTCCATCGATGTCGGCGATGTCGAGAAGCTCCTCGATGTAGTCGGCCGCGATGTCGCCCTCCTGCTCCAGGTGGGCGACCGAGGGGACTTCCTCCTCCGTGGACACGTGTTCGGGCGTCTGTGCGTCGGATGTCGTGGTCATGTCGTGAGCTCCTCGCGCCCTCAGCGGCGCTTCTTGGGATTCTGTTTGGTCGTCTTCGCCGCGGTCGAATTTGTCGACGCGGTCGATGCAGAAGACGGGGGAGGGGGCGTCGCCGGCGTACTCGGTGTCGTGGAAGAGGACGAAGCGGTGGCCGAGGCCTCCGCGCCCGATCCCGTGGAGGCGGACGCCGCAGGAGCAGCCGGGGGAGTGGACGACGTACCATTCGGGCCCGTACCGGCGGGTCGTGTCTGCTTCTTCGCGCGCTGCTTTCCGACCGGCTGCTGCCTCTTCGGAGCGACCGCCTTCTTCTTCTCGGCCTCGGCCAGCAGTCGCGTCTGCTCCTCGACGTAGCGTTCCATAGAGACGACCTTGCCCTCGGCATTGATCGCCTTGCCCTTGCGCGCCAGCCGCTCTTCGCGCGCCTTGGCCGCATCCGAGCCGGGTGTCGGCATCTCACGAATGACGATGAACTGCTGAACCATCGTCCAGATGTTGCTCACGAACCAGTAGATGACGACACCGAGCGGGAAGAAGACACCCGAGAAGATGAACGCCAGCGGAAGGATGTAGAGCATGATCTTCTGCATCTGGTACGCCTGGCCGGTCTTGGCCTCGGGCGACAGGTTCTTCGAGATGATCTGAAGCTGCGTGAAGAACTGCGACGTGATCATGAGGATGACCAGCACCACCAGGATCGCGACGGTCGCCTCCCACCCGGCCGGGCGGGTCTCCCAGGCGCCGGCGAGGGTGTCGTGCAGAGACGCCACGCCGAACAACTTGGCGTCGAAGAACTGCTGCGTGAGTTCGGGCGTCAATACTCCGACGCCACCGACACCATCCTTGACGTGCTGGCCGATGGAGGACAGCACCGAATACAGCGAGAAGAAGATGGGCATCTGCACCAAGAGAGGCAGACAGCTCGAGACCGGCGTGGTGCCGTGCTTCTTATACAACGCCATGGTCTCTCGACTCATGGCCTCTCGAGAGAGCTGATCGCGCTTGCCCTTGTACTTCTCCTGAACTTTTCGCAGCTCAGGGGCAATTTCCATCATCTTGCGCTGGCTTTTGATCTGCCGCACGAAGAGGGGGATCAGCGCGGCACGGACCACGATGACCAGGCCCACGATCGACAACACCCAGGTGATGCCGTCTGCGGCGCCGAGCCCCAGGGTCGTCCACAGCCAGTGCCATGCGACGAGGATGAGTTCGACCACCCATTTGAGGGGCCAGAGGACGACTCCGATCAGATCCGGCACGGATCAGTCCTTTCTTCGGGGCGACGGGACGACGAAGCCCAGTGAGGTCAACTCGTCCCGGAAGTTTTCGTGTGGGCGGACATCGTCGATGCCGCCTTGGGCCCACGGATGGCAGCGCGCCAGACGCGCCGCGGCCATGACCGATCCACGGACGACGCCGTGCTGCTGGATGGCGCCGACCGCGTAAGCCGAACAGGTGGGGTAGTACTTGCAGACGTCCCCGTAGAGAGGGGAGATCGTCGCACGGTAGGCGATCAATGCCGCGATCGCCGCGTTGCGCGGCACGAGGCAGGTCGCCCGAAATCCATGGGCCAGGTCCAAGTGGGCGTGGCCGGTCATTCCCGTCGGAAGCGGAGCGCTCATTCGCGCCCCCGACGCAAGCAACGCAGTACCTCGGCCCGCAGCGTCGCAAAATCCGCTCCAGCCGCAGGCGTCAGAGCACGGATGACGACGTCGCGTCCGGGTGCGACGTCCGTGAGGGCCTCGTGACAGACGGCCTTCAACCGTCGCCGGACGGTGTTGCGGACGACGGCGTTGCCGACGGCCTTCGACACGATGAATCCGAACCGAACGTCTTCGCTGGAACTCTTCATGACGTGTGTCACGGTGTGTGCTCCGGCACAGCGATTGCCCCGGCGGACGACGGATCTATAGTCGACGCCGCGGGTGAGACGATTCGCTCGGGCGAGCACCGGGAAGGGTCAGGCCGAGACGGTGGTGCGACCCTTGGTGCGGCGCGCCGAAAGAATGGCGCGACCCGCACGGGTACGCATACGAGCGCGGAAGCCATGCTTCTTGGCGCGACGGCGGTTGTTGGGCTGGAAAGTACGCTTGCTCATGAGTGTCACTCCGGGAGACGAGTCGCCGGGACGTGGCGACCGGAGACGTTTCTAGGCGGGAGAAGGATGCCGCGAGGGCATAAGTCAACCTGGTAAGAATACGTCCTCATCGGGCAGGGGACAAACCGAGGTTCGATGAGGGGGCATTATCCCCAGCGAAACTCGCCCGGCATGGCATCGACACGCCGCCTGGTCCTACAGTGGATTTTGCTCCGCCGCAGCGCCTGGCTAGCGTGGGCGCGACAGTTATCCACAGGTTCGACGCGCGCGATCCCGCCTTCCGAACACGGTGACTGAAAGATATCCGCAACCCGGGGGACCCATGTCACAGCACGATGTTCCAGACATCTCGATCTGGGCGGCCGTGCTCGACTCCCTCGCTGAGGACGACCGCATCACGCCGCAGCTCTACGGGTTTCTCAGCCTCGCGGTCCCGCAAGGAGTCATGGCCGGCACCCTTTACCTCGACGTGCCCAACGATCTCACCGCGGCGCAGTTCAACAAGAGGATGCGTCCGTCGATCCTCGAAGCACTCGCGCGCCTCGAACACCCCTCGGGTGGAGTCACCTTCCGCGTTGTCGTCAACCCCGATCTCGCCGAGGCCCACCTCGTACCCCGGGAAGCCGCGTCCGCACCCGCCCCTGCGACGACGACGCCCGATGCAGCCGCCCCCGCGCAGTCGGGACTCCGCTCCTATGTCGAGTCACCGCCCGAGGTCCCCGCATCGGCTTCGCGGAGCGACACCCGGCTGAATCCGAAGTACACCTTCGACAACTTCGTCATCGGTCAGTCGAACCGTTTCGCGCACGCCGCCGCGGTCGCCGTTGCCGAGGCGCCCGCCAAGGCGTACAACCCGCTCTTCATCTACGGCGAGTCCGGCCTCGGCAAGACCCACCTCCTCCACGCCATCGGCGACTACGCCCTCAACCTCTACACGGGCATCCGCGTCCGGTACGTCTCGAGCGAAGAGTTCACCAACGACTTCATCAACTCGATCGCGAACAACAGGGGCTCGGCGTTCCAGGCCCGTTATCGCGACGTCGACATCCTCCTGATCGACGACATCCAGTTCCTCCAGGGTCGGGCCGAGACGCAGGAGGCGTTCTTCCACACGTTCAACACCCTGCACGACCACGACAAACAGGTCGTCATCACGAGCGATCTACCCCCGAAGCACCTCACCGGGTTCGAAGACCGGATGCGCAGCCGCTTCGAATGGGGCCTGATCACCGACGTCCAGGCACCTGACCTCGAAACGCGCGAGGCGATCCTCCGCAAGAAGGCCCAGAGCGAGCGCCTGCAGGTTCCCGATGACGTCCTCGAATACATCGCCACGAAGGTCTCGAGCAACATCCGCGAGCTCGAAGGCGCCCTGATCCGCGTCTCGGCCTTCGCCAACCTCAACCGATCTTCGTTGGACGTCCAGCTCGCCCAGACGGTACTCCGCGACATCATCGACCAGGACGACGCCAACGTCGTCTCGCCGACCGACATCATCACGGCGACGGCACAGTACTTCAAGCTCTCGGTCGACGACCTCTACGGCTCGAGTCGCTCGCAAGCGGTCGCGACTGCCCGCCAGATCGCGATGTATCTGTGCCGCGAGCGCACGAGCCTGTCGTTGCCCAAGATCGGTCAGCTCTTCGGTAACCGCGACCACACCACCGTGATGTACGCCTACAAGAAGATCAGCGACCTCATGAAGGAACGCCGATCGCTGTACAACCAGGTGACCGAGATCACGACGATCATCGGTCGCGCCGGCCGCTGATCGTCGACCGCACGCGACGGATTCCTCTCGATTCACGCGTCGCTGGGCGACATATGCCCTTTCCCGCGCTTGACAGCGCGCTCTCGATCGCACCAAGATTCCGTTTTCACAGTGTGGATAACCTGTGGATAAGCCACTCGGAATACGTCGTCCCTGTGCACTCAGGCGGACTTGCTGTGGAGAGCCATCGAAACGCGAGTTGGTCGCACATCGGCGTAAACGCAACGATCCGCAGCTCGTCCACAACTCACACGCGTGTAGTTCCGTACTCCCGACCGGCATGTCGGCAGTTGTCCACAGGTTCCACAGGCGTTAACACCATTAACTACTTTCTTCATTGAAGAGATCGATTCCCCTCACCTTTACCGGACAGGTTGGGGAGCGAAGCGGCATCACGACCGCCACGACCCGGCACTAGCATGGGTAAGCCCACACCTCGGACGACAGATCTCCACAGGACGAGTTTTCACACCTCAAGGGAGCGACCGTGAAGTTCCACGTCAATCGCGATGTATTCAGTGACGCGGTCTCTTTCGTCGTCAAGTTGCTTCCGCAGCGCAACCCGCAGCCGATCCTGGCCGGTGTGCTCATCGAAGCCGGACCCGATGGGCTCTCGCTCTCGGCTTTCGACTACGAAGCATCCGCACGAACCGTCATCGAGGCGAGCGTCGACAGCCCGGGCACGATCCTCGTCCACGGCCGTCTGCTGTCGGAGATCGCCAACCGTCTGCCGAGTGCCCCCATCCAGGTCGTCGTCGACGAAGACGGCGGCATCGTGCTCAGCTGCGGATCGGCGCGCTTCACCCTGCCCGGAATGCCCGTGCAGGAGTATCCGGCCATCCCCGAGGTGACGGCCGAACCGGGGCTGGTCCCGGCGGAGGATTTCGCGACGGCGATCGCGCAGGTGGCCTTCGCCGCTTCGCGCGACGACGTGACCCCCGTACTCACCGGTGTGCAGCTCGAGGTCTCGGGCACGACGCTCAGCCTGGTGGCTACCGACCGTTACCGGGTCGCACTCCGCGAGATTCCCTGGGACGGGGCCGCCGCGCTCGAGGGCGAAGCCTCTGCGCTCGTTCCGGCGCGCACCCTCCAGGAGGTCGGAAAGACGTTCGCGCACGGCGGCGACATCCGCATCGCGTTCTCCGGATCGGGTGACCGCGAGATCATCGCGTTCTCGTCGGGCGACCGGACGGTGACGTCGCTACTGATCAAGGGGAACTTCCCGCCGGTGCGTCGTCTGTTCCCCGACCAGAACGCCCACCACGCGGTCGTGAACACCGCCGAGCTCGCCGAAGCCGTACGTCGTATGCAGATCGTGCTGGACCGCTCCGCCCCGCTGCGTTTCACGTTCTCGTCGGACGGCGTGACGATGGATGCCTCGGGCGGAGATCAGGCTCGGGCCTCGGAGTCCGTCGATGCGCACCTCGACGGCGACGATGTGGTGCTGGGGCTCAACCCGCAGTACCTGCTGGAGGCACTGACGGCGGTGCGGAGCGAGTTCGTGCGGATCACGTTCACGTCTTCCGACAACGCCAACAAGCTGAGCCCGGTGCTCATCACCAGCCAGACGTCGGTCGACAAGGCGGGCGCCGACACGTTCAAGTACCTCCTCCAGCCGAATCTGCTGCTGCGCTGACGTGATCGTCGAGCACGTCAGCCTGGTCGACTTCCGCAACTACGCGGCCGCGGATGTCTCGCTCGTCGCGGGACCCAATCTGTTCGTCGGGCGCAACGGTCAGGGCAAGACCAACCTCGCCGAGGCGATCGCGTACGTCGCGACGCTCGGATCGCACCGCGTTTCGGGTGACCAGGCACTCGTCCGAGCGGGCGCCGAGTCGGCGATCCTGCGGGTCCGTGTCGCCCACGCAGAGCGCACGATTCAGCTCGAGGCCCAGCTGAACCGCAGTGGACGAAACCGCGCGCGCGTCAACGGCGTCGACGTCCGTCCCGCGGAACTGCCCCGTTACGCCCAGGTCGTCGTGTTCGCCCCCGAAGATCTCGGCATCGTCCGGGGAGACCCGTCGGCGCGGCGACGTTTCGCCGACCAGCTGCTCGTCCAACGAGCACCCCGCATGGCCGGCGTCCTCGCCGACTACGACCGGGTGCTCCGCCAGCGCGGTGCCCTGCTCAAGTCCGCGCGGGCGCGCGGCATCCGTGGCGACGCGCTGTCGACGCTGGATGTCTGGGACGACAAGCTCGTCGCGCTCGGTTCCGAGCTGATCGATGCCCGTCAGGTGCTGGCCGAAGAGCTCACCGGACCGGTCGCGACCGCGTACGCGGCGATCGCCGGTGAGGATCACCGCCCGCAGATCGACTGGGTTCTGTCGGTGCGAGGCGCCGACCCGGAAGAAGGCGAGGATTCGGGCACGGCGGGAGGCGCTGGGTCCACCGCCGAGCTCTTCCGCGAGGCCCTCGCGCAGAAGCGGTCGGCCGAATTGGAGCGCGGCCTGAACCTTGTCGGCCCGCATCGCGACGACTTGCGCCTCAGCATCCGCGGGCTCCCCGTGAAGGGCTATGCGTCGCACGGCGAGTCGTGGTCGGTCGCTCTCGCGCTGCGTCTGGCATCCGCGCAATTGCTGCGCGCGGAGTCCCGCAGCGGCGACCCCGTGCTGATCCTCGACGACGTCTTCGCCGAGCTGGACGCGCAGCGCCGTGCGCGACTCTCCGAACTCACGGCGCAGTTCGAGCAGGTCATCGTGACGGCGGCGGTCTGGGAGGACGTGCCGCAGGCCCTTCGCCGACGGATCGTCCGGATCGAGGCCGGGCGCATCGTTCCCGAGGACGATGCCGTTCCCGAGGAAGGGACCGTTGTCGCGGACGCGGTGCCGCCGGCATCCGAGGCGGAAGATGACTGACGACGAACCGGGCGACATCGTGGGGGCCGAGGCGCCGTCCCTGACGGTGGGCACCTACCTGCGGCTGCGCGGGATCGCCGCTCCGCGTTCGCGGAAGCGCCGCAGGATCCGCGATGCCGAGGGCGAGAACGTGCCTTTCGCACCCGGGCGGGATCCGCACGGTCTCGCGGACGTCGTCGCCGACCTCACGCGGGAGGCCGGGTGGAATACGCATCTCGCCAGCGAGGACGTCCTCCGCCGTTGGGCGGATGTCGCGGGCGAGCAGACCGCCGAACACGCGCGCCCGGTCTCGCTCGAGGGCGGCGTGATGACCGTGCAGTGCGATTCGACGGCATGGGCGCGCCAACTCTCGAGCCTGCGCACGGACATCCTCACGCGCATCATCCGCGACCACCCCGATGCGGGCATCACCGCGGTGCGCTTTGTGGGGCCGGACGTTCCCTCCTGGAAATGGGGCTCCAGGACCGTTCCAGGCCGCGGTCCACGCGATACCTACGGTTGAGAGAGCATTTGGGGTGCCTCGCAAGATTTCATCCCCGCAGACGGGCCCGTGATGCGCGCGAAAGGTCGCCGCTCCGATAGACTGGGAGGAAGACTTTTCCCTATTTGGAGCGCCCCCTCTCTATGACTTCCGACTCATCCGACAGCGCTCTTCCCGGTTCCGACGAACGCGAGCACCACGCGTACGGAGCGGACGAGATCCAGGTCCTCGAGGGTCTCGAGGCGGTGCGCAAGCGCCCCGGCATGTACATCGGGTCCACCGGCCCGCGCGGGCTGCACCACCTGGTCTACGAGATCGTCGACAACTCCGTCGATGAGGCGCTCGCGGGATACTGCGACACCATCGATGTCACGATCCTTCCCGATGGCGCCGTTCGTGTGATCGACAACGGCCGAGGCATCCCGGTCGATGTGCACCGCACCGAGGGCAAGTCCACCGTGGAGGTCGTCCTGACGGTCCTGCACGCGGGTGGCAAGTTCGGCGGCGGCGGGTACGCCGTCTCGGGTGGGCTGCACGGAGTCGGGTCGTCCGTCGTGAACGCGCTGTCGTCGCGGCTCGAGGTCGAGGTTCGTCGTCAGGGCTACGTGTGGCGTCAGTCGTACGGCGGTGGCGGTGTGCCGAAGGCGCCGCTCGAGCGTGCGGAGGAGAGCTCCGAAACGGGCACGACGATCACCTTCTGGCCCGACGAGACGATCTTCGAGACGGTCGACTTCGACTACGACACGCTGCGCACGCGATTCCAGCAGATGGCGTTCCTCAACAAGGGACTCCGGATCGACCTGCACGACGAGCGTCCCGAGAAGGCGTACGACGAAGAGGTCGAGGGCCAGCTCGTTCTTCAGCAGCCGACCGACAGCTTCCTGTACGAGCGCGGCCTCGTCGACTACGTCGAGTACCTCAACAAGGTACGCAAGGCAGAACCGGTCAACGACGTGATCATCGACTTCGAGTCCGAGGCTCCCGACAAGAAGATCGCCATGGAGATGGCGATGCAGTGGACGACGAGCTACACCGAGAACGTCTTCACGTACGCGAACACGATCAACACGCACGAGGGCGGCACGCACGAAGAGGGCTTCCGCGCCGCGCTCACGACGCTCGTCAACAAGTACGCACGTGCCAACAACCTCCTGAAAGAGAAGGACGAGAACCTTTCCGGTGACGACGTCCGCGAGGGCCTGACCGCCGTCATCTCGGTCAAGCTCTCCGAGCCGCAGTTCGAGGGCCAGACCAAGACCAAGCTCGGCAACACCGAGGCGAAGGCATTCGTGCAGAAGGTCGTCGGCGATCAGCTGGGCGACTGGTTCGATCGCAATCCCACTCAGGCCAAGAACATCATCCGCAAGGCCATCGACGCGGCGACCGCGCGACTCGCAGCGCGGAAGGCACGCGAGACAGCTCGTCGCAAGAGCGTGTTCGAGTCCGCCTCGATGCCCGACAAGCTCAAGGACTGCACGAGCAAGGACCCCTCGATCAGCGAGATCTTCCTCGTGGAGGGTGACTCGGCCGGCGGTTCGGCGGTGCAGGGTCGCGACCCCCACACGCAGGCGATCCTTGCGCTCCGCGGCAAGATCCTGAACGTCGAGCGCGCCCGCATCGATCGTGCTCTCGGCAACAACGAGATCCAGGCGATGATCCAGGCCTTCGGCACGGGCATCGGCGAGGACTTCGACATCGCCAAGTCCCGGTACCACAAGGTCGTCCTGATGGCCGATGCCGATGTCGACGGCCAGCACATCACGACGCTCTTGCTGACCCTGCTGTTCCGTTACATGCGCGGTCTGATCGAGGCCGGATACGTCTACCTGGCGCAGCCCCCGCTGTACCGCCTCAAGTGGTCGAACTCCCCGCACGAGTACGTCTACAGCGATCGCGAGCGCGACGCGCTGCTGGCCGCCGGGCTCGCGGAGGGCAAGCGGATCCCGAAGGACAACGCCATCCAGCGGTACAAGGGTCTCGGCGAGATGAACGACAAGGAGCTCTGGGAGACCACGATGGATCCCCAGACCCGCACGCTCCTGCAGGTGACGATCGAAGATGCCGCGGCCGCCGACGAGATCTTCTCGACGCTCATGGGCGAGGACGTCGAATCGCGACGCACCTTCATTCAACGAAACGCCAAGGACGTCCGCTTCCTTGACATCTGACGGACATCCGATGCTCGACGTTTCGACTCGCTTCGCTCGCTCAACGACCGGGTCCACTCGGCTCGTTGAGCGAGGAGCGCGGCGACGAGACGAAACGCCCTCATCCACGAAAGCGAACTCATGACTGACGAAGACCGCCCCGACGTGACGCCGGCGCACGATCACGGCCGCATCGACCAGGTCGACCTGCAGACCGAGATGCAGCGCAGTTACCTCGACTACGCGATGGCCGTCATCGTCGGCCGGGCGCTCCCCGATGTGCGCGATGGTCTCAAGCCCGTGCACCGCCGCGTGATCTACGGCATGTACGACGGGGGATTCCGGCCCGACAAGGGTTTCTCGAAGTGCGCCCGCGTCGTCGGCGAGGTCATGGGTCAGTACCACCCGCACGGTGACTCACCGATCTACGACGCCCTCGTGCGCCTCGTGCAGCCGTGGTCGCTGCGTTACCCGCTCGCCGACGGGCAGGGAAACTTCGGCTCGCCCGGCAACATGGGCGCCGCGGCCCCGCGTTACACCGAGACGAAGATGGCGACGCTCGCGCTCGAGATGGTGCGCGATATCGAAGAAGAGACCGTCGACTTCG
>Ga0247741_1002169_pt1 | contig 10976 bp, 11 predicted proteins | sample UWRJL213509R2_FD_180945 | JGI IMG/M metagenome (GOLD analysis project Ga0247741, IMG submission 180945) | Plant litter microbial communities from Arlington Agricultural Research Station in Wisconsin, United States - UWRJ-L213-509R-2 | ecosystem: Environmental > Terrestrial > Plant litter >...
ACGAATTCCCCATACTACCATCTTTCTGAAATTTTCGTTTGCATGAGGGCACCAGAAAGATGGTAGTATGGGGAATTCGTCCGCCGGATCCGCCAGATCTTCCGGCGGAAACACTTAAGTTCCAGCGAAAGTCTTTAAGTACGAAATGCCCTACGGCCTTAAGATCGCCCCGAATCCTCGAATTAAGGCTACACCATAAAGCCTTAAGTGCAAAATATTAAGGTACATGACTTAAGGTTGTTAACATTTTCGAACTTAAGTGCTGACATGAGTATGCAAATTCTGAAACGTAAACTTAAGTTACGAGAAATTCATGCTTAAGTGGTACACAGTCCCAACTCAATTCGCTTAAGTATAACCTCACAAACAACCTTAAGTTCTAGGCCAATATCCTTAAGTGCGGAATTTCTTGCAGCCTTAAGTTCCTTGACACTCCTTAACTTAAATATGAGCACTGCAAGTCTTAAGCATGGGCGAAAACCATTTAAGTCAATAAATTATGATACTTATATGCAGAAAATTGACGTACAATGCACTTGAGTTCTGATACAAATTACTTCACTTAAAGCTCGGTGACTGCATTTGTGACTTAAGGTTGTTCTTGAAACCAGACGCTTAAGTTATTCTGATTGCGATTGACGCGCAGTCGGCGCTTAAGCGCTGAATGATATACTAATTAATTATATGTTGTTGCAGTCTTAAGTGCTAGCCAACAAGCGATGCTTGAATGGTCACTTAAGCATCTGCGCTGAGGACTCAGAGACAACACTTAAGTAAATTTAAGTAAATTTGGTGGTTTCCATTTAAGTCCTTTAAATTATTTCGATACTGGAGAGACTTAAGTGATTTAGTCACTTCAGACCTCGATTACGCAGCTTAAGAGACGGGCACCTCATTATATGAGACACTTTATGCGACATATAAGGTCTATTTTATACTGAGCATAATAATATTGGTCTCAGTGGTAAGTGGTGTACTAGTGAAGTGCTTTTGATTGGAGGCTTTATGTTCGACTCCCATGGGTCTCTTAATTTTTGAAAAACTTCCATGCAACTTAAGTGATGTGTCGATGTGTGAGGCATACTTAAGCGCCCAGATCCTATTTTTAGATCATTCAACTTAAGGCTACTTTAGCGTTTCGAACTTAAGTGCTGACGCAAGAACGCAGAATTTGAAGCGCAAAATTATGCTGAGAGTAGAAAGCACTTAAATTATGCATATTCCACACTCAATCCACTTAAGTGAGTGTAACACCTTAAGTCGAAACATGCAGGTGCATGACTTAAGGACATTGAACTTAAGTAAGTACATCATCGTCAGATCTCTTACCAAAGTTTGTGGGGTTGAAGTCGTCAATGAAGTCCTCGAAATCAATAGAATTCCCACCCCATATCTTGGATGTGGGCTTAAGTATTTCGGTGAGCACCAAACCTATATCTCATTGATTTCACCTAAGTCTTACTTGAGCACTGTGCTCTGATAAGTATACTTAAGTTTATTATTATAAACTAAAACCCTTATGGTAGTTATGCACTTCAGCAGAAACAACCCTCGTCCCCCTCTTAAGTGCTTAAGCCTTGAAGTGTCGCAGCTTAAGCATTTCCGCCATTTGCGCCGGATCCGGCGGACGAATTCCCCATAACACCATCGCTCTCGAGGGCACATGACCCGGAACATATGTACCGGGATGGGCCGGTAGAACGACGTTCAAATATCTCGAGCGACTCTCTGAGCTCTCGACCGATCTCTCTGTCCAGCTCAGTCAAGGCCGAAGGAAATAGACGGCTCTATGAAGCAGCTTGAAAATTTTCACTGGAATTTACTTGAATTATTCGCTCTGGACGCTCGTGCACCACCTCAGCTAATGTCAACAGGGGCCGTCGTTCACGATGACCAGACCAGTATTGACCGCCATGCAAAGATTACAAGGACATGTTGGCGTCAACCCCAGATCTCTGGTGGCCCATCTTATTCGATTGTGGTCCAACATCACTTTGGAATGGGGACTCAGCCTCCTGCCCGTGCAAAGCTATGTCCTACTTAGCTGTGCGAGTTTCTCTGATAGTTGCCAAAAAAAGCTCTTTGTGGCTCGTGCACTCGGCACTGCCAATGCGTGTAACCCGTTCCTTGGTCTTATATTGAGAACTATCAGCTTGAACTCGCCCACCTTCCTTCCCCCAGTTCTTGTTTATGTCGAATGCAGCCTCCGCTACCACCATCTATCCACTCCATGTTTAACGGAAAATATTACATCTCAGGCGGACATTTCACGGAGAACAACCACAATTATGCAGCCGCTACTGGGCAAGGTGAGCCGTTTGTCCAATAGTTTCTGAAGGTTTTGAGCTGATGTTAGGTTGGCCTATGTCAGCTGGATTCAAGACCTTGACTAAGGCCGCCGCACCAAGCGCCTTCTACGACTATGGTCACCAATTCGATGCACCTCGATGCCACGAGAACACCCGCGTTGCTGTCCTTGAGAAGATTGGTGACTGGGTCGACCTCGTCATTGAGATAACAGCATTCATTATGTGGCTTTACGGGGCCGCCGGCGCAGGAAAATCCGCCATCGCTCGCACTATGGCAGAGAAGCTTCATAGTCGACAGCAACTCCTCGCCACATTCTTCTTTTCTCGTGCAGATTCCTCCCGAAACCACATAAAATCAGTTATCGCAACTCTCGCTTACAATATTACGCTTTCCGTTCCGCAATCACATGATATAATCACCACTACGATCGAAAAAGATCCCCACATCTTTCACCGTCCACTCGATCATCAGTTAGAGGAGCTCATTCTTGGACCTCTTCGCCAACTCTCCTGGAAGGGTGTCATATATCCTACAGTCATCGTCATAGATGGCCTGGACGAGTGCTTGAGCCACAATGAACGGAGCATTCTTTTGCATGCGATCGCGGGAGCCAATAGATATTATGCGCCGCTCACATTTTTCATCACTAGTCGACCCGAAGTACCGATCGCAAGGATCTTTAACGCCGCCCCAGTCATCAACGTTTCCACACGACACTCGCTGGACGATGAACCCGGGGCGATGGAGGATGTGAATTATTTCCTGTCTTCCAAGTTCGACGAAATCAAACGGACCCACCCTTCGAGACGCCACATTTCGCAGGACTGGCCCTCGTCACAAGCCAAAGCAGATCTGGTGCAGAAGTCGTCAGGCCAGTTCATCTATCCCGCCACAATCATCAGGTATATCTCGTCACCGCGACATAACCCGACGTTCCGCCTTGACGTTGTCTTAAGATTGCGGCCGCTGTCAGGAGAATCCCCTTTTGCGCAGCTTGACGCGCTGTACAAGTATATACTACTCTCTTGCGAGAACGTAGAGCTGGCTCTGCGCATCATTGGCATGTGCTTACTGGAGACGCAAAGAATCCATGTTCCATGGGCCGAAGATGCTTATCTCTTTCCCTCTGAAACTACATCTCCAACAAACATGGAACGGATCCTCAGTCTAAACCCTGGAGATGTACAGTGTTGTCTAGAAGACTTGGGCTCCCTCATTGAATACAAGGGTGACTACATAGAGCTTCGTGTCCTTCATGCTTCTCTCTTCGATTTCCTATCAGATCCCACTCGGTTCTCGGGCCTCCCATTTGACCTTGCAGCCATCCACACTGATATGGCCGTTTGGTGCAGTTATCTTGACGCTCGTCATGGCGATATTGGAATTGTGGGGCTTCAGTGTGAGTCTTATATCTTATACCGCCTATTTCTCAGCTGGGAGAGGGCTCCTTGAAACTATGCTAATATTACACATCTGAGACAGATCATATGTTCCGGTTATTCAATTCTTCAATAATACAAGCAAATCCTACGGATGAGCTGGAGGAGAGGTTCCAACAGATGACCTTGCCCGAACCAGCTTTGCCGGGCAGTAGCAATGTGGATTCTGACGATATTTTATACTATTACCCGTATGTCATCGATTATCTGCAAAACTCGGTACGTTTACTCCAGTATGAACCGTACCTCTGACTTGGCTGATATTAAATCAAGGCATTCAAAAACAGAAACGTGCTCTATAGTCGCCACCTTGGGCTCTATGAGCAATATGTCCCACCACTGCTACAGCTCTATGAGCGGCATTGCCCAGGTTTTTGTGCTCGTCTCGCTCTCGGCTACAAGGGACAGGTTTCACATCGCTCATCCACGGAGATTTGGTGGAGAAACTCTTTGGTTTTAGCCCCGATAGTCCATCCACAACGATGGGATCTGGGTGATCCTAAGTTGACCAGGATCTACGCGTCGGAATCAGCACTCCATCCACTTCTGGCATCCATGTTGGCCCCACGGGCTCCCCAAATACACTTAGAAACAGCCTTATCCTGCCTACGTTATCTCCAGTCCGGCGGCCACTCTGTTAAGAGTCGAAAGTCACTGAAACCCCTTCTCAAGCCAAGATATTTCACGAGATTGAAGATGCGGCCATCTCTTTCACGATTTCTAAAAAGACGACACTACCATTCAAGTGGGCGCTGCTTATTGGATGAACAAGATCTTCACTCCATGTGGTGGGGCGATCACCTGAAGCGTCCCTACAAATACATTTGTAGCAAGTTGGGTGTGCTTGTTCCCCTCTGCTTCTTCAGCTACCGGTTAAAGTACGCGTCTAACTATGACCTATGGTACACATACCGATATGCCCTGCAACTTCTCCCCCTTGTCCTTGCAAACACTCCTCCTGATTCCCACCTCACATCCATTGCCACCAACTGCATTTTCAACTCGTTCTGCACCGCATACCCACCGGAAACAAGGAAAGCGAAGAAATCTATCACACGGTACCTCTCTCGAAGTCGACCTATTAGAGCTATAAGGGAAGGGGTTGTTGTGGACGTTATGAGTGGAATGAATGTAGACTAGAGTTGGATAGTCACCTGGTATCTATCGACGCAAAACTCAGTGAACGTTATTTTAGGTACTCTCTCTTACTTCCGATACAATAGTCATGATCTGAATTCGACACGCGAGTCAAGGATAGGTGTACCCCCACTCAATATGCTACTAGTCGGGCTTACTCAAAGCGTCATCTGATTTATCTCGAGCGCAATTACTCTAAATATACACAACACCTCCCTATGTTCTTTGCGACGCAATAACGCTACTCTCTTCCACATACCTCATATTCAAAGCACAGGGTATCCGCGCCTCCTCATTCATCCACCTAACTATCTCCCTAATCGTATCCTTCTTCTCGATGGCCCCGTCCCCATCTACCATTGCTAAATAAGCCCTCAAACACCCCACGGCCCTCGCTTGTACATCCACCAACGCACGCACGAGTTGGCGTTTCGTCCGTGCATTCGGTAGGGGCGATTTCTTCCTCCTACTCGTTGTTAGTGTTAGCGTTGATGTTGGATGGGGCCTTAGCTTGGTCCGCGTATCCGGGTGTGCAGAAGCGAAGTCAATAGACGAAGGATGAGCTTGAGTTAGAAGATGTAGGGATGAAGGGACGAAGGAGTGGACCTGCAAAGTTGCCTTGGTATTCATGATAAACCGATTTCGGACAGCACACAAGGACTGGTGTAGGGTGCTGCGTCGGGGTCTGCTCCTAGAGTGACTCGAGGATCGGTTGGCGGTGATATGGAGTCTGATGGTGGAATCAGAGGCGGATGGATTCTGAAAGCGGAGGAGAGCTCGAAGTAGGTCGCGAGGCAGTGAAAGCCAGAATAAGCATCGACGCAGGGCTAGTGCAAGGAGGTATAGGAATAGGTATAGAAGCGTGTCGGCAGAGAAGAAGAGAAGCCACGGCATCAGAGCTTCGTGTGCAAGTTGGTGCCTTGCTTGGTGCCATTGTAATCGAGCGTAATCAACAACGCGTCATCGTTACCTTCTTCGCCCAACACCCGTCGTCAAACAACCTCCTCCCATGCCTCATGGATATGGCCAATGCATCGACGAATTAGCGATCTCCAGCTTTCCCTCTCGCACGACCCCACCAACAAGACCTCTCAGAACACCGAAAGTCCTGAGCCACAACTCACGTCCGCGAAACCGGTACCTCCCTTGCCGGTGTCACCTATCCAGCACCTGCGGTGAGGCAAAAATTCCTGGCGTCGATGGTGTCCCCCCGGCAAGTACTTGAGGGTGTGAGAGTAGAAGCACAGGTCGTCCTGAGTGTTTTATGAGCGTGTATGCTGGTACTGAGCGTCAAAGTGTTCGTATCCCAAAAGTGGGCGGGTCAGCAATGACGCATGGAGGCAACAATGATCGAGTCCAGTTGACCATCTTCAACGACATCGACACCCACGTTCATCCAACCCCATCCGAACCACCTGCTAAATGCCCATGCTTCTCGCGAGACCAATGCCTTCCCATCCCAAACCCCAAGAGTAAATACCGGCCCCACGTTGTGTTACGGCGTCGTTTCCTGCTCTTTCCCCCGTCATGGCCAGGTATATGGGAGGTGCAAATTTAAGGGAATGAGTTCGAGAAGCATCGATATTGTTTTGAATAAGGGCGTCCGGAAAGCACGTCGCCCCGTGGCTGGGCACGTTGACGAAGATGAGCTATGACGGATGAGACTGGAGGGAGGACGATATTCCAGCTCCGTATGCTCCAATAACGCGTAACGAGTCTCCAAGATTAAGTTCTATCTTCCGGTTCCATATAAAGCTTCTACGTCTTCTGTAGCTTTGTCTAAGGCTGAGGGTGCGAAACGTGTGAGTGGCCATGTCGCGTCGGTAGTGTTTCGTGCCAGTGAGTACCTTGATGAGACCTATATGTACGATACACAAATATTCGTCAGCATCACGAGCTAACAGTAAGGTAAAAGGAAACCGATGACGACAACGGATGGAAAAAGCAAATAAGAGGCATGCTAGAACGTATCCAGAAAATGTTGCGTCTTCCAAAAAGTCCACTTGGGAGTATAACACTGGACACTAACGCCCAAAAAGAAAACCATCACATACCTCTGCACCACCAACACCAGTCACCAATCCAGCCTCGAATCCAACCTAGGCCAACCCAAGGATCTCGAGGCTGCATCTGATCCCTGCCCTCCAACCATCAGAACCTTGGTGAAAAGGCGCCCATCGTCGTCGGATGACCACTGATCTTGGTTGGGTATTTGGACTTGCGATAACGGTGAAAGTTGTCATGGATGGAGGAACACTTTATGTGCGAAGAACTTGGGGTGCATGACCAGCGTTTGCAAAGTTGATCATCTCCGCCTGATCACTTTCGTCCATGTCCTCCTTCCTATTCACCCCCTTCCTCCGGCCAGGAAATGCTCCGAATTCGATAAGTCATAACCGTCAACTCGCCCACTCTGAATACCATGTCCAACCCACACACGCATTAGGCCTGCATAATCCCGGATAGGTTTACGACCTGCTGGTACATCGGTGAGAGAACATGTATCGTCGTTAGGTGGTCACTGGTCTTGATCGAGGTTTGAGCTTGCGGGAGGCGTGAAAGCGGCCACGAGTGCTGGTATGAGGGTTGCCCACAAGGAGAGATCTCCGTATAACCCAGGTGCTTCACTTGCATTGGCATTTGGGGTTCCTTGCATCACCCACTCCTCCAAAATTCGCATCGATCCTCGAGCCGACAGTCTCTCATCCAATAATAGTAGAATTCGCCCAACATCATCAAGGCAAAGATTTGAACATTGTCGGCTACACAGACGTGACCGACGCAGAGGTTGTTGTTACTACTGCCTAGAGGTTTAGTTAGCACCGAAATGGGGAAATACAAAGCGGCAGAGCAAGACTCACTGATACGGCGATATCAACATCCACCTCGATTCATCCTATCGCTGGTTCTCCTGCCCATTGTCCAGGAAGACGTCAACCCGTCTGATCAGGGATATGTCGAAGGAGGCGGAATACGAGCCTCTGCCTCAACGAAGTTACAAACTGGACAGAAATAGTCAGCATCTATTGGCAAGCGACATGAAGGAACAATAAATCGTACAATTGAAATCTCGTCCACCTCGAAGGAAGTTGGACGTTAACCATCAGAGGTCGAGAGCCGAGTACCGAGAAAAATAGTTGAGATTAGCCTATAAACCTGGCTCCCAGTCAATTTGAGCGAAAGTTAAACGTTTGAATGGTCAGCCGAGACGCATATTGCGAGACGCGTTTCGGTTGTTTTGGGTTGGGTGTACCAGGCGACGATAATACGAGAATTGAGCTTGAGCTGGATATTCGAAGCTCAGTGCCTAGGTACTGGATTTTCCGTTCATGAAGGCTCGACAAGCCAACAGTCCCGTAAAGTGTCAAGATGAGGTGGATGAAAAGACAAAAGTGACATTGAGAGGGCGGTGGGGGTTTGCAGCGTTGACGAGGATACCAACTGACGATGTTAGATCGAGAATTTCGGAGAGCTTCGAGCTTCATGTGTGAATCTTCAGTCGCGTTGTTTCGGGTCGGGTATTACTGTCTCGTACTCGTGTTCAGCGGGTGAGCAGTCGCGAGTTGACAAAGTCCGGCCAGGCCAGGGCCACGAGTGATGAGATGAGAAGACCAGCACCATGAATGAGACAGAGAGTCGATGTCGACCGCCCAATGGGCTAAGTAGTTATAGAGGGAAAGAGGGGAGATCGGAACCGCAACGGTGGTTATGGGTTGTGGTCGTGAGTCGCAGCCCCTAGGACGACAGATGGCAGGGTTGAACAGACATATGTTGCTTTTATCGTTGATGCCCTCGGATGTCATCGACGCCATCTTGTCCTATCCGCCCCATATTGTCGTCCACTGCCAGTGCTCTCAGGCTCCAACCCAGACCCGAAAGGACGACGTGTCCACTTTGAGTACTTGAGTCGGGGCGCTGAATACTGATGATTCCTCTAAGACTTCGGGGTGGACCAACCCTTCCATCCATGCAAATACCCCCTGAGTAGTCGACCTGCAGAAATGGAACGAGTCCCCGCGCAGAGCCACAAATCTTCTCAAACTCCACCTCTCCCTCACCAATACCGCCTAACCAACACCAATGGAATGTTCTCGGAGTCGATAACGCGTGCCCTGCCAGACACTGAAGGCCATTGAGAGTTTGCTCTGCTGCCCCTCCCGCAGGTCAGCAAATTCTGTCGAACACAAGGCGCGAGCTACAGTCGGTGGGTCTTGACATTGTCGAACTTTCACAGGAGACGAGGCGAGGATGGTGTTTACAGTTGCGGTGGCCTGAAGATATCGGTTAGCATGGATTAAGGATGATACTAGCACGACGTACCCAACACTATTGGTATTCCTTTTATGAGTGTTAAGACTAATACCAGTCTTTCGATTACGTTCAAGTTCCTCCCGCACTGCATAACCTCCATTTCACGCCATTCAAGGTTGTCCTTCTCGCCGTCCGGGAACACCCCAACCCGTCTGGTACGGAATTTGTCGGTGGAAGAATACGAAGACAACCCCCCAGCTCGATGAAGATAGCTAGCAACATGGCGAGTCATGACGAGCCAGACAGAAATAGTCAATATCCAGCAGCGGGGAGGAATGATAAATCTTACATTTTGAACCTCGTCCACTTCGAGGTTGATGTTGGCTGCCAACGTTGAATATTAACTTTAATAATTATTAAGTAATAATTATTAAGCATTGGCAGGTGTCAAGAACATTGGACGGAGAACGGTATCGAAGCCAGCATTCAGACCTAGGTCACAGTCAACTCCGTGCGTTGTCATCGAAACCTGGGCCCGAGCCACGAGTGGATGTGCATTTGGAGGTGTACTTCAGTCAACCATTTGTCGTTCTGCCACTGTTCCGGGCGTCGGTGCCACGAGGGTTATTTTAATCTTGAGGATAACTATTAGTATTCGAGATCGAGTCTTGACCGGCTGACCTATGGGTATCAGTAGTCTACATCAATTCTCCGGACGCTGGGTGAGGTCGTTCAGTGGCAATTGTAGCCACGGCTGAAGAGGACACTGCTTGATCATAATGCTGAGCAACGTCCGATCCAAAATGGCCAAATTTTTACGGACGATTTTTGGACCAACTTCCGCCCGCATAGCGAATAAGACATGAAAAATATTGAGTAGAGGCATATGCCGTCTTGAGCGTGTTAAGAGCATATAGGCCGATACCCTGGCATAATACTTTGTCCAACTTACTATTTGCGTTCAACATGTGAAACTTTTTTGTACTTGCTTTTTCCTGCGCTGAGAACAAGGCCTTGTACTCTCATTTTTTACACTTGGGTTATATCATGTATTTCACGCCCTCTGAAAAAGTTTGGAATTTTTTGGTTGAGTTCTACTGGCATCGGCCAATGACCGAGTTTTAACGGAAAAGTTCAGGATGTGAAACTTCCGGTCACAGGAATGTCACTGAGAGGTTTCCACGAAAATCTGCCGCGTCAGTGGTGAAATTCTGGTGTAAATTGTCACGTTCTGGTGTAATTCGTGTCTTATGCCATTCTCTAGTCTAGGCTAGCTATAAAAACTGACAAGTGAGACAACATAGCATATCTTCAGCTTTGGGCAAAAATTTAAGATGAAATATAACGGTGGAACCGCCGTTCCTTGAGCCTAGCGTGACATACATGTAATGAAAAACACGGTATTTTGGGTTTTGTGATTCAGGTTCTCGACTTTCAATTATAGAGATTTTATAACAGGTAGTCGTGTCTATTAGAATTCGCCTGGTATTTTTTGGTGGTCCCCAGAGTGCGCAAAGTAACATAAATTGAAAATTTTCACATGTTGAATCCTTTCACATCATCAGTAAAACGTCATTTTGGATTCCGGTTTCCCACGGTTTTTGGCGGTTTTGGGGATTCCATTGGCCGTGCCGAATCCTGGAAACTCGGCATGGATCAAAACAATACATTTTTGGTTAGCGCTCCGTAACATAACGTAACACTTTTGTAAAGCTCGATTTCTTGGACTGGCAGGTTTCCTGAAAAAAAACCTGGGTTTCCAGGATCCCAGTTTCAGCGGTTTCCGGCGGTTTTTGAGGTTTATAAACCGGTGGAATCTAATTTTACATAATCCTGATG